>MDTE01095996.1_pt1 | contig 12933 bp, 15 predicted proteins | sample 811231 | NCBI WGS metagenome assembly MDTE01 (sample SAMN05326651, study PRJNA326480) | marine metagenome | isolation source: seawater | place: Indian Ocean: Red Sea | collected 2010
AACCAGTTGTTACACCACATTTTAGAAAACCTCTATTTTTAACATCATCAAGAGTTCCAGCGTTTGCTGTAAAAGCAAAAACAGAAACCGCAAAGATTGATAATAGTTTTTTCATATTATTTCCTTTGTTTTAAATATATTTAAACATCTTTTTTTCAAAGATGACTACCCAATACCAAATTAATAAGTTATTCGAAATAATTAATTTAAAAGTATTTGTAATCTTATGATAAAACTACAGATAGGATATAATTGTATGAGGTACATACTAAATATAGTAGTTTATGAAAATTAAAACAAAATTAACCAAAATTGGTAGAGATCCAAAAAAACAAAAAGGGTTCATAAATCCAGGAATTTATAAAGGATCAACAATGATCTTTAACAATTTCAAAGATTATTTAGAGGATGAAAAAAATGCAGATGACAGAACTACTTGGTATGGGATTAATAAAAATCCATTTCATAGACAATTAGAGGAAGCTATTTCTAAACTTTACAATTCAGAAGATACTATAATTGCACCAAGTGGTCTAGCAGCATTAATTATTCCCTTTTTAACTTTTTTAAAAAAAAATGATGAAGTTTTAATTAATGATTCTGTTTATGGCCCAACAAGAACTTTTTGTAATAATTTGTTAAAAAATTACGGTATAAAAATTAATTATTTTCATTCAATAAAAAATATAAATAATTTTGAAAAATTAATTAATAAAAAAACTAAACTAATTTATTTAGAATCACCAGGAACATCAACATTTGATATATTAGACATTCCTTTTATAACCAAAATTGCAAAAAGAAGAAAAATTCCTACAGTTTTAGATAATACATGGGCTTCCCCTTTATTTTGCGATCCTATTAAATTAGGTATTAATATAATTATTGATGCTGGAACAAAGTATATTAATGGGCATTCTGATGTATTGATAGGTTTTGTTTCATCAGATAAAAAATATGCAAAACAAATTAGAACAACAACTAAAACATTGGGCATAATGCCAGGATCGGAGGAAGTTTATTTAACTTTAAGAGGTATTCCTACCTTACATACCCGTATTAAAGAAATTGAAAAAAATGCTATTAATATGGCAAAATTTTTACTTGGACATCCTTTAATACATGATGTTTATCATCCTGCCCTTCCCCATACAATTAATCATAATATCTGGAAAAGAGATTTTAAAGGAAGTACTGGGCTATTTTCTTTTTCTTTAAAAAAAGAATATTCTAATAAAACTATACAAAAGTTTTATGAAAAATTAAAAATATTTAAACTTGGCTATAGCTGGGGTGGTTTTGATAGCTTAATAACCTTTCCTAGAATTAAAAAGAGAAATTTCAAAGAAAAAAAAATTAATGGTAATCTTATAAGATTATATTGTGGTTTAGAAAATTCAGAAGATCAAATAAAAGATATAAATAACGCCCTTAATATATTGTAAATGGACATTACCATTTATTTATTTGCTGCTATAGGAGTATTTTTTTTTGGTATTGCAAAAGGTGGTTTTGCAGGTCCAATATCAATGCTTGCAGTTCCCATAATGTCATTTGTTATGAATCCTTTACATGCTGCTGGGATTTTATTACCTTTATTAGTTTTAATGGATATCATTGCTGTATGGATTTTCTGGAAAAAATGGAAAATCAAAATTTTAAAAATTATTATTCCAGCAGCTATTGTTGGAATAGCTATAGGTTCTTTAACATTTCAATACATTTCAGAAAATCAAATCAGATTAATTGTAGGAATAATTTCAATATTATTTGTTATAATATCTTTTATACAAAAAAGTAACTTATTACTTAAACCTAATAATTTAAAAGGTTATTTTTGGGCAAGTGCATCAGGATACACAAGTTTTTTAATTCATGCTGGAGCGCCTCTAATGAATTTTTATATGCTACCTTTAAAGCTAGATAAATTAACATATATAGGAACAGCTACATTTGCATATTTTATAATCAATATAGTTAAATTAGTACCTTATTATTTCTTAGGATTATTAGGTCCATCAAATCTTAAAATTTCAATAAGTTTGATACCTATAGCTCTTATAAGTGTGGGATTAGGTTACTATTTACAAAAAAGAATCTCTGAAAAAATTTTTTTCAATATTATTTATATTTTACTTTTTATAAGTGGATTAAAATTAATATATGATGCCATTTAATTTAAAGACTCAGCTAAATTAAAATATCTTTCAGAAACCTCATCATTTAAATATTGCATAGCTTCTTGATATTCTGGAGAATTATAAAATTTTTGTGCATCGTCAGCTGAGGGCCATTCAACAAGAACAATTCTGTTCATTACCTTACCTTCTACATTAATAATATCACCCCCTCTTGCAAGTATTTTACCACCACATATTTCAGTATGTTTTTTTAATACTGGTCCAGCTAATGCAGCGTATTTTTTATATTCATCCCAATTTTTTACATTGATCACAACAACACCATAATATTTTTTCATATTCTTTAGCTCCTTTTTTATATTTTATAATAAATATCTATTAAATAATAATTATTAAAAATTAGTTTTATAGTCTGCTCTTTTAGTTTTTCTTTTACCAAAAGGTCCTGGTATAAATAAAGTCATAGTCTTCCTACCTGGTTCTAAATCAACTCTGTGTAAATGATCTGCAGAACGAAAGCCAATATATCCTGGTGGTCTCCAAAATTTACCTTTAGAAGTAGTCTCCCAATATCCTCCTGCTAAAATAATAGTTATATATGGACACATATGATTATGCACACCTTCACCGTGATCATCATCTAACATTTTATGGATTATAATATTAAAAGGGAACCATTTTGGTCGACGTCTAAATAATAAATAATATCTTTCTAACCATGGCTTAGCTTTATTGAATTCTGGATGAGAAGGCCCCCTATCCAAAACTGTTTTTTTTCTTCCTATTCTTTCTAGAAATTTTAATAACATATTAAATATTTAAATTATTTATTGAGGTAAAATTTGGATCAACAATACCTTTTTCAGTTATTAGTTTCGTTATATATTTTGCAGGGGTAACATCAAATGCATAATTTGCACAAATAGCTTCTTCAGGAACTATTCTTATTTTTTTTCTTATATTATTTTCATCCAATCCTTCAATGTAAGATACTTCATCAGTATTTCTTTCCTCAATAGGTATTTCTTTAACTCCGTTTTTAATACTAAAATCAATACTAGAAATTGGTGCAGCAACATAAAATGGAACATTATTGTCATAAGCAGCAAGTGCCTTAAGATATGTTCCTATTTTATTACAAACATCTCCATTAGCTGCTGTTCTGTCTGTTCCAGTAATACAAAGATCTATTTTATTATTCTGCATTAAATGACCACCAACATTATCTACTATTAATGAATTAGGAATATTCTCATTTATTAATTCCCAAGATGTTAAACTAAAACCTTGATTTCTAGGTCTAGTCTCATCAACCCATACGTGAACTGGTATTTTATTTTTATGGGCAACAAAAACAGGAGCAAGTGCAGTACCCCAATCGACTGTTGCTAACCATCCAGCATTGCAATGAGTTAAAATATTAACAGGTTTATTATTTTTTTTATAGACTTCCTTAATTAATTTATAACCATGCTCACCAATATTTTTACAATTATTAATATCTTGTTCTCTAATTTGATTTGCTAATAATAGAATTTTTTTAAGTAAATGATCTTTTTTTATATCAATAATATTAGTCATGATTTTTTTTAAAGCCCAAGATAAATTAACAGCAGTTGGTCTTGTTGAATTAATTTTATCTGAAGCTTTTCTTAAATAATCTATATCTGAGTTTTCTTTAGCAGCAATATACATTCCATAAGCAGCTGTAACTCCTATTAAAGGGGCTCCTCTCACCTGCATTTCTTTTATAGCAAAACAAACTTCATCGACTGTATTAAGTTCTATAATTTTCAATTCAAATGGGATTAAACGCTGATCAATAATTTTAACTTTATCTTTTTTATCATCATACCAAATAGTAGTAATATGTTTATTTTGAACTAGCATTTCTGTTTCTTTTAAACCTCTCTAAAATCTTTGATAATTTACGTTCAGTTTCTCTATTCCAATCATCATATTGCGTAACAATTGAGGTATCAAGTATTTGTGAAGTGGTATCAGAAGAAAAATCTAAATTTGAAAAAAATTTATTACTAAAATTTTCAATAAAGTTTTTCGATTGTTCAACATTTTTATGCATCGTATCTAAAAGCTTTTGTAGATCAACTTCTTCATGTTCCGAACTCCACGAGTCAAAATCAGTTACCATAGAAATAGAAGCATATCTTATTTCAGCTTCCCTTGCTAACTTTGCTTCTGGCATATTTGTCATCCCTATTACATCACAATTCCATGCTTTATATAATAAAGACTCTGCCTTACTTGAAAATTGCGGACCTTCCATTGCCAAATAGGTTCCTCCATAAGAATGTTTAATATTAAGGTTTTGTAATATCTCTTTTGAAAGACTCATTAAAATTTTACATGTAGGCTCTGACATTGGTACATGTGCAACAATACCATTTTCAAAAAAAGTTTTTTTTCTATTTATGGTTCTATCAATAAATTGATCAACAATAACAAATGTTCCTGGATCTAGTTTATTTTTTAAAGACCCTACAGCAGATAATGAAATAATATCTGTTACTTCTAGTTGTTTTAAACATTCAATATTAGCTCTATAATTTATTTCTGAAGGAGAAAGAATATGACCAATTCCATGTCTTGATAAAAAATAAATTGAATTACCATTAATTTTACCTTCAATTATTTTACTAGATGGTTTACCGAAAGTAGAAGCAATATCATGTTCGACAACTTCCTTAAGGATATTTAAATTATAAATTCCACTACCTCCTATAAATGCAAGTTTATTTTTTTGCATTTTTTGGACCAATGTTTTTAATCACTTTGATTGTTTCTTTTTTTAAATCTTTAATAGACGGTTTAATTATACTTATTTTATCAAAAATATTAATATTATTATTATAACTCTTTCTTAAGGATTTGCAGGCAACCATTCTTAACTCAGTTCCAATATTAAATTTTGCTACATTAGTCATTTTAGATATTTTACTCCGCATTGAATAAGAAATACCACTGCTCCCATGAAGAACTAAAGGTAATTTAGTAATTTTTTGAATATCTAAAATTTTATCATAATCAATTTTAGCAATTTTTGAAGTTTGTAAGTGAGTATTCCCAACTGATATTGCCATAGCATCAACTTTACTTTTAGTAGCATATTCTTGAGCTTCAATAACATTTGTGCCCTTGGAATTTTTACCTTTAAAATATCCAACTTCTCCAATTTCACCTTCTACAGAAACATTATACTTATGTGCAAGACTAGAAATTTTAGAACTTATACTAATATTTTTTTTTAAAGGCATTTTTGACCCATCAAACATCACAGAGGTGAAGCCGTTATCCACCCCTTCTTTACAATCTTTATATGAAAACCCATGATCAAGATGACAACAAATAGGAGTTTTTGTTTGATCTGCAAGATATCGAAACATTTTTCCTAAAACAGATACAGGAGTAAATTCTCTACAAGAAGGTCCCGCTTGAAGAATAATAGGTATACCTGTCTCATCAGCTGCCTCTGTAAATGCTAAAGCATCTTCCCATGTAATTACAACTAATCCAGCAACAGCGTAATTATTTTTATTTGCTTTACTAAGTATTGTTTTTAAATTGACTGCTGTCATTATTTATATTTTGCTATCATGTCTTTAATACCCGGTATTGTTTCAACTTGATATGCATGTTCAGGTTGAAAATATTGGACAAGGGATCTTTGTGATAATCCTCCTAAAATTGTAAAGTAATACATTTCATAACCGGGTGCAACCACGCAAGGATGATAGCCCTTATCTATAACAATTGTAGAACCATTTACAATATGTTCAGCTCTGCCTATTTTTTCATCAACCTGTTGAAACAATTGAAAACCAAATCCATTATTTGGACGAAAACGATAATTATATGTTTCATCATGACGAGTCTCATCTGGAAGTCTATCTGTATCATGTTTATGAGGAGGAAATCCAGACCAGCCACCCTGTCCCACTGTATATAATTCATTACAAAGTAAACGACCTACTTTATCATGATGTTTTGCGCCTAAGATATGTTTTATTTTTCTATGTGTTTTTGTATCATCTGATCCATATTGAACTTTGTCAATCTCATCTGCTCTAACAGCAAAAGGTTCAAATGTTTTATCAAATTTAGCACCAGCAATAAAAATTTCAGCGTCATTTAAAGCAACAAATGATGTTTTTACACCTGATGGAATGTAAACACCTTCCGGCTCTCCATCCCAAACATCAACTATGCGTGTTCCTAAATTATTAACTTCAAAACCTTCAATATCAACGTTTATGCAACCTGTAGCCGGTACAATACATGTTTCGTAACCAGGAGTTACATATTCAAAAATTTGATCTTTATTTAATTTAACTATATTAAAATAATTAAGAGGAACATTTTTATCTCCCATATCAACAATGGCTTTATTGTTATTATCAAAAGGTGGTATGTGCATTATTTTTCTCCTTCATTAATTTTATTAATTTTCATAAATTCTAAAATCTGTTCTAAATTAGGCATTGCTGGTGCACAACCTACTTTAGTTACAACTATAGCAGCAGCAGCTGATCCGATTTCCAATGCCGTCTCAAGTTCATAATTTTTAAGTAAAGAACCAATTAATGAGCCCAAAAATGCATCGCCAGCCCCAGTTGGTTTCAGAGGCTTAACTGGAAAAATTCCTTTAGATATTTCTTTATTATTTGCGTAACTAATAGAACCTTTAGCGCCCATTTTATAAATTACTAAATCTTTATTTGATGATAGTTTTTTTGCAAAATTCAAACCTTCTGAATAATTGCCTGAAAGAATAGCAAACTCATCATCATTACCTATAATACCTGAACAATTATTAGCAGCAAGGTTATAAATTTCCTTTGCTTTAATTGATGACTCCCAAGTATATGGTCTGTAATCTATATCCATAATAACAGGTATATTATTTTCTTTAGCTTTTGTTAAAGTATACAAGACAGAACTACGAGAAGGTTCTGCAGCAAGAGATGTTCCTGTAATCAATATACATTCATAATTTTCAATGTTTGCACTTTCAATATCATGTTTATTTAAAAATAAATCAGACGCTTGATGTCTATAAATAATTGACTGATGATCATTCACTCTGCTTTCAACTATAGCAAATGAAATTCTAGACTCATTTTCTTCTAATTTGACTAAATGTTTTTTCACGCCGTAATAATCTAGTTGATTTAAGACAAATTTACCTAAGGCATCATTAGATACTCTCGTAAGTAATGAGCATGATCCACCAAATTTATTTAATTGAACACCAATATTAGCCGATGACCCACCTAAATGAGTTACATATTTTTTAGCATTTTCAGTTTTAGTTCCAGGGGGGTCAGGATAAATATCTACCCCTGCTCTGCCAATAAGTAGAAAATTATTTTTTTGAATTTTTGAAATTAAAAATTCCAAAGACATAAAGTTATTTATTTTTCATATCAACAAAACTAGCTTCATATTTAAATGGATCAATTTCATCAATACATCCAATATTAATACCAACACCATTTGGATCAGTTCTTCTATTATGATGAGTATAAATACCGCAAGTTTTACAGAAGAAATGTTCTGCTAGTTTTGTGTTGAATTTATATGTTGTTAGATTATCTTCACCTTTAATTATTTTAATAGATTTTTTTGGTATTAAATTCATTTTTGCATTTTTTCTTTTGCATATTGAACAATTACATTGTTTAATATTCTCTAGATCTGTATCGACTTCAAGCTCAACAGCTTTACAATGACAATTTAGTTTATATTTCATAGTTTTACCTTTTCTGGCGCGCCCGAAATGATTCGAACATTTGACCTACCGCTTAGAAGGCGGTTGCTCTATCCACTGAGCTACGGGCGCTTTAATAATCCTTTACCATAGGATAAAAAATAAAACTAGATATTATAAATTAATGAGTCCAAGGTTCTTTTCTATTAACATCAAAATTTGATGCATAATTTTTTGGTTTAACTTTTCTTTCTTTAGGTTCTTCAACAAAATATTGATAATTATTATTTTTGGCCCATTTAATTGCATGTTCCTTAGTGTCAAAATATACCTTAATTTGTGATTTTGTATCTAAAGAACTATTCCATCCCATTAATACATCTTTAACATTATCAACATCAGAAATATATTCAGCTAACCATAATTTAGTTTTACCAAAGCCTGATTGCATAGAAGTTTTGGAAGGTTTATAAATTTTAATTGTCATTAATTATAACTAGTCTCAAAATAATTATCTTTATAATTATTATATACATCTCCACCAGAAAATATTATTTTTTTTAGCACTAGTGACTCAGGTAAAATTTTATTTAAAAAGAAATATCCAGTTTCAATTTTAGACTTATAAAAATCTTCTTCTTTTTTATCAAGTGATATATCAATAAATTTTAACCAAATATAACCAACAGAAATTAAAGATAATAATTTTAAAAATTCTACTGCATGAGAATTGATTTCATTAACATTGTTATCAATAGACTTTATATGTTTATAAACATCCTTAAAATCATCATATGCATTTGTGTATATTTCTATAAATTCTTTCATCTTACTATTATTTATATTATTTAAATAATTATCAATTTCTTTGATGAAATCATCAATGAGTTTACCATTTTCGATATTCATTTTTCTTCCTATAAGATCTAAAGCTTGAATACCGTTAGTTCCTTCATAAAGTGTCGTTATTCGAGCATCTCTTTCTAACTGCTCCATTCCATGATCATTTATGTAACCATGACCTCCATATATTTGAAGAGCTTTATATGTTGTTTTAATTGCAATATCTGTGGCGTAAGATTTAAGAATAGGTGTCATTAATGAAACAAAATTATCTGCTTGTGTAATTTCTTTATTATCTTTTGATAATTTTGAAACATCATACTTGTATCCAGTATAGAGCATCAGCCCCCTGATACCTTCATTAACAGCTTTTATATATAATAAATTCTTTCTAATTTCAGGATGCACTAAAATAAGATCTGATTTATTATTTGAATTAGGAGACTTTCCCTGAAATCTATCTTTTGAATAATATAAAGCTGATTGATAAGCAATTTCAGATAAGCCTAGGCCTTGAACTCCAACAAACAATCTAGCGCCATTCATCATGACGAACATTGCTTTCATACCTTTATTTAAATCTCCAACTAACCAACCTTTAGCGTTATCATAATTCATTACACATGTAGGACTTGCTTTAATTCCCATTTTTTTTTCAATAGAACCACACGATAAAGAATTTTTTTTTCCTATACTACCATCATCATTAGGAAGAAATTTAGGTACCAAAAAAAGGCTTATACCCTTGATGCCCTCTGGAGCATTTGGTGTACGCGCTAAGACTAAATGAATAATATTTTCAGTTAAATTATGTTCACCACAAGTAATAAAAATTTTAGTTCCAGTAATATTAAATGAATTATCTTCATTAGGAATTGCTATTGTTTTGCTTAGACCTAAATCTGTTCCACATTGAGGTTCAGTTAAATTCATGGTTCCCGACCATTTACCACTTGTTAAATGAGGTAAATATAAATTTTTTAATTCTTCAGATGCATTTTTTTCAATCGCATCAATTGCATTAGAGGTTAGTCCCGGAAACAGTCCAAAGGACATATTTGTTGAACTGATCATTTCATCTAATAACATATTCATAATATATGGTAGATCTTGACCTCCATACTCTTCACTAACTTTAATTCCTTGCCAACCATTACTTGAAAAAATATCATAAGCTTCTTTGAAACCTTTAGGGGTATAAACATTTCCATTTTCAAATCTTGAACCTTCTAAGTCTCCACTTTGATTTAAAGGTAAAAGAGTTTCTTCACAAAGTTTTGAAGCTTCTTCTAAAATTAAATTTAAATCCTCAATTTCTAAATTTTTTGACTTTAAAATTATATCACCATTTAGATTTAAAAAATCATTAAATAAAAATTTGAATTCTTTTAACGGTGTTTTATAAACTTGCATTTATTAAATATCTCTTTCTAAAATTGTAGCAATCCCCTGACCTAATCCTATACACTGAGTTGCTAAAGCATATTTTTTGTTATATTGTTTTAGCAAACTTGCTGCTTTAGCTGTAATTCGACTACCAGTAGCTCCTAAAGGATGACCTAAAGCAATAGCTCCACCATGCAAATTTACCTTGTTTTGATCTATTTTTAAATCTTGAATACATGCAAGAGATTGTGATGCAAAAGCTTCATTCAATTCAATAATATCAATATCATTTATTGTTAAGTTTGCTCTTTTAAGAGCTTTTTTTGTAGCATTAATTGGTCCGAGACCCATTAGTTCAGGGGGGCATCCTTGAATAGCTATAGATTTAATTTTTGATAAAATTTCTAAATTGTTTTCTTTAGCATAATTTTCTTCACATATTAATGTTGCAGAAGCTCCATCTGTTAAAGGAGAAGATGTACCAGCTGTTACAGTACCTTTTTCATCAAATACTAATTTTAATCCATCTAAAATTTCCTGAGAGGTGTTTGGTCTAATTGCACCATCTATATTAATATCTTTTTCATTATGTTTGATTGTTGTAATTTCATTTTTAAAATCATTATTTTGTTGTGCTTTAAAAGCATTTTTGTGGCTTAAAATAGCAAATTCCTGTTGTCGCTCTCTTGAAATTTCAAATTTGTTGGCAACATTCTCTGCAGTCATCCCCATAGACATATAAACATTTGGGTTATTGTTATTTAATTCTGGATGAGGGTCATATGTTAATCCGTTCATTGGAACATAAGTCATACTTTCTATTCCACAACAAACAAAAGCACTTCCAGAATTAGCTGCTATTGCCCCTACTGCATTATGAATTGCTTGCATAGAAGATCCACACCATCTATTTACCGTCATCCCAGCAACATGTTCTGGCATATCTGTCATAAAAGAAACTATCTTTGCTATGTTATTTCCCTGTGCTCCTTCTGGATAAGCACAACCAGCTATAATATCTTCTATATCTTCTTTATTAATTTTTGTAGATAAAACTAAATCATTAATTACCTGTGATAAAATATCTTCAGGTCTGACATCAGATAACTCACCTTTACGAGCTAACGTGAATGGAGATCTTTTAAAACCTACTATAACAGCATTATTCATATCAAAACTCCATCAATGAATGAATTTTTATACCTTTATTTTCTAATTTCTTTTCTCCACCTAAGTCAGGAAGATTAATTATAAAACCAGATCCTATAATATTTTTATTTTCAAATTTTTCAATTAATTCAAGGGCAGCTAAAGCAGTGCCTCCTGTTGCAAGTAAATCATCGATAATTAATAAATTTACATGATTATCAAGTGCATCTTTGTGAATATGCATCTCTGTGGAACCATACTCTAATGTATATGAAACTTTATATGTCTCTCCAGGAAGTTTATCAGGTTTTCTTAAAGGTATAAATGCAGCTCCAATATTATAAGCAATAGCTCCAGCCATTATAAATCCTCTTGATTCTATACTTAATACTGCATCTATTTTTTTATTTTTCCATGGTATTGTCATTTCATCTATTACTTGTTTAAAATGACCTGCATTTTGTAATAATGTAGTAATGTCTCTAAATTTGATACCCTTAACTGGATAATCTAATATTGTTCTTACATAATCTTTCATTGAAAATTTTTCATATCAACAATATCAAATAAAGTTATAGGTGCAAAATTAATTTCACAATCATATGCTTTTGTAGTGGGATATTTATCAAAAGAATTAGATATTTCACCTTTTGTTTTCAATATTTCCTCATAAAAAGATAGCATTAATTTGTTTGGTTTTGCATGAGGGGCAACACTTCGAATGTATCTAACATTTCTATCTATGTTTGATTTATCTAGACTGCATAATAAAAAAGCTGCTGTTGCCATAGACCTAGAGATCCCACACCAACAATGAATAACAATATTTGAATTCGAATCCCAATTTTTTAAAAAATTATAAACGGCAATTGAATTTTCTTTAGTAAATAAAGTTTGGATATTACCATTTTCCTGACCAGGCAATCTATAAATAGGTCCGCTGTCATTAATACTTACAATGTCATCAAAACCAATTTTTAAATGATGTTTAACATTTTTAGGCGTATTAGGTTCAAATCCAGGATCGATCACTGAAATTGCATGACTAGGTTTTATGCTTTCACAAACATTTTCAAAATCAGCTAAACTACAAACAACAATCATTACTAAAAAAGGGTGGTTATAAACCACCCTAATTAAAATTTAAATTAAAAAATTATTCAGCTATTGCGTCGGCAAGAATAGCATTAGCATCAACATTTAATTGATTTAATGTTGAAATAACATCATCACCATTAATAATAGCTGCATAAGCTTTCTCTACTTCACCTCTAACTGAGTAGTACCCAGGAACTGAAGGTTCACCCTTTCCATATTGAACCATACTCAATGATTTGTCATATTGAGCTAATTCTGCTCTTTTAGCAGAAATTAATGGATGGTCAGCAGAGGAGGTTCTTACAAAACCATATCCACTTTCAGTAGACCAAACAGCAGAGTTTTCAGTATTTGAAATATATTTCATCCATTGATATGCAGCTACCATTTTATCTGCATTACCAGTATTACCCATAATTAAACCTCCTCCATATAAATTCATTACTGGATCTGAGGTAGTATGAGGCACTTTTGAAATTTCCCAATTACCATTGTAACCTTCTTCAATAGCTTTTTGAAAATAAGTAATTCCAGAAGTAGAACTTAAGGCAAAAAGATTGCTTCCTAAACCTAAATATTGCTGATCAG
>MDTE01132108.1_pt1 | contig 12932 bp, 13 predicted proteins | sample 811231 | NCBI WGS metagenome assembly MDTE01 (sample SAMN05326651, study PRJNA326480) | marine metagenome | isolation source: seawater | place: Indian Ocean: Red Sea | collected 2010
GGATGAAACAAATGCAAGACTTAAAACTTGGACAACCGTGGGACATGATAGACAGCATGGCAAATACGCTTTGGCAGGCGCTACCGCTGGTATGGAGTTTGGCCTTTCTAGCGGGGCTGATCTTAGGTTAATAAACGATTTTGAATGGCTAAAGGAACAATTTAATGGAATCAACTCTCAACTGGATTAGAGGTTTACATAGATACTTTGAATACACTGGCAATAATCAGGCAAAAACCTTTATGGCTTTTTTAGAAAAATCTTTGTATGCTGATAATCCTGTTATTAATACTACTAACCAAAAAGGCATGATTGAATTTATAGGAACCATACGTAAATTTGCTCCTGATCAAGTATTTGATATATTTCACAAATATTTTAGATATGGGTATGATCCTATAGCACTGCAAGACGGATTCAGCAGAGGACAAGTTGAAAGTAAAATTTGGATATCGGAAGAGCTAAAAAAAATAAACAGTCATTATAGTAATATCATTTTATTGGCTGGTTGGTACGGACAACTTAGACTCTATTTAGATGCAGTTGGTATTTCTTATGATAACATTACTACTATAGACTTTGATGAAAATGCAGGTAAAATTAGTGACGAAATATTTAACAACAGTCTAATTGAAAATTGGAAAATGAAATCCTGTACGCAAGACATTTTAGATATTACACAATATGAAAGTCATTGCGTTGTACCTCTTGTAAAGGGAAACGGTGAAACTTTTAATAAAAATATAAGTGCAGATTTAATTGTAAATACTAGCACAGAACACATGAGTGAAGAATGGTTTTATAAAATTAAAACAGATAGTGTTATTGCGATACAAAGTAATAACTTATTTGACATACCAGAACATATAAACTGTGTGACAAGTATAGATTCTATGAAGAAAAAATTTAAATTTAAAGAACTCTTTTACGAAGGAGAAAAAGATCTTTGGGGCTATAAAAGGTTTATGTTGATAGGTAAAAAATGACAATAGATTCACTTAATTTACGAGAATTACAAAAAGAAAGTGCTAGAGCTTTAAGCACTATGCAGGCTACAAACAACAACATATGGCAGTTTAATCAAAAAGCACATCACAACAGTCATAATTGGTATAGAGCTGTGGTTGAATGGTATATTGAGCAATACGGTGATTTGCCAAGTAAAGTAGGTCCTGGAAAAACTGTGAAGTTAGTATTAGATGTATAGATATGAAGATATACAAACTGTTCATTTAGAAGTGACACAAAACTGTCAGGCCGCCTGTCCAATGTGTGATAGGAACATGAACGGTGAGGGAATTAATCCACACATAAATTTAGACGAGCTGTCATTAGAAGACTGTAAAAAAATTTTTAGTCCTACATTCATATCTCAGTTGAAAACAATGTACATGTGTGGCAACTTAGGAGATCCTATTGTTGCGAAAGACACTCTTGAAATATTCAGTTATTTTAGAAAACATAACCCTAAAATGTGGCTAAGTATGAATACAAACGGCGGAGCAAGAGATGAAAACTGGTGGATGGAATTGGCACAAATTTTTGCTGGTAGTGGTGCTGTTATCTTTAGCGTTGATGGCTTACGATCTACAAATCACTTATACCGCCAAGGCGTTGTTTGGGACAACGTTGAACGTTCGATGAAAGCATTTGTAAAAGGTGGAGGCAGAGCCAGATGGGATTTTTTAATTTTTGAACATAATCAACATCAAGTTGAAGAAGCAGAAGCATTAAGTAAAGAATGGGGATTCGAAAAGTTTGTTGCAAAAAAAACAGGTAGATTTATTACACAAGATTCCAAAAAGAAAGAAACGCACCAAGCAGTAAATAAAAAAGGAAAAGCTTCTACAGAACTTAAAAAACCTGATCCTAAATATCAAAACAAAGCACTTAAAAAACAAGATGTAATTATTGAAAAATATGGGTCTATGGATGCATATTATGATGTTGCACCAATTAAACCTAAGTGTGTAGATAAAAAAGAAATATACATTACAGCAGAAGGTTTGGCAATGCCTTGCTGTTGGACTGCTGGCCGTATGTATAAATGGTGGCATAAAGATCCTTATGTAGAACAAATCTGGACACATATAGATATTGCAGGCGGTAAAGATGCTATAGATGCAAGGAACGGCTTAAAAGAAGTATTCGATACAGGCATTTTTAATACTATCGAAAGAAGTTGGAAATACGAAAGTTGTAGTTTAGGAAAATTAAAAGTATGCGCCATGAAATGCGGAGCTGAGTTTGATCCTTTTACGGAGCAATTTAAATGAGATTAAAATGTCCGTATCTTTGGATGCATCAGTGTATAGGAACAACTGCAACTGTACATCCTTGCTGTGTAACATATAATAATGATCCTCAGTGGAGGACAATTACTTTTGAACAAGGAATAAACAGCCCTGTACATAAAAAAAGTAGACAAGAGTTTACAAAAGGTAAATTTCCTTTAATTTGTAAAGTATGTAAAGATGATGAATCTAACAATATAATTAGTCATAGGCAAAGGGCACTTGTAGATTTTAAAGACTGTGATTATAAAAATGTAAAGATAAAATATTTAGACATGAAATTTACTAATACTTGTAATTTATCTTGTAGAATGTGTATACCTTCATCTAGTTCTCAATTAGAAAAATTATATTCTAGTGTAGAGACTTTTGATATGCCTCACCATATTCAAAGATCTAATCCTCATTTTAAATCAAATGCACAAGCAGAAAAAAAAGTGCAACACACTAAAAAATTAATTTCAGAAGATTTAGAAATACTGAAAGTGACAGGAGGAGAACCATTTGCCTGTAAGTATTTTCTTGAGGTTGTTGACTGGTGTATAGATAACGATTATGCAAAAAATTTAGAAATAAAATTTACTACAAATGCTACTAAAGTAAATAAGAAATTATTAGATAAAATTAAAAAATTTAAGAAAACTACAATTACAGTAAGTATAGATGGTGTAGAAAAAATATACAACTACATAAGACATCAAGCAGATTGGAAAACTTTTGATAAAAATATAGATTTATTAAATTCATATGAAGAATTTACACCATTAAACATTAGTTTTTGTCTACAATTTTACAATATGTTAGATGTAGCAAATTATGCAAATTGGTGCAAATCTAAAGATATAGAACCATATGTTGATGTGCATTTGAAACCTTTTGATTCAGAGTTAGATGTAAAATTTGCTCCAAAAAAGATGAAGTTAAAGTTATTGCAAGATGCTGAAGAACATGGGTTAGAAAATGTGTCTTCATATGTTAAAAAATTTATTGAAGTAGAAGACATAGAAAAACAAAAATCCTTAAAACGCACTACTGATATTGTAGATAAGTTACACAATACTGATTATAAAACAAGTTTATATCCAGAGCAAATTATGTTTCTTTCAGGAGAAGAACTTAATAATTGAAAATTAGATAAGTACGTATATTATGCCTGATTACAAAACACCATCAAAAACTTTTTGTATCCTGCCCTGGGTACATCTAAGCACTAGACCAGACGGTAGTATGCGAGTATGTTGCACTGCTAATGCAAGTAGTGTAGGACCTACAAATGATAAAGAACATGGCGGTCAAGTTGGTATACTAAAGACAGATGACGGCAAGCCAAACAATCTCAACGTAAGTGATTTTGAATCTGCATGGAATAGTGCGTATATGAAAAATGTTAGATTACAAATGCTAAATGGTGAACAGCCGCCTAGCTGTTTAAAGTGTTACAAAGAAGAAGCCGCAGGACATAGAAGTAAACGCATGTGGGAAACAAACTACTGGAGCCAACGAGTAGATATGGATAAAATTCTACAAGAAACAAATGAAGATGGATCAGTACCTCCGAATTTAGCATATATTGATCTACGTTTCGGCACAAAATGTCAATTGGCATGTGTTATGTGTTCACCTCATGATAGTTCGGGTTGGATAAAAGATTACAAAGCAATATTTCCTGCTGTAAAAAATGAATCTTTAAAAGAAATAATGCAATGGAAAGATAAAGGGTCAACAAACGGAAGTAGTTATAATTGGCATAAACAAAATCCTACGTTTTGGAAACAGTTTTATGAACAAATGCCTAGTATGCAACAAATTTATTTTGCAGGTGGCGAAAGTCTTATAATAGAAGAACATTACGAAATACTTGAACATGCTATAAAACAGGGTTATGCTAAAGACTTAGAATTAAGATATAATTCTAATGGTGTAGAATGGAGAGAAGACTTATTTGAACTTTGGAGTCATTTTAAATTAGTACGTTTTCATTATTCAATTGATAGTATTAAGGAAATGAATGATTATATACGTTATCCTAGTGACTGGGCTAACCAAGTTAACTCTTTTCATAGATTAGATAATGAAACTACAGATAATGTTGAAGTTACTATCGCATCTGCTGTACAGGCTTTAAATATATATTATTTGCCAGACCTTATACAATGGAAATTAGAACAAGGTTTTAAAAAAGTAAACATGTGGCCATTTGGAGCAGGTGGTATAAGTCAACATTTTGTATATTGGCCAGGGCATTTAAATGTAAAAGTTTTACCTAAATGGTTTAAAAAAGAATGCCATAGAAAATACGAAGAATGGTATCCTTGGTGGGAAAAGAATTGGGAGCTTGGAGTACCAAGTTGGCATAAAGGAAAAGTAGATTATAATAAATGGCGTAGTGCTGAATATGGTATCAAAAGATTAGAAGGAATATTAAATTTTATGGACAGTGAAGATTGGAGTGTTAGGTTACCTGAGATGCAGGAATTTTTATCTCTGTGTGATAAACAGCGTGGTATCACTTTTGCTGAAACTTTTCCAGAAATGAAAGATATTTTTAAGGATCTATAATGGCTTGTACTTTTTGTCCTCTTCCTTGGAATAGTATAAACATGCGTAATAATGGCGATTTGCGTATCTGTTGTAATACTAATAGTTACAGTCCACAAAAAGGAATAATGAAAAAACAAGATGGCACTCCGTACAATGCAGGAAAAGACGATTGGAACGAAGCACGAAATGCTGAAATGTTAAAAGAAGTACGTCAGTCGATGATGAAGGGAGAATGGCATCCTGAGTGCGAACGTTGCCGCCAAGAAGAAATAAACGGAATTAAAAGTCGTAGAGAATATGAAAATGAAGATTGGGGAAAATGGTTTGGTAATGTAAATCTTGAAAGTGTAAAAGAACACACAGCAGAAGATGGTACGATAGATCCAAAAAAAGTTCCTGTTGATTTTATAGATATAAGATACGGAAACTTTTGTAATTTAAAATGTAGAATGTGCGGACCAACTGATAGTCATAAATGGTATGACGATTTTGTTAAGATAACTGGTAAAACAGAATATAAAGATACGCATGAAAAAATTAAACTTACAAAAAATGCAAAAGGCAAATGGCATACAAATCAATATGATTGGTTTCAAAGCAATAATAGGTACTGGAGTAATTTTGAGCAGTACGCACCTAATGCAAAAAAACTATACATAGTAGGTGGAGAACCTTTAATTATAAAAGAACACCAAGAAAGTTTGGAAAGACTTGTAGCTAGTGGTAAAAGCAAAAATATTCAATTAGAATACAATAGCAATCTTACAATGGTTCCGGATAGATTGGTATACCTTTGGGAACAATTTAAACAAATACGTATCGGTGTAAGCATAGATGGTACAGGAAGTGTTTTTAATTATCAAAGAACTCCTGCAAAGTTTGATGCTGTATACAAAAATATGATGACACTACAAACAAATGACCGCATAAATTTAAAAGCCTGGTTTGCATTCACAGTCACACCTTACAATGTTTTCCATATGCCGGAGTTTATGAAATGGAAACTTGTAGAAAGTGGTTTAACAAAATTTAATCCTTTGACTGGTATGAGACCGGTGATTACACATCATATGTGTCATAGTCCAAAGTATTTTAATGTAAAAGTTTTGCCTCCTGATCTAAAAGAGCAAGTAAAACAGTATTATCAAGAACACAAAGATTGGGTAATGACAACAGAGTTTGAAGATAAGGTAAAAAATAACTTTGTTAAAGTTCTAAATGGTGTTGAAAAATTTATGATGAGTGAAGATTATTCTACAGAGTGGTTGCCTCATTTTATTGATCAAACAAAAAGACTTGATGAAGTACGTAGTCAAAATATATTGGACATTGTGCCGCAGTATAAGGAACTATTTCGTGACTAGAACATGTGTACACAGTCAAGTAGGAATATCAGTTGTTGATCCGGTCGGAAGACTTTGGCCTTGCTGTAAATATACACTAGATAAAACAAATCCTTTACCAACTATTTTTGACGTAGACACGTTAGATAAATTACACAATACTTCTCCTTTCAAGAAAATAAGATATGATATAGAAAACAAAATAGATTCAATTGCTTGTTCTATGTGTTGGATTAAAGAATCAACAAATCAGGAAAGTAGAAGAACTGCTACTCAAAACTTATATCAAAAAACAAAAACAAAAATAAATCCAGGTTACATACAGGACATGGAAATTGCGTTGGATTACACATGTAATATGATGTGTAGATCATGCGGCACTGATGCAAGTAGTAAATGGATGTCAGCAAAATCTGTACTTGATTCATTTGAAAAACACGAAGTGCCCAGTCACGGAGTAGTTTACAATAAGTCACCTAAGCAATTTGCAGAGCAATTTAAAAAAGTTATTATCAATACAAATTTTAGTAAAATGCGTCAAGTTAAAGTACTAGGTGGCGAACCATTTTATTCTAAAAATATAGATTGGTTCATAGAAAAATTATACAATGAAGTTGAAGATAGAGAAGCCTTGGACCTAAATATTTTTACAAATGCAAGTGTATGGCCCAAAGACGAAACATTAAAAAGATTGTTAAAATTTCCACGTGTGTCAATTACATTAAGTTTAGATGCAATCAATGACTTGGCAAATGTTATCAGATGGGGAGTAAGGTGGGATCAAATTTATCCTATTGTACTTAAATGGAAACAAACACCAATTCACTTGCACATCAATAATACAGTATCAATACAAAATGTAAATCATGCCAAGGACTTTTTACAGTTTGCAAATAATAATAACATAAATGTTAGTTTTAACTTTTTAGATCGTCCTAATTATCTATCGGTATATCAGTTTCCTTTAAAAGAAAGAAAAAAATGGATTTTGCAAGGAGATTCTAAAACTGAAAAATTATTCAATAGTTCTCTACTAGCAGATATTCAAACCCAAAACGAATTTAATAGTTTTTTAAAATCTCTTGATATATTAGATTCTTATCAGAAATGCAGTTTCAAGAATGTAAACAATGAAATATATGAATTAGCAAGGAAATATTCTGATGAAAAGGCCTAGATTAGTAGCTTTCGGATGCAGTTACACACATGGGTATTCATTACCAGATTGTCCTTATCCAGATAGTCCTCCTAGTGCTAGTGCCTGGCCAAAAAAACTAGCAAAGTTGTTAACAAGAAAAACTCTTAATAAGGGTATTGCAGGTGCATCTAATAAAGAAATTCTATATGCAATACAATGTTGTGATTTTTTGCATGATGATATAGCTGTAATACTGTGGACTTATGTTCATAGGGACTGTATTATTTTGAATGACAAAATTAAAACACTGCAAGGATTACCTGAAGCTAACATGCCACAAGACAAATGGTATCATATAAAACGAGCTCACAGTGAGTATGATGGACATCATCAGATGTGGACAAGTATGAATTATGCAAAATATCACCTAGACAGGTTGGGAGTTAAAAACTATCATTTCTCTCTTAAAATGGAGTTTGTTAAAGATCCTCCTAAATGGAATAATGTTAATATAATTGATATGTGTTTTCATAGTGTAGTAGACCCTTATCCTAGAGCATCAGATGGTCAACATGCGGGGGTGTTAGCACACTTAGTATTAGCGAGGACTATGAAGGTAAGAATAAATGCACATAACCAATGAAAACTTAGATTGTTGTATTGTTACTTTATTTGTACACAATGTTTGTAATTTTAATTGCAGTTATTGTAGTGACTATCATAGAGACGGAACCAGTCGTTGGCCTAAAGATTGGACTGCTTACTTAGATTTAATAAAACAACTCAAAAAACGTAATAAGAATTTATATATTGAAGTACTAGGAGGTGAACCTACAGTATGGCCAAAGTTTCAAGACTTTGTTGATACTATTAGTGATGACAGGGTGTTTGTTGAATTTGGAACTAACGCAAGTAGAACGTTGAGATATTGGGAAAAATTTAAAACACGTAAAGCATTTGTATTCTTAAGTTGGCATTACGAAGAAGCAAATGATGATCATTTTTATGAAGTAGCTAAAATAATGCAACATAAAGCAAGTGTTAGTATACCATTAATGATCGTACCGGATAATTTTGAACGTGCTAAAGTATTATATGAAAGATTAAAAGAATTAAATGTTGAAATAACTCCTAAGTTTACACGCACAAGCATTCATGGACATAGTTATTTTGATTACACAGACGAACAGCGTGATTGGATACAAAATAACTATTATAATAAGATGAGAGATTTTGGAATTGATTGGGAAATACCAAGGAACTTACATTTTAACGGAGAAAAGAAAAAGTTTATGACAGTTTTAGACCAAGGGTTACACAAATTTAAAGGTTATATGTGTACTGCTGGAGTAAAAAGACTTATGATAGAGCCAAATGGCAATATGAAACGTTGTACTAAAAACGTCGGCGGCAGTCTTGGAAATTTATTTACAGGCTATACTTTACCAGAAGATCCTATTCTTTGTAATTATGAAGCATGTCCATGTAAACTAGATGCAATAGTGGAGAAATGGAGTGTATAATGGGTGACTTTTTAAAAAAATATGGATTAAAAGACCCTGTGTGTTTATATAAATGGACATGGAGTACTATTCGTTTGATGGAAGGAAGTACAAATAGTTGCCACAGAATTAAATCCGATACAATTACTCCGGAAAATTATTCTGATTTTCATAATACTCCAACAAAAATAAAACATAGAAAATTAATGCAATCTGGTGTCTGGCCGGGAGACGGATGTGAATATTGCAGAGATATCGAACATGCTGGTGGAATCAGTGATAGAACTGATTTACAAGAAGATGATTATCTTGCACCTATAGAAATGGATAAAGATCCTAAAAAGGTAAGATTGACACCACGTATGGTAGAAGTATATTTTAATAATTTATGTAATTTAAATTGCATTTACTGTAGCGGCGAATACAGCACAGTCTGGGAAGCTGAAGAAAAGAAGTTTGGTTTGAGAGATCCATTAGAATTAGCAGAAATGGAAAGAAGTAGAAAACAATATCCCGAAATGTTAAAAGCCCATTGGAAGTGGATGGAAGAACATGCAAAATATATTGCTGAGTATAGAATACTCGGTGGCGAGCCTTTCTTTCAACCTGAATTTGAACAAAATATTGATTTCTTTTTTAATAATCCTTGTCCAGATACGAGATTTATAATTTTTAGTAATTTAAAAGTTGAAAATAAAAGAATGCGTAAATTACTTGATAAAGTAGTTGATTTGCAAAAACGTAAACACATTAAAGACTTTCAACTTGTATGTAGTTTTGACTGTTGGGGACCTCAACAAGAATATATAAGGACAGGGTTAAATTTGAAACAATGGGAAGAAAATTTTGAAACTGTTTTAAAAGACTATCCTAGCATTACAATAGAAATTCATGGAACAATAATTAGTTTGACTATGGACACCTTACCTGATTTGTGTGCTAAAGTTGCAAAATGGCACGATGCTTGTTACCCCAATTGGCCACACACCAATCGTATTAGACCTATAAAACATAGTATAAGTTTTGCAAGTGGTAGACCGGATATGGATGTAGGTATATTTCCTATAGGATTTTTTGATAAACAATTTGAACAATCAATTAAAAATCATACCAATCCTACTACAATTAAATGGTTAGAAGGTTTTTGGGCAAAAGTAAATAATCAAAAACAAGATAACAAAAAGATAAAACAACTAAAAGTCACTCTTAATGAAATTGATGCACGTAGAGGAACAAACTGGAAAGAACTTTGGCCTTGGTTAGATGAATATGAAGTATGAAGATATAACATTTGAAATGCTTGGTACACGCAGACAGCGTCCTATGTACCTAAGTAAGTTTACAAAATTTAGACAAAATTTAGATATGAATACATATCCTAAAGATCCTCATGCATACACAGAAACATTTTTAAAAACAATAGATGAATGGATAAGGTCGCATAAACATGTACACTATGCAGGTTTAGAGACCTTTACACGCAGAGATGCAATCTTAGGCACTACACATCAATTAGATGAGTTACATCAGCTACACGGTCGTAATATAGCTGTTTACAAAGGCGAATACAAGTATCATAGACGTTTGACTGATTTTACAGTAAAAGAAATTACACACTACAGTGAGTTATGTAGGGGTGATGTTTTTATTGCAAGTTATCCTAGTTGTATCACAACTAATTATCATAATGAGTTTGATAAACTTTTAGATTACTGTCATATGGGAGATATACCTGTGCATATTGACGGCGCATGGTTTGGTCAGTGTCGTAATTTTGAATTTGATGTAACACATCCTGCTGTACAAAGTGTAAGTGTAAGTTTAAGTAAAGCGTTAGGAATGGGTAGCCAGCGTATTGGTATACGCTATACGCGAGAACGTGTGAATGGACCTATTGCTATTATGAATGATTTTGCCTATGCTAATGTAAGTGATATGTGGTTAGGTGTTGAAGCAATGAAACATTTTGGAACCGATTATTGGTGGGCAAATTATGAAAATTTATATAAAAAAGTTTGTTGTGATTTTAATTTAGAAGAAAGTGACAGCATACATGTAGGTTGGTTAAAAGATGATAAAGGTAAACATCAATTTGGTGTGCGTACACCTTTGCGTTTTTTGATTGAAGGTGTATTTGATGAACGCGGTACTGACAAAGGATTAAACAAAATTGAAAGAGAAGAACGTGCATAAGCCATATTGTTGGGCTCCCTGGGTCCATCTGCAACACGGAAATGTTATGGGAGGGACCACACCCTGTTGTGAATGGAGTGGAGATATTCATAAAGGTTCTATAAAAGATTATCTTTACAGTAAGCATTTACGAAAAATAAAAAAGAACATGGTAAAACATAAAGGATATTCAAAATCTTGTCAAAATTGTCGACAACAAGAAAGAGTAGGAAATCTAAGTAGACGGCAGATATTACATCAGGACAAATATGTGCAAACTGTAGTAGATAGTTGGAAAGATAAAGATATCTTACAACCAGGTTTAAATAATATTGTTTATTTGGACTATAGACCTAGTAATTTGTGCAATTTAAAATGTCGTATGTGCGGTTATAAAAACAGTAGTATGATTGCGAAGGAACAAGGTATAGAATTAGAGATTAGTGTGCCGGCAGAAGATTATAAAAATTTAGATATGTCTAAATTAAAAGGAGTACACGTTATAGGGGGAGAACCTAGTATACAGCAAGACCTTTATAATTTTTTAGATTATTGTTGCGATTTAGGATTAAACAACACCTTACAATTATCATTTACAACTAACGCTACCAATACAAACAAAACTTGGATGGATAAGTTATCCAAATGGAAATACCTTAAGGTAGAAATAAGTTTAGATGGAATAGGACCAACAATGGAATATATTAGACATGGTGCTAGTTGGACAACCATTGAAAAAAATTGTGTAGTGTATGAAGAAGTAGTAGGTAAAGACAAAATAGAATATAGCATAGTTGCAACTGTATATAATATACCTAATGTAGAAGATTGGGCACATTGGTTTTTGAAAAAAAATAATGTAACTATATGGCCGGTAGAAGGAATTCCGCACCAAACTTTAGATGCAATACCAACAGGTATACTTAATAAAAAGTTAAAATATTTAAAAAGTTATAAAAGTGTGGCGTGGGTGAATAATTTAATTAACATGATTAAGATGGCAAAGTATAATCCAAAACTTAATCAAGAATTAAAGTATGCAACTTTTAAATTGGAAAAAAAGCGACCAGGCAGTATCTATGAAGTGAATGATGTTTACAAGGAAATAATATAATGAAAGATGGTTTTAAAAATTTACAAGAATACGAAAGTCATAGACCAAAATACGGGTCTGTAAAATTAAGTTTTGATCCTTTAAAATATTTGCAGGAAGCAAATAGTGTATATGAAAGTAAAGATGCAAAAAAAAGTGGACGTAATGACTTTAATAAATTTAATAGCGTTGGTAAACAAACTAAAGAAGATCTTGTCAATTATTGGAACAAGCAGTTTAAATTAGATTACGACTGGACTTGGGAATATTTTCACAGCGGCGAACCTGCAGGATTACATACGGATTATTTAAGTTTTCCAAACAGTTGGAAACCTAACAAAGATTTTATCACACATGACTGTTATGTAGTATTAGGTATAATTATACCTTTGGAATGGACATGTAAACAACCTTATACAGTTAATTATAAAACTATAAGCAATATACCAAGAAAATTAAAATTTAGAAAAGGAGAAATGCGTTATCAAGATAATGATGAGATATTTCATTATAGAGATGACTACATTTTTGACCAAGAAGTTTTAAAATATAATCCTCCTGGAACGGAATATTACAAAGAATATGCAGATTTAGTTTTTCATAGTGCATACAAATGGGAAGTAGGCACTGCAATGGTTTTTGATACACGCAGATGGCACAGCAGTAGTTGGTACATTAAAGAAAAAATGTTGCCTGATGTAAGTACAGAATATAAACGAAGTATAATAGGTTTTGCTAGTATTGATGTAGATAGATGAAAAATTTTTTAGACAATAATGCTTTTTGTATTTTACCATGGACTCATCTCTGTGTACGTCCAGATGAAAAAATAAAACCATGCTGTAGATA
>MDTE01040259.1_pt1 | contig 12930 bp, 16 predicted proteins | sample 811231 | NCBI WGS metagenome assembly MDTE01 (sample SAMN05326651, study PRJNA326480) | marine metagenome | isolation source: seawater | place: Indian Ocean: Red Sea | collected 2010
TCCGCAGCATTACTGTATTGCGATAAATCTTGTAAACCACGATACCCTCTTGCAGCAGGTATGACATTTTTAGCTGTTGTCACACCACTTGTGTTGTCAGGTTGGTCAGGCAACCATTCACCAAAATTCATCATTAGTTTATTTCCCCATAAACACCACGCATCTCTAAACCTACGCCATAATTACCTTTTTCTTCATCAATTCGTATTGATTGAAGTATATTTTCTACAAGTGTGTTGTATTGTGTAGCTCTTTGTTCATCTAATAAATATGTATAAGCATGAAATAGACTCGCATAGAGGTATAAATCAGGATAACGAGTCAATATAGTGTTTGTCGTGTTACTGTCGCTTAGAGAGCTTATAGACGCTTTATAAGTTAATTCTATGTTAAGTGTTGAGTCAGGTATCGGTGCTAAAAACAAATTATCACCAATAACACTATAAACTCGTGGTACACCTGTGCCTGTTGTGGCATATTCTTTCTTTACTTGTAGCGGTGATAGATACCTTAATGTAATACGAGGGTTATTCATTACCTTAACATTACGAATACTACGCATATCAGTTGGCAATGATACATAAGCATTATCTGCACTTGTTGTTAAAGTTGTTCGTGTATCTTGTGACCGAGATTCTAGTTCACGAGATAAACGACTTTCAGCCAAATCAATAAATGTATCAATTTGTGTCGTTAAATCATCTCTAGCTAAAAAATCAGCTATTTCTGTTTTTAATGATGAATAATCTGTTGCCATTATATGTTTCCACCGCCTGTTCTAAAAGCCTTATTGTCTGGGTCGTTTAACCACCTAGACCATGCTTTTCTATTTTGTTTAGGTTGCCCAAATTTCTTAATTAATTCATAATATAGATTAGCAGGTAATTCTGCTATTTGTTGTCTATGATTCTGTGTGTTTCCAGTTAAGTTATAGGGTTTATATTCTATATCCTTATCTTTAGCCATTTTAATTATTTCTTTAACATCTTGCTCTATAGATATGTGATGTTCGCCATCATTTCCCCCATGAAAATATGTAGTCTTTTTCTGTATAGGGTCGTAACCAAGTATTTTTTTTGTCATTTTATCCTCTAATTATGGGAGCAGTCATAAACTGCTCCCTAGTCAATTAGACTTTAAGTGTTTAAGTCAATTACTGCTGCATGAGCCTTTGGTGCGGTTGGCACATAAGTCCATTCAGAAATAATACTAAACTTAGTGGCATCACCAGTCGGTGCTACATCTGATACAGAGAACAATCTGTTCGGTAGGCTACCAATGCTATAATGATTGGTGTCCATTAAGAAGATTGCATCATCTGGCATTTGTCTGTCAATAGTGACAGATAATTCACCAAAGTCTGTAAGATATAGTGAAACTGAACCAATGATTGAAGCCTCTTTCGGTGCTGTCATGTGTAATTGGTTAGTTACAACTGAACCACCTGATAAATCAGAAAATGCTACTTTATTAGCAGGTGAAACTATTAATGCGTTTGGCTGTCCGCCATCTTCATAAGCAAGTTTCATTGCTGCGTCAATTTTAGCAAGAGTAAGTGCTGCGTCTGTACCTGCACCATCACTCACATTACTACCATCACCTGTTGGTGTGGTTGATGGAGAAACAAGATTAATATTAGTTATATAACTAAGTATTTTTCCTGCTTTTCTTGGTTCAGGTGAAGCTACACGAGCCTCATTTTTGCAAAGTGCTTTTTCAATATCCCTGCGTTGCTCAAGCCCTTTTAAGACTTTAACATAAGCAGTTTCTTTATCCCTACCAGCCTTATCTACAGAATCAAGTGTTCCTGATACTGAAGCAGCTTGTACTGAAATTTGGTGATAGTTACCAAGTCTAGTTGTAGCTGTTGGGTTTGTGTAGGTATAATCTGCACCCTCTGATTGATAATTAGTGTCAGATGCTGCTGTAAGTTCTTGAACTTGCCATTCATGGAATACGCCTTTTGTAGTAATTTTCTTACCATTACTAAAAATAGGTGTTTCCGCAGGGTCGATTCTTGTGATTACATCACTTAAATCTTCTCTTTCGCCAACAGCATTTGCGGTTAAGTAAGTTGCCATAATATGCTCCTATATGGTTAATTGGATTTTTGTAAAAGATAATCCACAGCAGAATCCATGCTGCCAGAGGATTTTAACTTGTTGAAGGCTTTATCAACCTTACCTTTTTTAAGGTCTTTATTAGTTGTTATCTTTTTTCCAGACTTGGTCATCTTAGGTGCTTTCCTGACTTTTTTCTTAATAAGCGGTTTTTTTGCATCAAGTTCATCATAAAGAATAGCTTTACGCAGCATTAATATTGCCCTGTGGTCAGTAGCATTGTTTAACTCTTGTTCATTAAAGCCATAACGCTTTGCAAAAGTAACAATGTTTCTTTTGTCAGTTTCAGCAACTTTTTCATCTTTCCATTCAGGAATTGCTTTAGTCAATTTTACTTGTTCTTCGGCAATATGTTTTTTCATAGCTTCCTGTTGGTCAAATGCTTGTCGCTGTGCAAGTTCATTTTGTGCTGCTTGAACTTTTGCAAGTTCCGCCTGTTTATCACGAAATTTGTCTTTTTGCCTCACATATTCAAGTGGGTCTGAATCGTACAGATTATCCCAATATTCTTGTGTAGGCTGGTTTTGCGTTTCACTAGATAACTGTTGGTTCAACTGTTGTAAACCTTGTTGGAGAGCATTTCTCTCCTGTAAAAGAGCCTCTTGTTGCTGTTCAAATTGTTTTCTTTGCCCAGCTAAATCGGTTGTCTTTTTGGTATAATCAGATTGTCTGGAATATCCTGCTGCCAGTTCATCAAGGGTAACATCTTTATCTTCACCATTTATCTTTACAGTAAAGTATTCTTGTTCCTCGTATTCTTCGACTTCATCTTCGGATATTTCTTCTTCTAATTCTTCCGATACATCTTCTTCAACAGCTTCAAGTGCCTCATCAGGTTCTTCACTTGTTGGTTCTTCTGTATCTGTCTGAACAGGGGTTTCTTCAACCTCTGTTTCTGGTTGTGCCTCTTGATTCGGTTGGGGATTATCTTCTGATTCCTGCCTGTCAAGTAGTAGGCTTGTGGCTTCCGCCATGTCGATAGGGTCGTTCCCTTTAGGGTTGTCGTCTGTCATGTTTTTCTCCTTTTGACTGCTTTACGCTTGGTCTATTTAAGTTGTTTTAATTGGTCGTTGGCAAGTTTCCCTGTTACAACGACATTTTCTATGTGCTGCTTGACTGTTTTTAAAGTCGTCAACATCATAAAAACTGTTTCACGAGGTTTTTGTTGGTCTATGGAACTATTAGCCCATGCTTCGTGGTACTGCTTTTCCAAAAATTCAAAAGCCTCTTGTAGAATCTCGTTTCTTAATAGTGCTTGGGCTTTTTCACCATGAGCCACATCACTATTCAATTTATCTATATTTGCCATTTTTTTTCCTTATATATTTTAGCCTTGTGTTAAATCTGTAAATACCCCATCTTTTTCGATACCTGTCATAGTTCCATCAGGTGCAAAATAAGTTATTTGACCAGTTATAGGGTCTGTATTAATTTTACTTCCATCATCATTAATAGTTGTATGAATATCAGTTAATAATCCTGTATTTCCTAAAGAACCATAAAGCGCTTCATAATCAGCTTGTGATAATAACTCACCTGTGTTTGGGTCAGGGTACATAGCTACTCCACCCATATCATAACGCAAGGCTTTTAGGTCTTGGTCATTTGCTGTTGCACTTAAAGTTAATAAACTATCATTTGTTGTGCCATACAACATTGTGTCTAATTGTTCGTTTGTGTAACCCAATGATATTAACTTTGTTCTTTCATCACTTGTTAAATAATTGGCTTCATTAGTTGTGTTAGCTAATAATAATCCACCTAATAATTCAGAAGTTGCTCCACTTGCACTACGAGCCGCACTTGTTAAGGCATCTGCTGCGGTTTCATCAAAACCTTGTGATAAATAAGTATTTTTTACATCTTCTGCAGACCTTGATGGTAATGTCATATTTGCTAAATCAATGCTATCTTCACCATTAGCTATAGCTTTTAATGAAAGTAAAGTTGTGCCATGCACTAAATCACTTGTTAATCTTGCTCCATCAAACCCATCTTTACCTGTGTAATACCATCTTTGTATTCCATCACCACTTTGTATATCACCACTTTCAGTATTGTAATTTAATCTGTTGGTTGTGGTAGCTTCTGATTCTTGGTTACCATAGGTTACATTAAGTGGGTCACGATTTCCTGTTTCTGCTAATATATCACCCTCTACATTTAAACCAAAAGCATCAGTAATATTAGTAACAGCTCCACCCATAGCACTTGCTATACTTGTTGAAGCCTCTACATTTTTTTCTTTGTATTTATCACCTTCCATACCAAAACTTGTTGTTTCGCCTGTTGCAGCGTCATATTGACCAAAACCTGTTTTGTTAGATGGGTCTGCTTGTAGTTTTTCTGCCATAAATAATGCTGCTCCTAATGGTGCAACCCAAGGCTGCGTAAAAGCTGTTTGCATAGTATTACCAAGTACACCTGACGCACTAATTCCTGAAACAGTACCAAACACATTAGAAGCTGTTGCTTCATCTAACGCACTTGCTAATGACAATAACCCACCACCAAGAGATATGGCTTCCGCACCTGTAAATTGTGTAGCATCATTAATCCCTGTACCTGCAGTACCAAGACCTTCGTTTAATGGATTATTTAGCCAATCTGTAATAGCATTACCAGCATTACCAATAATATCACCCTCAATAGGAACATCAAAAGATGATAAATTACCACCAATTAATGGAGCAGTACTATGAAATGTAAGAGTTTTATCAACAGGAAAAGAAGTGCTTGTCCAAGTTCCTAGAACCTGACCACCTGTGCCAACATTCCCAACTGCAGTAGAAGCAACTCCTAAACTTGTCAATGCTGAAGATAAATTTGATGTTACATTTGCAATAGAAGTTGATGCAAGTATGCTATCTACTGCAGAATCAAGGTCAGCACCTGATATAGTTCCAGACCTAATAGCACTATCTGCTGCTGTCATTAAATCATTAATAGCATTATCTTTTGCTTTATCTAAATCTGTATCTGTTACACCTGTTTTATTGGTATTTGTACCGCCAATAATATCTGTATTAAGACCACCTACTATACTTGATGATGTAATGACATCAGTACCACTAGAACCATCAACACCTTCTGTTTCACCAGTTAATACTTTTATTATATCATTACCTTCTGCGCCTTTAAGGGTATCATCACCACCACCACCAGTTAATACTTTTATTATATCATTACCTTCTGCGCCTTTAAGGGTATCAGTACCGCCATCACCTGTTGATATTGTTATTATATCATTACCAGTAGCACCAGTAAGGGTATCAGTACCACTACCACCTGTTGATATTGTTATTATATCATTACCACTACCACCTGTTAGTGTGTCGTCACCACCACCTGTTGATATTGTTATTGTTTCATTACCACCACCGCCAGAGATTGTGTCGTCACCACCACCACCTGTAATAGTAGAACCACCACCACCACCACCATTAACTATTGTACTTGTAATAGTTCCAGCAGTATCAACTCCACCTAAATCTAAACCATCTCCACCGCTTCCACCACCGCCAACTACACCTTCCCAATAGGCTTTATCAAAAGGCAATCTTTTATAAGTTTCAAAATTGCGATAGGTGTTAGGGTCAACTGCAAAGCTAGACTGAAAATCTTGTTCCATTTGTGGATAGGCTTGTAGTAAGCCCGTTACAACTGGTGAATATGCGCCAATCGTAGGGTCTAGTGTTATGTCTGCTAAAGTTGGTGTATATTGTAATAAACCTTGCTGTGGCACATACATACTAGGGTCACCCAAGACAGGCTGGAAAGCGTCAATAAATCCTGAATAATCGACATACTGCGTTTTTGGGTAAGTATTATATAATGCAGTTAAGGCGTCTAATGTTTCATCTTCCATTATTCAACTACTCTTGGTAAATTTGTAGAGGGGTCACCGCCCATTTGCTGTTCAAAACCTCGTAACTGTGCTTCATAGCGCAATTCTTCTTGTCGTATTTGCATTTTCATTTGCAATTCTTCTCGTTTCAATGCTAATTCCGCTTCTTGTTTTTGTTTTTGCAATTCTAATTCTGCTTGGAATTTTTGCTGTTCAAACTGCATTTTTAATTCTGCTTCACTAGGGGGTGGCGGTTGTTGTGGTTGTGGCGGTGTATCTTCTGGATTTTTGAAGAAGCGTGACGCATCTTTATAACCAGCCATTCCAGCAAGTTCTGCAAGAGTATTACGATACTGCTGCATACTAACTAATGGGTTATCAGCACCAGTTTGCAATAATATTTGCTCTTGTTTTTGTGCCATTTGTGCAAGAAACGCCATTTTCTCGTTTGTTTGACCACTTCCTAGACCCACATTTACAGTAATATCGTATTCATGTTTCCAGTTTGTAGGGTCAATCGGCACAAACTTATTGTTTAGTCTTATCATTTGGTCTTTTTTACCATGATGTAAGCTAAGAGTTAGAATGAGTTTAAAGAGTTGTTTAACTCCTGTTTCTGCAAACACTCGTGCTATCATTTCTATTTTACCTTGTGCTGCAGACATTTGTGCTGCAACTGCTGTAGCTGTAGTGCTTTGCAAGGAATCGGCATCTAATCCCATAGACGCTTTTGATAATCCTGTTCTTTGTTCTTTTAAATCGTCAAGATATTGTAACAAGCTAAATGCGTTTTGCCCTATCAGTTGTGGTTGAAGGGGTTGTAGGGCGTTTGGTTGCCTAACTCTCACAACCCCACCTGCACGAGTATTCAGCAAGTCGTCCATATTAACTTGCCCTTCGACTGCCGCTACACGCACATTGTTTGTGAGATAAATATTATCTAATAACTGCCTTAAAACAGTTGATTTAATCATTTGTATATCCATGACAAGTTCGGCAAGACTACGCCCAACTAATCTATGAGGCATTAATATTGGTGATATACACGCAAAAGGAATATGGTCAAATGTATCGTTTTCAACAATTTCAAAACCAGAACCTAAAGTAACAACTCTGCGTAATTCCGCTATTCCATCACCATCATAATCAGCCTTTATATAGGCTTCTGTGACTAAAACATCACGCATTGACACATCAGAACTATCAGTATCTGTTCCAGTTTCGACATCTTCAAAGCGATTAGCCACTTCATCATTAGAGTCTAATTCAGTATGACCTGCGTGTCGTTCAACTAATTCTCTATCGTAACCCATTTGTATAAGGTCACTCACTTTCATTGTAGTTCTGTGGGCTACAAAATCCGCTTCATCTATTGATGATGCTCTTTTGGAAACCAAAAATTCTTCTGGCGGTATGTTGTCAACCTTAATCATGCCATCATACATAGTGCGTCTTATTTTCACATCATGGCTAATACTATAATCCGATAGAGGCATACCCATTTCATCAACACCTTCTTCACCATATTCTTCGGTGTTCTGCTCAACAATTTCTACATTGTCATCTTGCAGCAATAAGGTAAGTTCGTCATCAGAAAGGTTAGTATAGGTTTCTTCTTCGGCATTTTCCGTTTCATCATAGTAAACTTTAACAACGCCTATTTTCTGTAATAATGCGTCTTTAAAAAAGTTGTGGAGTATCACGAATCCATTGTTTTGACAGTTTATGACATAATTTGCGTATGATGTGGCTTGTTCTGCACCAGCAACATCTTCTTCGTTACGAGGCATAAACTTAACGAAATCGTCAGTTTGTGTGAATGTACGCATAAGGCTTGGCATAACAAACTCTATGGTGTCAGCTACTTCTGTAGTTGTTACTTGACTACGACCTTCTTGTTCGTTGCCAAACTTTTCACCCATATAGTAATCCATTGCTTGTATGCGGTCTGCCCCATACTCGCTGTCATGGTAGCCTAGTGCGTTTTCAATCTCATTACGCAAAAGAGCCTGAAACTCTAATTTTTCCATAGTTTAGCCTACTTTTTGGTTGATTTTTTCTTTTCAGCAGCTTTTTTTGCTTCTTTTTCTTTTTTAACTTGCTTTTCTATATCAAGTGCTTGGCTTCTTTGCATTGTATTATCCTATTGTTAAAATTAATAAAAGTAGAACTATGATGCCGCCAAAAGCAGCGTCAATATAATCCCATGAATGGTCTTTGATGTAGTTAATTACTGTATTTAATATTTCCATATTTTCTCCTAGTTTAATTTGCTAATATCTGGTCGAATATCGACTGTTTTTAATTTTTGTAAAAAGTCATTAGATGTACCACCGCTTTTAAAAAATGAAAAAGCTGCAGCAGCTAACACAATGTCAGTTATCACATTCCAATCTGGAATTTGATTATGAATACCCTCTAATTCATCAATTAAATGCGTTAGCAGGGCGTGAGTCACAGGATTATTTGCAATAAATTCTTGCAGTTCGTCATCTTGCTCAAAAACTATATCATCAATTATGTTATCCATGAACTGTCCTTATAAACTAATGGCTTGTTCCAATTATGCTGTGTTCCACGAACAGAGGCAGTAAATGCTTGTTGTGCAAAGGTTAGGCAAAAAGCGTCAGCCAAATCACAGCTTCTACCACCTAATCTTTTCTTAAATTCATCTTTTGCTTCGACTTTTATTTTTCCAGCACTCGTAATTTTAAAACGAGGTGCGATAAGTTCTTCTATCAACTTGTCATCTTGAACGAGAAAAACATCACGCCCTTCAAACCATTCTCTCGCCCTAAACCATAATTCGTCACGCAAACGCATATATTTATCACGCATACTAGGACTTTCACTAACTTGTATAGGTCTGGCAGGTAGGTCAAGTTCTGTCAATCGTGAACACACACCAGACCCAATACCTATGGTATCTACCATAATATCTGTTGGTCTATCTTTATATTTACACATTTCATATTCTTGAACGACCATTCCGACAGTTTCCATTAAATCTTTGCCTTGCCATGTTCTAATAGGTTCAACGACTTCATTGCCACGCCTTTTACATAGGGCTGTTCTATCACTACCGAAATTGGCGACATCTAAACCCCAAACTACAGGAGTATAGGGGTCAACTTGCACATCTCTATTCAAAGAGCTATCTACCATATATAGCGGAATAACTGTATCATCTTCTGCACGAGGGAACTCACCCAAGACACGCACTCGATACACATTCGAGTCATCACCATATTTTATTCCCATATCTTCAATATATTCAGGTGCAACTTGCGAACTGTCCTTACAAGCAACTGTCATCAATGTCCATCTATCACGCATTGCGGAAAAGGCATTAAAGAAATAGCCGCTTGTTCGTGTTGGATTACCAGTCATCACAACTTTTGCATTAGGTGTCGAAAGCGAACCCTCGCCAACCTCAAATATCATATCATCTACACCAGAGGCTTCATCTATAATAAATAAAAGGTTATCAGAGTGGAATCCCTGTAATGCTTCTGGATTTTCTCTACGACTCACACGAGCCACAGCGTAACTATCACTAGCACCTTCTAAATTAATTTTATCCGATTTCATTTCTAATTGGCTATGAAATGCTTCTGGCAGCTTACGACCCCATTTTTTCACTTCTGCCCATAGCACATCTGATAATTGATGTGCGGTGTTGGCAGTACATACCACTTTACATGGGTGACGAGTGAGTAACCACCACAAGATAAGCCACGACAATACTGCTGTTTTACCGACTCCATGACCTGATTTAACTGCACATCTGGGATTATCCATGACATTACGCAAAAACTCACGCTGCCATTGTTCAGGTTTGACATCTAACATAGTTTCGACAAACATTACAGGGTCTAATGCGAGTTCAGCAAGTATTTCAGCTAATTGTTCGTTACTCATAAAATTCCTTAAAATAAGGGGCAACAGGGGAAAATGGTATATAAAAACCTGTTACCCCACCTTGCAAGGTAATATGTGCTGTAAGCCATTTTATTATGCGTTGTTGAAAGGAAGGGAGATATATTTACAACACAATTATACCTATGTTGCCATATTTAGCGATTTTACAAAGTTTGTCAATATATAGAAAAATTTTTTTAGGGGGTACTATATATAGAATTTTTTTAGAGAGGGGGGTATATATATTATCATGTAGAGGGGGCGTGGCAAAAAAAAGGGGGGGGTTTTATGGCTTATTATCAATTATTTTCTTTTGCTGCGTTTCTGTTTCTTTGGTTGGGGTTATATCAATTACATTGTCTTTATATGTTTCTATTTTATCTGATATTAAGCTTAGTGTAGAGCTTATAGACCCATTAGCAGTCAAATTAATATCTTTAGGTAATATAGAGGAATATGCTTTTAAAGTGCCTTTAAAATCGTTTCTAAGGCTTTCTTCTATTATCTTTTCTAAAGGCATAGCAGAAGCGTTAATATTCGCTATAGCGTGTCGTAAACCCGATAGTAGCATTTTCTTGGCTTCCTTCTTTATTGGGTTGACCTGCGTTTTGCTTCCCTTTGGACGCCCTCTTTTTCGCTTTTCTTGTGTCGTTGTTTCTTGTGCCATAAAAAACCTTTATTAAAAATTATAACCTTTTGATTTTATTATATAGGGAATATTAAAAAATATTCAATAAAATAATTAATTGGCATAAAAAAAAGGGGGCTTTACACCCCCTTAATTTTATTATGTATTTAGCTTATTCTGAAATGAAATAATTTTCACAATTTGAATATTTCCAGCCAAAAGGCTCATACAAAGAAATATTGCAATCAAATTGTTTTCTTAATTTTTCAAGTTTTGCCATAGCAGATACTTTAGATTTAAAATAATTAGAATAATGAACCTTCTCATAATTTTTATTACCTCTCCAATCTGAAAGCTCAACTAATTCCACATGATGTCCAGCACATAATTGAGCTGGTACAGGATTTCTCTTGTCACATACTCTATGATAACTAACAACTAACCTACACTCATTTAATTTTTTCATAATATCTCCTTTGTTAAACAATAAGTATTATATAAAACATTTAATGTTACAAGTAAAGCATTTTAATATAAAAAAAAGGCGGTATAAAAACCGCCTTAATTTATTTTATATTAATTAATTATCCTTAATCAATAACATCAATATCAAAAAACAGTTTTAATTTCTTAGCATGGGCTTTTATAAAATTGCTTTTATAATCATTATAGAGGTCATCAATTTCTGCTTTAGCTTCTTCTATAGTAGGAAGTAATATAATATCTGAAAAAGTAATATTACCTTTTTCATCAGTATCTAATCTTTCACCATAGGTAGTGGGGTGTAATGGAATATTATAATTCATTCTCCAATCTTCAGCGTCATTATCATCATAATTAAATCTGATATACCAGCGACCTTGACAATAAGTAACTAATTTTTGAATAAAACAAGTTATACCATGTTTCCTACAAGCTTGTTGAATTCCGCTATATTCATGGTATAACATTGGGTCTGAGCCGTCATGGTTCTTACTCACAAAAGCGTCACAAATTTCAAAACCTTTATATTTGTAATGACCTTTACCTAATTTTTCTAATTTATGTTCCATAATACTTCCTTTCATTTAATAATAATTTATAGTAAACATTTAAAGTTATTAAGTCAAGACCTTTAAGCATAAAAAAAGGGAGCTTAAAAACTCCCTTAATTTACCTTATATATTTAATATTAATTATTAGTAGAAAAAAAAGTATCTTTCAAAAATGATTTAGAAAATGGACTAATTGAAGTTTTATCTTCTTCATCTTCTTCATCTTCTTCATCTTCTTCATCTTCATAATTTTCTAACCATTCGTGAACAATTTCCTCACCTATAATATAAGCATACATATTAACGACTTTTTCTGGGTTTGAAAAATCTGTGTTAACTTCGCCAAAATGTAGCTGCTCATATTCTCTTATATGTTCAATAACATCAAAAGCCATATTACCTAGCCATTGTTTTGCTTGATATGTTCCGATAATGTAATAATCTTCATTAAATGCGTAATGATGAAGGTCATCTTTCCAATACTTATCATTTTCTTTGAGATATTCTAGGTTGTCCTCAAGATAATCCTTAAAATGTTGTTTTATTTCTTTTCTTTTATAGTCCATAATATTTCCTTTCATTAAATAATAAATAATATATAAAACATTAAATGTTATATGTAAAGTCTTTTATTTATATTTATTTATTTTTTTTATTAAAAAAAACTTTACAACATTAATTGTATAATATATAACTTTAAATGTTGTTAATTAATGAAAGGATAAACAATGGAAAATCTTAATCTTAGCAAATATGCTAAAAAACAATTTTATAAAGAAAATGATTTAATACCAGTAAGAATTGATTTTGGGGGATTTTATAATTCAATACATGATTCAAGGATTAAAGGTGATATTGAAAGCTTTTTAGATTATTCAGAATTGAATTTATTAGAGGATAGTAGAGTTCAAGAAATATATAACAATATTAATTTAAATGATATTCGTAATAATTATATTGTCGCTTATTGTAATTCTTTAGCTAATATTATTTTAAATGAATTTTACATTTCTTTTGATTTTGTAAATTTAAAATTAGATAGCCCAAAAGAATATAACTTTGAAACCGATATTATTTTATGTGAAGTTGATAAAAACAAAATTCAATCATTAACAAATATTTTGTTAAATAGTTCAGAATATAAAGAAGATTTTATAAAACATATTGAAGATATTACCACTAGCAAAAGTGGATATAGACCCTTTTATTCTTTTGAGGATATTATGAATAATAAAAATGATATGCTTTATACTCAAACATTTAATTTTTTAATAAACAATACTGAATTAACTCAAGATATACCTACTGATATTGAATATGATGAGTGGTGTTTATCTGAATATGAAATTAATGAATTACATGGAAAGGATTAAAAATGAA
>MDTE01114731.1_pt1 | contig 12930 bp, 10 predicted proteins | sample 811231 | NCBI WGS metagenome assembly MDTE01 (sample SAMN05326651, study PRJNA326480) | marine metagenome | isolation source: seawater | place: Indian Ocean: Red Sea | collected 2010
GGCCCGACCCCTGCGCCTCTTCCTCCGCAGGGTCGCACCCCCGCCGCAAAAACAGGTCCGGCACTTCGAAATAAGCGGCGACTGAAAATCGTCCATACAGCTCTCTAGATAAACAAAAAAAAGAAGGGCGGATGCCGCTGCGGCATCCGCCCTTCTCGTGCTTGGTATATTCCCCCTTTATCAACGACCTCGCTTCTTGGAAGACTTTTTAATGCTCGGTTTTTTGTCCGTTGACTTGGAACTGGAAGATGGTTTGGAACTACCCGAGCTACTCGAGCTACTCGAGCTACTCGAACTGCTCGGACTACTGGTTAACTTTCTCGGCGCCGAACTTGCCGGCCGCGAGCTGAATCCGGAATCGCGCGTGCGGCTGGGAGTTATGCGATTCTCCCAGACCTCTTCCCGATCGCGCTCGAAGCGATCGAAAGCGGGCGGCGGGTCGGTCAGCCCCTCGCCTCCCGGCGTCGACTCCTGCGAGGTCAGCGTGCGGATGGTATCGTGCATATCTTCCAATTCGCGAGTACTGATCAATTCGTATCCAGGGGGCGCGTAAAAACCGTTGTCATCGGTGTAATAGGGGTCGTAGCCATAGCCATAGGGACCGTAGCCAGCACCATAATGGGGATAGCCGTAGCCATAGCCACTGCCCCCGTACATGCCATATCTGGAATCGTAGCCTATGAGCGGAAAGCCACCGCCATAACCACCATAGGGAGAGCCACCATAACCGCCGTAGGGACTACCCGGATAGCGATAGTGGTCGTCCCTTTCGTCCTCGAAACGGCCCAGGCGCGGATCCGCATCCCCTGCGCGTGCAGAGCGTTCAGATTTCCAGATCACCTCCGTCTGTACATCGGCGGCCGTACGCGGTGCCCTGATGACGGTATAACAACCACTTAAAGCCGGTCCCAAAAGACCGAGCAAGACCCAGGTTGAGAAGGATATGGCCTTCATCTTACACTCCTGAATGTAGGATTATTAGCAGGGGCTCTGGAAGTCGGATTCTAAACTCCCCCAGTCAATATAATAATTTAAAAAGGGGCGTCAAAACTTTTTTGCGTCGCGATCAAAAATGATAGCCCACGCCGATAAAGGTCCTGTGGGTGGTATAGTCTTCCTCGATGCCCTCCCTGGACTGCTCAAAGCTACCGCGCGACCAGGCGAGATCCACCTGCATCACCTGGTCGAAAACCATACCTGCACCCAGAGTAAAAAAGCGGCGATCTTCTCTTATCAAAATAAGGTGGGTATTACCCTGACCTTCGCCCTCCTCATCCAGAGGTCCGATATATGGTTCCGGATCGCTGTAATAGCCGGCGCGCAGCGCCAGAGTAATCACCGGCACCTGCCACTCGAGCCCCAGGTGGTAGCGTATTATATCCTCGTACTCTTCCTCAAAGAGGACATTGGCGCGCAGATCCTCCGCATCGATGCCTTTGTACTCCGCCTGCGACCACTCGGCCAGATGGACACTGCCGGCCAGCAACAGCGAAGGATGGGGGCGGAATGAGGCCCCGAGGCCAAATTCGATCGGCAGGGCCAGCTCGTATGAACTGTCGATCTTCTGAACGGGATATTCCTCGACCACAATTGTCTCCCCATCCTTCTGCCTCTGTGTAATTCTCCGGCCCGCATTGGTCTCGACAAAGAGATCGCTATTTGTATCGAGATCGGACTTCGTTATCTCCTCTTCATCAGGCACTAACCGAATTCGCTCTTCATCGGGTACTTCGCCAAGCGGTTCCCAGCCTTCGACGATCACCCGGTCGGCTTCCCACTCGATAGATCTCCACTCCGGCGGCGGTGCGCCGCTAAAAGCGTAGTCGATTTTGTGCGTCACCCCACTGCTCACCCTGAGCCCCAGGCGAACCGTGGGATTTTCCCTGGACGAGCGCAGCAAAACCCCGCCCGTGAGATTTAAACCATCGTAACTATCGGAATACAGATCCCGCGTTTGCTGGCGGATGCCGCTTTTGAGATCCTGGGTATCGACCTGCTCGAATTCGTTAATCCGTTCATCTTCCCCGCGCCACAAATTCAGCGCCAGACCCAGAGAAATCTCGGGTGATAGATCCAGGGCCGCGGCCAGCGAAGTCGTCGACAACTCGCCTTCGTGGCGGAAAAAATTGTCAAGCTCCAATTCCTCAACCGCGCTGAAGCCCCGGATCCGAATGGCCTCATCGAAACCCTTCAAGCGGTTGAAGCCAGCGGCAAATACCAGGCTGCCCCGATACACGGGATAGGGATATACTACCCCCAGCGAACCAAAGCGGGTGTTGTTCAGCGTGCTGCTACTGCGGACCCCGGCTAGTGCGGCCTCGCTGCTCAGGGCATTGCGCAGGAAAGAGACGTAAACCTCGGTCTGACGCATTTGCGCCAGACCGGCCGGATTCCAGTAGACGGCGCTAAAATCATCGGCCACGCCCAGGTAGGCCCCACCCATGCCCATGGCGCGGACGCCCAGACCGGAAAAATTGCCAATAGCCTGCTCCGGGGCACCGCTAACCCCGGTCCCCCAAAAGATGAAAAAGAGCAGATAAAAACCCCGGCGCATCAAAAATTCTCCGTGTAAAGGACGGCCAACTCGCGGCTTGGATTCTGTGCCCCAGCACCATTTCCCAGTATATTCTTGAGATAGAAACCAAGTACCAGCTGGGGCGCTAGCGCCCCCCGCACTCCTATATTAAGATAGCCTTTGCCCGATCCCAGAGAGGCATTGCCATCGTCGTTGAGAGCCAGGTCGTACTCGGCTACCAGAGACAACTCTTCGTTGATACTTTTGTCGACCCCTACCCAACCCGAAAGATCTTCGTCGCCGTCTTGGTCTTCGCGGCTCAGATTCAAACCGCCGTGCAGAGCGAACTGGCCCAGAGCGGACAGGTAATTTTTGCTAAATGCCAGAAAGAGGCCTTTGGACTTGATCTGGTAACGCTCATTTTCATAGGCACCGTAACCCTGGGTCTCGTAACCCAGGACAAAAGCTGGCAATAATTTGTTTTCCTGGATCAGTCGGTAGCGCAGCGCCACTTCTACCCGCGGGTACCAATCGACGACCTGATCGCCAATGATCTGCTCGCCGCCGAAGGCCACCCCGATGCCCAGGCGTTTTAAAACCCCGGCATTCAAACGCGCCAGGATTCCACCTCCCTGGAATAGGCGCAGGTCCAATCCAAAATGACCTTTGTCGATCAGACCGGCTGTGGGGCTATCGATCAGCCGCATGGGTTCGGGTGCTTCGGCCCCCTCTGCAAATGTGCACCAGCACAGAATGACCACTATCCCAGACCGGCCAATGCATTTAAAAAATTTTGTTTTTTGCACGCATTCCTGCTCTCATATGGATCGGGGAGGGGAATGGATTTCAGCCACTTGGATGTTTCAGGGTGATCCGCCGTTCTTCGTCGGCAAGGTATTCCAGAATTATTTCCCATCTTAGAGGAGGCAATAGATCACCGGCCCTTTCCGCCCATTCGACCAGACAGATACCCCGTCCATAAAAATAGTCTTCGGCACCTATATCTTCAAGCTCTACCTGCGTCTGCAGACGATAGAGATCAAAGTGATAAATGGGAATCTCTTGACCGTTTTTTTGACCAAGGTACTCGTTGATCAAGATAAAAGTGGGACTATTGACCCAATCTGCTACCCCCAGTCCCTGGCAAATCCCCTGGATCATGCAGGTCTTGCCCGTCCCCAGATCTCCCCTGAAGGCGAGCAATTCTCCCGGCTCGAGCCGTTGGCTCAAAGCAAAACCAAGGGTCTGGGTCTCCTCGGGAGAACGGCAAAGCGAAGTTTCTTCTATCCAGTTCACTTGGGCTCCATGATGGCCACCGGCAGAACCATTTCTTCCAGCGAAATGCCCCCGTGCTGAAAGCTGTCCCGATACTGGCGCTGGTATTCGTTGAAGTTAGTGGGGTAGACAAAGTAAAAATCTTCTTTGGCTATGATAAAATTGGCCCCCAGGCCCGAGCGCGGCAAACCGTACTGCTGGGGCGCCGAAATAAACAGAGCTTCCTTGTTATCGGAACGCAAATTCTTACCGTATTTGTAGCGCAGATTCGTGGAGGTTTCGCGATCTCCGTGGACAACTGCAGCGCGGGTTCCACGCACTGAACCGTGATCGGTAGTCAGTACCGCCACCGCACCCGTCCGGGCAATTTGTTGCAGCGCCGCAAAAAGCGAAGAATGGACAAACCAGGAATGCACCAGCGAACGAAAGGCGCCCTCGTCCGGGGCGATTTCCCTGAGCAGAGCGGAATGGGAGCGACCGTGCATGAGCATGTCCAGAAAATTGTACACTACACTGACCAGTGGCACTTTGTCGAGGGTGGCGACCTTGCGAGTGAGGTTGTGGCCTTCATTGGCGTTGAGGACTTTCACATAGTGGGAACCAGCCGACGGTTTGAATCCCAATTCCACCAATTGGTCGTCGATGTATTGGTGCTCGTTCCGATTGAGACTCTGTTCGTCCTGCGCCGCACTCCAGATATCGCCGTATTTCCTTTCTATTTCGCTGGGAAAAAGCCCGCTGAAAATAGCGTTGCGCGAGTACGGTGTGGCGGTGGGCAGGATGGAGTAGTGGTAAGACCTCTTGATATCAAAAAATTCCGCCAGCAATGGCTCCATAATCATCCAGTGATCCAGCCGCAGGCAATCCACCACAATAAAGAAAACCTGGCGTCCACTTTCCAGATAAGGGTGGACAAATTCCCCCACGACATCAACAGAGAGAGGGGGTGAATCATCTTCGCTGTCCACCCAGGTGGGGTAGTTCTGCTCGATAAACCGGCTGAATTCCTGATTGCATTCCTTTTTCTGATCCTCGATCATCTGATACAGACTTTTGTCGCCCAGGTGACTGATTTCGATATCCCACTCGCACAGCAACTGATGGATTTCGACCCAGGTTTTCCAGCTGATCTCCTCGGAAAGCCAGGCGCGAATCTGGCTGGCTCTGGAGACGTAGGCATGTCCGGCCTGACTCTGGCGGATCTGCCTGGAATCCAGGATCTTTTTGCAGGCCATAAAAATCTGGCTGGGATTTACCGGCTTGGTCAGGTAGTCGTCGATGCGCCTGCCAATGGCTTCGTTCATCAAGTGCTCTTCTTCATTCTTGGTTATCATGATGACCGGGATGTTGGCGTTTAACTGCTTGATCTGCTCAAGCGTAGAAAGCCCATCGATACCGGGCATCATCTCGTCCAGCAAGACAATGTCGAAGCTTTGCTGTTGTATCATGGCAATGGCGTCTTCGCCATTGCTCACCGGAGTTACTTCAAAGCCTTTTTCGTGCAGGAAAATGTGGTGCGAACGCAACAGGTCGATTTCGTCATCGGCCCAGAGGACTTTCCTCGTTGGTGCTTCCATTGTAACAGATCCTTTCTCGCCGGCGCTTGCTACGTCACGGGCAACAGGACCTCAAAAGTCGTGCCTTCTCCCGGCACGCTATGAGTAATACTTATCTTGCCCTTGTGATACTCTTCGATAATCCGCCTGACAAAGGCCAGGCCAAGTCCCCAACCTCGTTTTTTAGTGCTGAACCCGGGTTCGAACACCCGGTTGACGTTTTCCGGCTCTATGCCGCAGCCATTGTCCTGAAAGACAATCTGTACAAGCTTGCGCTCGGCCAAGAAATCCAGCCGGATGTTAATGACGCCCGCCTGGCGACCAATTGCGTCCATGCCATTCTTAAATAGATTTTCAAATGCCCAGCTCAATAGTTCGGCGTTTAAGGGCACTGGGGGTACTGCCCTGGAAAACATATTGATATCGCACTGTCCGAACTGCGATCCTCGACTTCTAAAGTAATTGACGGTTTCCCCCAGCACCTTCTCGATATCTCCCATCTCGACTTCGGGCACGGAGCCAATCTGACTGAAGCGCAGGGCAATCTGGTTTAGGCGCTGCATATCTTTCTGCATTTCACCCACCTTCTGGTCGACGCGCTGAAGCCGCCCGCAACTATCCTCTGCAGCAGCTTCGACGAGCTCGTGCCGGATCAACTCAAGCCATCCTGACAGAGAAGAAAGTGGCGTGCCGAGCTGGTGAGCTGTCTCCTTGGCCATGCCGACCCAGATGGAACGCTGCTCACTACGCCTGATATTGCGAAAGCCGATATAACCGACCAGTGAGAAGACCAGCAACACTCCGCCGACAATGAAGTTCGCCCATGAAATCCTGCTGACCAGCTCGGAATCCCCGTAGTGGATGTATTGCAAACTCTCCGAGGGTATCTTAAATGGATATGGTTCGCTCTTGCGGTCCAACTGCAACATTCTCTTTTTCACCTGCGCTAGAGCGCCTGCTGAACGATTGCCTTTTGCGGGCAAGTCCTCCCCCCACCATTCGACGATTTTTCCACTGCTATCCGTTATGAAAAAATGCTTCTCATCGCCGTGCAGGTAGCTAAAAGTCCCAGCCGCAACGGAGAATTCATGCGGCTCGTTCTCGCTGGCCATCTGCACCACTGCCTCCCGCACCCGGTCCAGGGCTGCAGTCGTGGTATCATTTGCAGTCGGCAGATCGTCACCCCGCCATCCGGCAATGTCCCCGGACCCGTTTGTAATGATAAAATTGGCACCCTCGTAATACAGCAAACCAAGCAAATCTGGAAAGGCTTCAACTGGGATGGGTTCGTGCTGCCCGTCCATCTTCTCCAAAAGGTCCCGGAGAACCTGCATTGAGACTTTTGAAGTATCGCCTACTGCAGGTAATCCCTCCCCCTTCCAATCGGTGATTTCACCTTTGTAGTTTGTAAAGATGATGGGAAAATCGATTCTGGGGTTGACGATTACCTCCCGGAAAATAAGTCCTGTCTGTTCGGTTGTCGCCAGCTTCGAAACAGCAAAGGCATAGAGCGCAGCGTACAATCCCACCTGCTCCTTTTTTTCTTCTTCGAATTCCTGAATGAGAGATTCGTTGTACAGTATAAATGCCAGAACCGCCAGGACGCCGCCGACGAAGAGATAGGCCCGAAAGGCGGAGGAGAGCCCAAAGTAGGAAATCTTGTGCCCCCACTTCCGCCACCCGGACGGAAAATCTTGCTCCGCTTTAGAATCGGGTCTCGCAGGCGACTTTTGGCCCTCTACTGTGAGGGGGGGAAACTCTTCGCTTGTGGAGGGACGGCGACGGCGGCGACGGGTCGTGACGGGGGAGGGGTCTCGATCCTTCTGCTCTTCCATAGTATTGGCTGCAACTCATCGAAAAAAAAGGTTCGTTTATCCTAAGTTAATACCAAGTCCCCTGGTACACAAAGACTCTCCACCCCCAACCCTGGTTCCTTTGCCCAGCCCCCTGCCAAGGACACTGAAAAGGGCCCCTGGAAAAGGGGTGCGCCGCGGACGGAGAATCGGCGACCTTCTCAAAATCTCAGGTCGGCCTTTTAATGCCTCTGCCAATGGAAATTTGGCGCATGCTTGCCGGGGCGGATACATGCGAGGCCGATTTCCCCCGGTGTGATTTCAATACCGCAAAATCCTTGCCACCAACCCGCTGTTTTTGCCCCTTCCTGCTCTGCCGCTGCTCTGCCCATCGCCCTAGCGCGACAACAAAAAACGCGCTCCCCGGCTCGCACCCGCTCCAACGCGCCAATTGACACCTACGAGAGCGATGACTTTCCGGACAACGCTGTCGGCGAATAAATCCTTGAGCAACCAGGCGGAGAAAATCCGGCCGGCTGGGTGATATCGCCGTACTCCGCCGGCTGGCAGGAAAATTTCTACCCCCGATCAGCCCCTGCGCATTTGCCAGCAGAGATTAGCACCGGCACCATATAAAACGACAGCTATAGTTGATCCAATAGATGCACACCGGCCCCGCAGTGCTAACCCGAACTTGGTTTATGGCTGCTGATAAATGGGAATATTTACTTGAGCAGCGAAAGAATTCGCTCAATATCCATATCCGCATCCGAGGCGAAGCTGGCGGCGGTCTGGGACAGGATCTGCGAACGGGTCAGATCGGAGGTTGCCCGGACCAGATCGGTATCCCGTATATCCGCCTCCGAAGACCTCATTTTTTCCAGTACGCTAATGCCAGTATCGATGCTCAATTCCAGACGCTGCTGAAACGCGGCGATATGGTTGCGCTCTTCGACGACAGCCTCGTGGGCACGCTGCAAGCGGGGCATGATTTCCTGGGCATCCCTGAGGGTGCCGATCCGCAATTCACCGAGTTCCAGAGTCTGCCCCGAAGCGCGCATATCTCTTATAGTAATCCGCGATACATCATTGCTGGCTTCGGTCGAACCTGCCTGGATGGCAAAGACATGCTCTTTGTTGAGCAAAGGAATATCGTTGAATCTGGTAACCTCAGCTATGCGGTCTATTTCCGCTCTCAGAGCCACGAACTCCGCATTGAGGTTCTGCCGATCGTCATCAGTATAAATATCTGAAGCTCCTTGCACGGCCAGACTCCTCATCCGCAGGACCATATCGCTGATATGACTCAAAGCCCCATCTGCTACCTGTAGCATGTGGATGCTCTGCTGAATATTGCGGTTGCCTTCGGCCAGAGTGCGAATCTCAGAATTTATGCCATCGGCCAGCGACACACTGGCCGGATCGTCGCTGGCACGATTTACCCGATGGCCCGAAGCAAGCTGCTCTATTTGCCGCGAAGCCTTTTCGAAATGGAGTGAAAGATTGCGGGTAACTTGCTGGAGATGGACGTTGTGATTGATGCGTGCTGGCATGGCCCCTCAAGTGGATTCAAGGTTTATGTAAATGCACTACACTACCCTGAAGCAAAGCTCATACCAGGAAAATTAAAACAAATAAAACACTGTTTTATTTTAACTTAAAAAATTAAACCAGTGCGGTCCGAAGCCTTGAAAAGAAGATATATTCCAGAGGGTGGGAATTTTTTTCAAGCAATTAAAAGTTGGGCTAGGAGCATTAGATCTACCCGCTCTGAGAACTTTTGGACGCCGTAACCGGAGAGGCTTGGCCGTCCTGGCGGTCATTGCCAACTGCGGCGGATTGATCGCTGCCATCGAACTTGTTTTCGGACGAATCTTCATCTATATCCATGGCACTACTGCCATGGAAGATCGCGCCTTCGGAGATTGCCAGCGTGGCAGAATGGACATCACCGATGAATCGGGCTTGACTATCCAGGCGCACCTTCTCCGCCCGCACGGTGCCGCGCACGATGCCATTGATATAAATTTCCTTGCCTTCGAGATGGGCGTAGGCCTCGCCGGACTGGCTGATGGTCAGTGCTCCGGAGCAGGAGAGTTCGCCTTTGAATGTGCCATCGATGCGAACGCTATTTTCCACCTGCATGGTCCCCTCGAAGAGGGTGCCCCGCCCAATTATCGTATTGAGCGTCTGCCCATCACTAACCGCCGTGCCATTTTCTTTTCTTCCCAACATATTATTTTTGACCTCGCAGCAGTACCCTCGCCACCTGAAAAATTTTCAATATATGGCTTTCACATAGAGGATGCAATTAAAAAAAGCGACCGCGACACCGCTGTTTCAAATCTTCTTAGTCCTCGGCTTAGCTTTTTTCCTCTTCTTATTGCCCGATACCTGCCGAAATTCATCTTGCTTTTGCAAATGCTCAATCACTACCATGACCGCTGCACTAGTTACATCATCTAACGACTCGGCATCGATAATCGGAATATCGTACGCAGCGGCAGCTTCCATGATGTGTTGTTGAATTTTGAGAATTTCCTCGAGGTGGTCCAGATACTTGTGGACGAACCGGGAAGGCGCGGCGACTGCACGCCTGGCGAAACGCTCCTCATAGGATTGCCGATCTTCCAGGGCCAGACAAAGAGACACCAAAAAAGCGGACTTGGAGTATTCCTCCTCGTCGATAAAATCGGACAGCAAATGCACCCCATCGATGATGACGCTGGAATTCTCTTCGATGCATCGGCTAATGATGGCCCGCACCCCTACGCTAACCACTTTGGCCTGCTCGCGAAATCCTGCGACCACCGGATCCAGCTCCCTGCTATGGTCCACAGGCATATCGGCCCAGGCAGTATAGGACGAACCGTGAATAGACGGCATCAATTCAGGCGCCAGCGTTAGCCGCATGATCTGGCGAATGTCGTCGGTTGCCACCACCCGGGGAATCTCGAGTACGCTGGCCAGATTGACCGCCAGCGATGTCTTGCCCACGCCGCTGGCACCGCCAATCAGGATGACCAGTGGTTTGTCCAGCTCGCCCCAGGCGCGCCAAACTTTATAGCGTTCGGCATAGGAGCTATCATACTGCTCGACCAGCATGGAGGCAGCCAGCTCTCCCAGCTCCTGGTTGGTCAGGCGAGTTATGTGCTGATCAATTAAATGAGTTCCGATTTCACTGGCGAGTTGCAAGGCCTGTTCTGGAAGCAACCCCGAGGGCTGCAGCGAGTGTGCTAGGAAATCTTTTGAAAAGGACCGGGAACCCGTTTTGTACTCTACCGTTATGCTCGTAGGTGTGCGCTCCCAGAAAACCAGATCACCGACCCCATTCTCGCCAAATTCCCTGCGGATATGTTTTTGGATGAGTTGGACGATCTCCTTTTTCTGGATTGATTTTTTCTTGCTCAAGGCCTCGCGGACCCCATTTGCCAGATTTTCGGCCTCTTCGTAGGCAAAACCCCGCTGAATCAGGTAGGATATAAGCATCCCGCGACGGAAGGGGATGCGCTTTTTTCCATCGATAATTGTGGCCAATAGATTTCCCAAAATTGAAGTTATACAACAAGTTCCCTGGGAATATAGGACGATATCACAGCATCAAGCAAGTAATTATCGGCGATAAAATTGCATATTAGGGTGCGATAAATCATTGACTTTTTCCCTTATTGGGGTTACCTTGGAAAATCACACAACGAGGCGGTGTGGGGGGGCTATAGTCGCTATGCGACTATAGCCCTTTTTTCTTTAGAATTTGCTCGGCATAGGCCCAATCGTCATATTTACCACAATTGATCCCCAATTTTTCTTCGCTGTCTCTTCGCCACCTTTGCAAGGAACTGCAGCCATGTCCAATCCCCTCATAGACTTGCAGCAATATGGCCAGAGTGTATGGTACGATAATATGCAACGCGGCATGATCATGTCGGGCGAGTTGCAAGATCTGATCGACAACGATGGACTGCGCGGCATGACTTCCAATCCGGCCATTTTTGAAAAGGCAATCACCGGTTCGACGGACTACACCGGCACCCTCGGAGCCCTGGCTAACTCCGGCAAAAGCGCACTAGAAATCTACGAATTGATCGCCGTAGAAGACATCCAGTGGGCCGCAGATGTCCTGCTGCCGGTTTATCGGCAGACCGAGGGCCGGGATGGTTTTATCTCACTAGAGGTCTCGCCCCATCTGGCCCACGACACCGCCGGCACTATCCGGGAAGCGCTGCGCCTCAACGAGCGGGTCGGTCGCGCCAACCTGATGATAAAAGTGCCGGGTACGCGGGCCGGAGTACCCGCTGTCGAACACCTGATCGGCGCCGGCGTCAATATTAACATAACCCTCCTATTTGGGCAGAAAAATTACCAGCAGGTCGCCGCAGCCTATATGGCCGGTCTGGAAAAGCTGGCAGCCAGCGACGGCGATGTCGCCGCTGTGGCCAGCGTCGCCAGCTTTTTTATCAGCCGTATCGACACTCTGGCCGACGAGTACATTGAAACTCGCCTGCAAAAGGCCGAACGCGCCAGCGAACGCCTGGCTTTGCGCAATCTTCTGGGCAAAACAGCCATTGCCAATGCAAAGCTGGCCTATGCAAGCTACCAGGAGATGTGCGAGGGCAAGCGCTGGCAAAAACTGGCGGCACGAGGTGCCCGCACCCAGCGCTTGCTGTGGGCCAGTACCAGCACCAAAAATCCCGCCTACCGCGATGTGATCTACGTCGAAGAACTGATTGGCGCGGACACCGTCAATACCATACCCGAAACCACCTTCAATGCCTTTCGTGAACACGGTGTAGCCAGAGCTACCCTGGAAGAAGGAGTGGAGGAAGCCCGGGATGTCATGGCCGCCCTGAAAGAATTGGGGATCTCCATGGACGAGATAACCAGTAGATTACAAGAAGACGCCGTGCGGCTTTTCGTCGAACCTTTCGACAAGTTGCTGGCAGCGATCGAAAGCGGACGCAAAACTTTTCCCCAAAGGGCCTAGAAGGTCGACCATGAGCGCTACCTTCATGGCTGCGGAGCGAGTACCCGACCCCTGTGTTTTGGTCATCTTCGGCGCCTCGGGCGATTTGAGTCAACGAAAACTGGTTCCGGCCATCTGGCACCTCAATCGACAGGGGCGCCTACCCGCCGCTTTCGCACTGGTCGGCATGGGGCGGCGCGCAATGGACGACGCCGGCTTTCGCGACCAGATGCGGACGGCGCTACTGGAATTCGTCGGTAATATTGACCCCGAAGCACTGCACGCCTTCCTCGCAAAACTCTACTACATCTGCGGCGCCCCCAACGAACCGGATACTTTCGCGCGCCTGAGCGCGCAACTGGACCGGATAGACCGGAAGCACGGCACTGGCGGCAATCGCTGCTTTTACTGTTCGGTGCCCCCCCAGATATACCTCGACATCGTGGAGCGCCTGGGCGCTGCCGGCCTCAATCGCGAACACCAGCAGGGCAGGGGCTGGGTGCGCATCATCGTCGAAAAGCCCTTTGGCCACGATCTGCAATCGGCCCGCACCCTGAATCAGGCTCTCCACCGGGTCTTCGAAGAGCGCCAGATCTACCGCATCGACCACTACCTGGGCAAGGAAACAGTCCAGAATATCCTCGTTTTTCGCCTCGCCAATTCCATGTTCGAGCCCCTGTGGAACCGCCGTTATGTGGATCACATCCAGATTACCGCAGCCGAAACAGTGGGAGTGGAGCACCGCGCTGGCTACTACGATGGCTCCGGCGCCCTGCGCGACATGATTCAGAACCACCTGCTGCAAATCCTCTGCGTCATCGCCATGGA
>MDTE01135245.1_pt1 | contig 12930 bp, 5 predicted proteins | sample 811231 | NCBI WGS metagenome assembly MDTE01 (sample SAMN05326651, study PRJNA326480) | marine metagenome | isolation source: seawater | place: Indian Ocean: Red Sea | collected 2010
ATGTATTCTGCCATAGTTGAATTATAATTTAAATAAAATCAATTATAAAATGTTAGTTCTATTTCTTTTTGGAACAATTTTATTGTTTTAACAGTATAAAAAGTAAACCAATAATTAAAAATTAAGGAGATCAAATATGAAAGAAAAAGTAACAATGTTTTTAACAATGTCAGCAATTTTTTCACTTTTCTTATACTACAAGATAAACCCACAAGATAGTGTTAAAATTTCTCAAGTAAAAGTTGAAAATAAGATTGAGCATGTTGATTCTCATCCTGTTTTTCAAGTTGTCACTGAAAATGAGTCTAAAGTTGATGAAGGTGATTTTTGCTTAATGGATCAAAGTGAAACAGATAAGCTAGATTTCCCTGTAGCATTTAAATATTATAGAGTTTGTTTAGATGTTGAGAAAACATTCATCTGGAATGGTCAAGAGTACACTACTTTGTTAGCAGAGGAGATAAAGGTTCAAAATACTGATCTAGTTAAATCTGAAGAAGATACGAATCACTTTTCTGTTGATAAGACGCATATGCAGCTGCAAAACGAAATGTTTGGAAATAGTTCAAACGAATAATTGTTAGCTGCTAATTAGATTGAGTTGGGCCCAGCTCAATCTAATTAAATAAAAAAACTATTTATTTTACTAATCTTAGAATTAAATTTAACGCTATACAATTATAATTAATTATTCAAAAATGAAATTTGGAAATATTGAAATAGATACAAGTAATTCACCCATTAAAAATCTTCAAGGAATTTTATTCTTAATTATTGGATCATTTATTGTTATGTCATCTGTTTATACAGTAGATGCAAATGAGAATGCTGTTATCCTAAGATTGGGTAAATATCATAAAACTACGATGCCAGGTCTTCATTTTAAACTTCCACTTGTAGATAGCTATGAAAAAGTTAAGGTTGATTATCAATATAAAAAGGAATTTGGTTTTAGAACAATTAAGCCTGGAGTAAAGTCACATCATTCTACAAGAGGCTATGAACATGAGTCATGGATGTTGACAGGTGATCTAAAAATTGCAGATGTTCGATGGGTTGTACAATACAAAATTAGCAACGCAAAAAACTATTTGTTTAATGTTAAAAATGTTGATGATACTATTTTTGATGTGTCTGAATCTGCAATGCGATTAATGATAGGTGATCGCTCTTTCACTGAGGTTATTCAAGCTGAAAGAGTAACTGTTGCATTGCAAACAAAAGAATATATGCAAGAATTGCTTGATAAATATGAAGCTGGTATATCTGTCCAAATGGTACAGCTACAAGGAGTAGTTCCTCCTCAGCCTGTTGCTGATTCTTTTAATGAGGTTAATAGAGCCAAGCAAGAACAGGAAACATTAATAAATGAGGCTAAGCAAGCTTATAATAAACAAATATATAGAATGGAAGGTGAGGCTCAAAAAGTTGTTACTGAGGCTCAGGGTTATGCGATAGAGAGAGTTAATAATGCGAAAGGTGATGTTGCTCTTTTTGAATCAATTTTAAAAGAATATTTAAAAGCTCCACAAATAACTAAAGATAGACTTTATATTGAAACTATGGATGAAGTTCTTTCTAAAATAAAAAATAAAATAATTGTTGATAAAGACATTGAGCATCTTGTTCCATTTTTAGATCAAAACAAATTAAAGATAAAATGAAAAATAAATCAAAATTTTTAAATATAACAGTGTTGTTTTTTGTAATTGTAATGTTGAATTCAATGTTTATTATAAATGAAAAAGAACAAGCAATAATTACTCAATTTGGAAAACCTATTGGTGAACCTGTAGTTGAATCTGGACTAAAATTTAAACTTCCATTTGTTCATACAGTTCTTAAATTTGATAAAAGAGTTCTTGAGTGGGATGGTGCAGTGAATGAAATTCCTACAAAAGATAATAAATATATTTTAATAGATACATTTGCAAGATGGAGAATTTCAGATCCTCTTCAATTTTATAAATCTGCAAAAAATGAAATGATGGCTCAATCTAGATTGGATGATATTATTGATGGAGCAGTTAGAGATGAAATAGCAAACAGATCAATGGGGGAGATTGTAAAGTCAACAAATAGAGAAATGTCAATGTTAGATTCAAATAAAGGCACAGAAGATACAATGGATGAGGATTATTCTATTCCTGGAGCACGTTTAGAAATCATAGCATCCATTCTAAGTAATGTTGATGAAAAATTGATTGAACTTAATATGGGGATTGAAATTGTTGATGTTCAAATAAAGAGAGTGTCATATAATACTCAAGTACAGAGCAAGCTATTTAATAGGATGATTTCTGAACAAAATATGATTGCTGAAAAATATAGAGCACAAGGCCAAGGTAAAAAACAGGAGATCCTTGGTATGCAGATTCAAAAAGAAAAAGAAATTATATCAGACGCATATTTAAATGCTCAAAATATAAAAGGAACGGCTGATGCTGAGGCCACCGAAATATATGCTAATGCATACGGAAAATCACCAGAATTTTATAATTATTTAAAAACTTTAGATACTTATAAAAACACTCTAGATCCAACTACTATTTTCATATTATCTACAGATAATAAATATCTGAAATTTTTAGAACAATAAAATATTATATTTTTTCTTTATTTCTCTTGTCATAATCGTCTAAAATTCATACTTTTAAATATTATAATCCGCTACAAATAAGTAAAACTTATATATGGGATTTTTATTGTTAAAATGTGCGTTAGTTGACATTGATTTAATTTGCTACACTTAAATTTGATTTTGATATGTGTCTTGCATCACATATTAAATATAAGCATAAAGTGTTTTGGAACTAAACCATGTATTAAATAGTGTTAATTATAGAGGCATATAAAGTTATATGATATGTATAGATATGTATTTTTTATATTAACAATTTTATTTACATCGTGCAATAATGATGGAACTGTTGTGCATAATCAAACAGATGATGGTGTTAATCGTCAAACTGAATTAAATTATTGCACTAATCCAGAAGTAGAATTATGCTATCCAATTGAAGAAATTTATTATGATTTTTCTGATAACCAAGCAGTTTCTCAAACATTTTATAAATTTAACAGGCTTTGGAGTGAGGGAGGTGACCATGATGATTCATTAGGGGTGTTAGATTTATATTCATTTAATAATGAATATTTACTTGCAGTGCCTGCTGAAATAGTGAATTCTGAATCTTCAAATAATTCAGTGTTAATATATGGCCAAGATGGTCTTGCAACTGGGGAAGGCCTAGTTTTAAGTTTTTTAGATGGAAATTTCTCTGAATCTTGTATTACAAACTTTGTTTTTCAAAATATTAATGGGGATACATTGAGTGTTGAATGGGAAAACAGTAATAATGATTGTGAAACTTTCAGCTCAGATGTATGCTTAGATATTGAAGATGATGCATTAAAATATTCAACGTTTGAAGTTATTAAAGAGTTTGATTTTACGCATAGTAACTGTATTACTAGTATATATGGAGGGGAAGTGGCTTCATCAGGGTTTTCAGTAAACTTATCTGAAAATGCTGTTTATGTAACATCTAATGCAGGAGAATATGTGTTTGAAAGTTTATCTAACTTGTCAGATTTACCTGAATATTTAACAGAATTGTACACTCAACCACCAATAACTAGAACAAGAGATTCTTTGTTAGTTTTATCTTCAAATTCTTTTACTAACTTAGCAAATGTTGTTTGGAATAATAGTCAAGGAAGGTATTTGCAAAATACAGTAAATTCTGATGTTGTAACAAAAAAATATTATTACAGTCAAGAATATGATTCTATTGTTCAAACAACTTTAATAGATCCAGATAGCAATCCAATAACTGGTGATTTGATATTAATTGATTATAATCAAATTATACAGAGAAATTTCTCAGTGCCTGATAGTTTAGATAATGGTGATCCTGTAAAAACAAAACGTAATTTATCATATAAAACAAATTATACTTATGTCCCTTATGATGGTTTGTATTGGAGAGAAAGTGCAGATTGTAATGATAATTACCAGCAAGATGATGAAGAGATTGTATTGTTTGATAATTATGTCAATCCCTATGGAACTAATCCAAAGTCTTTTGAATCATGGTGTTTGATGGATGCATGTATAGATGGATCTTCTATTTCTGAAGAAGATTGTTGTATTAATAATAATAATAACTGGTACTATGCAGGTTGCACAGATATGATTTTCTCATATGAAGATGATAATGCTCAGTCCTGTTGTAATAGAACTGATTATAGTTGGGATGGTAATGCTTGCGTAGATTTATCTTCATCTTCTTCTCAAGATTGTTTGGGTATTTATGAAAATAATATATGTGAAATAAAAAATTGGTTTGATCAGGATGATGCTGGATGCTATGATGAAAATTTTGATTTATTAAATACTCTTTGGAGTAATGATATTTTATTTTCAATTAATCAAGATAATATGTGTTCATCTTTTTGTGATAAAGGTGGTGATGTTACTACCATGGATGAGTTTTGCTGGTCATATTATGATGGTGGTATAACATATCCTGAAAATGGTGGTGAGTTGGTGCAAGGTTCCGATAGACTTACTGGCCATTGCCTGGAACATTCTATAGATACAATGTTATCTTCTTCTGGGAGTGAATACCCTTTGACATTTTGTGATGTAGGAAATAATCTTAATGATTCTGATAATCCTGAATTTTTTTATGATGAAAATAGCGATGGACTTTATACAACAAGTGCAAACAGTCAAGAACCATTTGAAGATAGAAACTGTAATGGTGTTTTAGATGGTAGTGGATATAATACAAATTATAACGATCTTCTACCTGGAGATTCAGTTGATTTTGATGGTGATGGTAACTATGATTTTTTATGTGATGATAGTTATTATTTATCTAATGATGATGGTGTAGATTATTGTGATAGAGGAAATGGCCAATGGGATTCTTCTGAAGAATGTTATTGTTCTCCAGATGCAGATCTGGATAGTTGTGATTCTTGTGGATATGAAGACTTGTTTGTTAAGTCGAGTGCCCCAGATGTTTTATTGGTTACATATGCTGATAATTCAAATCCTGAGGCAGTTTTAGATGCCTATCCAATGAGAAATTATGAAGACACAGGAATTGATGGTTGTTTAGATGAATTTGAAGATGGAGAAGGTGGATGTTTGTGTGAAATTAAACAAAATGATTATTCTGATGATGATTCTTTACCAGATTGTGAAGTGTTTTTAGTTCAATCTTACAACGAAATCAATAAAAGTTTTAATCAGCTATGGAGAATTTGGAATAATCAGCCTTCCGGTGAAGTTATTGTTAGTGAATTTGACATAGGAAAATCTGAATTTTCTCCTTTTAATTATGGTGAATGTTCTAATGGTTTTTCTGGTTCCTATGAAGATTGCTGCAATTACTACTCTTGTTCATGGAATAATGAAACTGATGTATGTGATTGGACTGCAGACTCTTGCACTGCAGATCAAAAATTTTGTTTAGATGATATTGTTAATGAATGCAACGATGATGATGATTGCGGTGGTGGTGCATGCACTCTAGAAAAGTGGGTTATAGATATTGATCCTAATAATGATAATTATTGGTCGTCTAATGGATGTTATTATACAGGGATATGTGATCCCCTTGATTCTGAAAGTGATGCTCCTCCATTTGATAATAACAAAACTCAATTAAATGGCAAATGGGATTATCAAACTGAAGATAGCTATGAACGATCACACTGGTGGAGCAATCAAGATGGTAGTAATATTATTTCTGAACAAGAATATCTTGAAAATATTGGTTCATACCCAGGATACAATCCATATGTTGGATTACCTGATTATATTGTTACTAAAGAATTAGGCTATGATTCTGGAGAAGTTGGTGGTGATACATTGACAATAATAAAAAATGAATTAAGATCAGTGCCAATAGTTTCAAGCCATCCAATTATAAATACTAGAAATTCTATATTGTCACATCAAGTTATAGATCAGGCTAATTATAGTAATGGTAATGGTGAATTTTGTGAAATAGCCTCGGAGTTATGCAATTCTGAGAAAAATTATAATGATTGCATAGAATCGCTAGCTGAAACTAATAATTTAGAATGTAGTGGTTCTTTGTTAGTTGATTGTAATGTGAATGATGATGATGTGTGTATGGGGCTATCTGGTTGTACTTGGGTTGAAGATGAGCAAGATTTAGGAGGTTGTATGTTTTATCCAGGTGAAGCTTATTGTGCTAATGAAAATGATTTAAATAATAATAATCTTTGTGATGAATTTGAAGATATCTTTCAAAATAGTTCTTGTGCTATTGATTACTCTGAATGTGTAGAGAGTTTAGAATCGCAAATGTCATTAGAATTTGTTCAAGATGTTTTATCTGATTTCAATATTGTTAAGACAGTATTTTGTGTTGAATATAATACAAATGATATATGTGTTAACTATGATTATGATTATATGTTGTTTACTAAAGCTGAAGATGATAATTATATTATTAAAATGACTCATCCTTACTACCATTTTCAAGGAGTAAATACACAGCCAATTGACAGCTATGATTTTCAAGATGGTTTTTGGCAAAATATTTCATTAAAACCTGATACGTTGTTGCACACAAGGGATGGAGATGTTGTTGATGGAGATTATGTTTATTCATCAGAACATATATACTCGGAATTTGGTGATTATTTTATTGAAAAGGAATATGATGTATCAAGTGGTATTGCGGAATTGGAATATCCTATATATAATCCATCCTTATATAATCCAAACTGTTCTAATTTAGAAGATAAGGATTTGTGTACTCAAGAGTCAAACTGTGCGTGGAATGAGCCCCCAGATTATGATCCATTTTTGTTTGACGCATTTTGTGATAATTTTAAATCTAGTTTAATCGAAGATTGTTTAATTGTAACTAGAATTGTTAAAACAACAGCTCTTGGACCTGCGCAAGGTTTTCAGTTAAGAACAACGACATATTTAAAACCCGATTATAAAATTGTTAAAGAAACATTAGAAATATCATGGGATACATATCCTTGGTTAAATAGTTTATGGCATTATGTATCTGGAATTGAGTATAAAAATGGAAGTGTTAATTTAGATTTAAATGCAACTCCAGATAATTTTTTAGTCAATTATCAAACTATTGATGCCGAAGATCTTGAGGTGATGCAAGATTTTAATTTTAACCCGTTTAGAATAACTAACACTATGGGATTATTAAGGTTTGAATATCCTATAGAATAATAAAAAAAATGAAAAAATATATAAACATAATAATTCTTTTATTTTCTTCAGCATTAATTTTTGCTGGGACAGATGGGACTATTAGAGGTAGGGTAACTGATATAGATGGTTCTCCTTTGATAGGAGCTCAAATTTACATGCCAGCATTAGGAATTGGGACTACGGCGGATACAGATGGTAATTTTATTATTTTAAATATAAATGTTGGAGACTACGAAGTTAAATGTCAAATGATAGGCTATCAAACTAATATTATGGAAAATGTACATGTTACTATGGACCAAACTACGTGGTTAAATTTCACTCTTCCTATTGCAGAAATTGAAGGAGATGTTGTTCGTGTGACAAGTCAAAAAAGATTAGTTGAAAAAGGTAGTACATCTAAAAAAATTACCATGAGTAAAGAAGCAATAGAAACTTTACCTATTAAAAATGTTTCTGATTTATATAATTTGCAGGCTGGTGTTGTTAAAGTTGAAAGTAATACTCAAGGAATTCCAGACCATGAAGAAAGAGGGCTTGAAGAAGTTCATGTTAGAGGAGGGAGGTCTGGTGAAATTGCCTATATGATTGATGGCATGTACATAAGAAATCCAATTTTTGGTGGTATTGGAAATGGAACAAGACTAAATAAATTTGCTATTAGAGAATTCGATTGGCAGCCAGGTGGTTTTAATGCAGAATATGGCGATGCAATGTCTGCAGTATCTAATTTGCATACAATGACAGGTGGAAATGAGTTTTCATATAAATTTCAATATGAAACTAGTTTGCTAGGAAAAGCATTAGGAAGTAGGTATGATGATTTAAGAGATTACCATGATTATAATTTTGGTATTGGTGGTTCTCTTCCTTTTTATAAAAAAATTAAATTATGGGTTTCGGGTCAATCTACAACTCAAGGTTCTTTTTCAGTTTATAAATTCGATGATTATGTATATCAATTTCCAAATCAAAATGTTTATAATTATCAAGTTTTTATTGAGCAGGCATTCAATCCAAATTGGAATGATATTAAATATGATTTTACATGGCCATGGGACAATATCAGTGGATATAGAGGATTTGGTTTTGATAGAACGGATGATTATTTTGCTAAAGTTGGTTGGGAAATTAATAGTCAATTGAAATTAACATATTCTTATTGGGATGTTGCAGCACATCGAAAAACATTGGGCGTTAATAGTACAGGTTATGCTCCGTTTATATATTGGAATGATGGTAAAAATGAATTATTTAGAGATACTGAAAGACATGCCTTTGAAATAAATCATACGATTAATAAAAAATCATTTTACACTATAAGAGTTTCTAAGTTTGTGCAAGAGCAGTTTATTGGTGTAAGGTTGCAAGATTCAGATAATGATGGATATCCTGATTGGTTTGAATGGAAAAATGCAGCTGGTTATGCAACTAATTCTGATCCATATAATTGGAAAATAACTCCGCATCATTTTGATAACAGTGGAGAAACAATATATTATGATCAAAGAGATGGAAATGGACCAGATGAATGGACGAGTGGTTGGTATTATGGTGCTAAACCAGGTAATTATAATTGGTTGGTAGCAGAGGATTTTACTGATTACAATGAAAATGGATTATGTGACAATTGCCCTGGACAGCCAGGCTATGATGAAAATTTAGAAAGTGAATTTGATTTTAACAACCCTGAAAAAGATGTAGATGGAAATGGACTTTGGAGAGGTCCTGCACTAGTACAGCGTGCAAAATATAGAGATGGTGATTATTGGCTCACCCCTGAGATGTATGTAGATTATGCGAATTATTTTGATGCTATGGGGGCTTATCTTTATTACGAAGGCTTAGATCCAACTATGACAAGTGAACCTTTTATGCATTTTAGAAGTTATTGGGCAGCTGAAAGTGAAGCTGAAGACCCTAATCCTCTTTATTTTAGGTATTGGGAGGAAGAAAATATTTTTGGTGGTACAGATAAATTGTATAGTGAATCTACAGCTGAAACTAATGAAATAAGATTTGATTTTACAAGTCAAGTAACTAATAGATGGAGAGCTAGATTTGGAGTTGATTACAAAACACATAAATTAAATTTTTATGAGCTTCAATATCCATGGAATGGTCCTTCAGCATTTCAACAACGTTTTGCTGAACAATGGGATGATGTTGGTATTGATAATCAAGAATGGATAACAGCAGATTGTAGACAGCCAGATTATGGTGAAGGAAATGGAGTTTGGGATGGACCTAGAACAGATGAGAATCCATGTTTTAATCCATCCTTGCCTTTAGGGTCAACGCAATCACCATTTACTGAAGATTTTCCAAATCTTCCAGAATTAAGATATCCAGGAGAGTCTTATGATGACTTTAATGGAGATGGTAAATGGAATAATTATGTAGAGCCCGAAGAATTTGCTGCATATTTTCAAAATACATATGAAGTACCATGGATGGTAGTGAATCTTGGTGTTAGGTTAGATGCGGTGCAATATAATACAAAAATTTGGGCAGATGATAAAGGTGAATATTCTCCATATAATCCTTATTATTATTTTGATTGTGGAACAGATTTAAGAGTTCAATCTAGCAATGAAGGAAATGTATATACCTCTCTTCCAATGTGCCCTGATAATAATTATGCTTTGAATTCAGGTTTTACACTTGATGATGAAATTGTATATGTTCCAGTAGAAGATAATTTTTTATATCATGGTTTTGAAATTGATGTAAATACAGGTCTGTATGTGCCAAATAGCAATAATACAAGTTTTGAATATAATACGAATGAAGATGATTCTCTATTTTATTGGAACAGCTATTGTCAGCCAAATAGTGGTGTTGGTCCTGATGCTGGATGTACTTATGAAGAATTTCAAAATATTTTAGTAGATAAGTTTGTTAGATTAAATGAGGAATTAGATGATGAGTCTGAAAATGGATATTGGGATGAAGGTGAATCTACAACAGATAATATTGCTGATACAGATAATAAAAAATGGGAAAAAGTTATTTTCAAAAAATCAAAATGGTTATATAAAATTAGTCCAAGGTTAGGGATAAGTCATGTTATAGCTGATGGAGCAACCTTTACTTTCAATTATGGAATATATTATCAGACACCTATATATGAATTTATATATAGAAATGTAAGTAAATTAGAAAATCCATCTGAAACATTTGAAGCAGCAGGTCAAGAAGGATCTACCATTGGAAATGCGACAATGGGAGCTGGAAGAACTCAGTCTTATGAACTTGCTTTTAATATTGAACTTTCTCGTGAATGGGCGTTTTCAGCTGGGATATGGGTTAAAGATATGGATATGCTTACAACTGCAGATGAGTACAGCAGTGGTGCATATAAGTTTAAAGTTGCTAAAAATGGTGACTTTGGAACAGCGATAGGGTTTGATTTTACTGTACAAAATAGAGGTAAGATTTTTAATTCTACATTGCAATATACCTACTCAACTGCAAAGGCAAGTAGTGAATATGATGCTGCAGCATTTGGAGCTGTTGAAGTTGATGCTGCTAAACAAGAATTTTTAATGCCATATGATAGAACCCATGATTTAACATTATCTGTATATACAACTAAGCTTCCATTTGGATTTAATGGTGGACTTACAGCTTTTTATCAATCAGGACAACCATATACTGGTATAATTTTCAATGGTAGTAAACCTGAATCAGATTTACAAAATAAATATGGCTTAAGAGCCCCAGATTTAATAACAATGGATATGTCTCTTTCTAAAGAAATAAAATTAAGAAGGCAAGTTTTAATGCTTGGTATGAATGTTTATAATTTATTTGATAAGCCATATCCTGTTGATGTATATGCTATAACAGGTAATGCAGATTATCCAGGTGAGTATTATGAAAAAAATATAGGTGAAGAAATATCTGGTTCATACTATGATAGACCTTGGATGTATTCAAGCAATAGAGAAATTAACTTTTTTATTAGGATTGATTTTAATTAATGAAATCTAATGTAAATATTATAGTATTTTTAATGTTAAACCTTCTTTTATCTATGGAGTATAAGGATAATAGTGTTAATAATAATCTTTTAGATAACAATCAATCTACTGTATTTGGTAAAGTTGGAGAATTTGGAACATTACCAAATCCTATGAATGATAGAGCTAAAGGTTTTTTATTAAAAGGTAAAGTGCAAAGTGCTATTACAAATTATGGTAATTTTATAAATTGGGATTATCACCCAGCAGCATTATGGGGAGAATATACTTATCTTCCAACAACTGCATTTACAGCAGGTGTTCCTGGACATGCATACACTTATAAATATGAATGGTATAATAATGAAACTAATGGAGATTGCCCACCTTCAAATGGCAATTTTGTTATTTGGTGTTCAGATCAAGCTTACCAAGACCCCTCAAGTATCTATCCAGGGTTTTCATGGTATGAAAATAATGAAACAGTTTTTGTTAGTGTAGTTTTTGAAACTCAAAATGATGATGGTATTATAGGTGATAAACTGCTATCTCCATGGGAGCTTGATGTGCAAACATGTAATTATCAAAATGGTGATGAATGGATAAATCATTGGTCAAATGACATATGCCAAGATAATCCAAATTTTGATGAGGAAGAATGCTGTCTAGAATCTTTTGGTAATTGGGAATACATTGAAGGTATTCCATGTGATTTTACTGATATCAATCAATGGTGTTTAGATGAAGAATTATATCAAGAGGGAAATCAACAGCTTTTGATTAGCCTTCCTATTAGTGATGAATATATAGTTGATCCAAATAATGCAAATGTATATGGTGATAGATTAAATAAAAGAGGAGCAGGGCTAGTATATCCTTGGGCACTTAGACCAGCACTTGATAAAAGATTAGGTATTGATACATTTGATTTATATAAATATGGTAATGATCAAGAAGAGTGGACTGAAGATGATGTTTATGATTATTATGGTTTTAATGTAGCAGAATCACATTTTACTAGATGGAGTCCCAGCACTAATTCAGAATGGCAAGCAACCTCAAAAGCAAGAGAAAATACTCATAATACACTAGTTAATGATGGAGATCTTTTTGGTAGTATTAACTATTTAGAAACGGGGACCTATCCTCTTTTAGCTCACAGTGAAGAACAAGCTACATGGCCTGTAGTATATGATGAAACTGCAGGTGATTTTATTACTAAATGGCCGGGATGGTGGGCTGAAAATTATAATCCAATATCAACTGGGTGTTTCCCCGCATACAGATGGAATGATGAATGCTGGGAGGTTGTTGATGGAAGATTTATATCAGATATGGATGTTTATATGGAATTTGATGATAGGTGGGCCCATAGAGGGAATATGGTTTCTAATAATCAATATGAACAAAAAGGTTATCCTATGGGTTTGAAAGTTATGGCAGAAGCTCATTCATATGGTGTTTCTTTTGCTGAGGATATAATGTTTGTGACTGTTAAAGTAAGAAATGAAAGTGGAGATAATTGGTGTGCTTTTGAAAGGGATAGATATGGACAGCGAGTTGATGTTGTTGATACTGATGGTAATCTGATTTGTGGAGATGGTATGATTATGCCTGATGGAACTAAATTAAATCAAGGTAAAGGATTTAATTATAAAAATGTACATATGGGATTTAATATGGATGCTGATGTAGTTTCTGCAAATAAGTTTGGAAATTTTGGAGTACATA
>MDTE01012700.1_pt1 | contig 12929 bp, 9 predicted proteins | sample 811231 | NCBI WGS metagenome assembly MDTE01 (sample SAMN05326651, study PRJNA326480) | marine metagenome | isolation source: seawater | place: Indian Ocean: Red Sea | collected 2010
CGACTGGCTCGGCGAAAAACGGGACTGGTGTGTGTCACGCCAATTGTGGTGGGGGCATCAAATCCCGATCTGGTACTGCCGCACATGTGAACGCCAGGACCTGGAAGCGGCTTTTGGCGAACGGGATGATGTCTGTTGGCGCGAAGACCAGGAGAACGGGGGGTGGTTGGTCTGCGGCGAGACCGACCTGGCTGGGGACGAGTTGGGCGCGGACCACGAGCTGGTTCAGGACGAGGACGTACTTGATACCTGGTTCAGCTCGGCGCTGTGGCCCCATTCGACGTTGGGATGGCCCGAGTCCACCGAGAGTCTTGACTACTTCTATCCCGGCAGCGTGCTGGTCACCAGCCGTGACATCATCACCTTGTGGGTGGCCCGGATGGTGCTGTCGGGACTCTACAACATGGGCGACATTCCTTTCTCGCACGTTTGTGTCCATCCGAAGATCCTCGACGGTTTCGGCCAGACAATGTCGAAATCGAAAGGCAACGGCGTCGATCCGATGGACCTGATCGATCGCTACGGTGCCGATGCCGTACGGTTTACCATTGCCTCGTTCGCCGGTGAGACGCAGGATATTCGGCTCCCGGTCGGTTACGAGTGTCCGGAGTGTGGTCACGTGACCCCACAGGAACTGAAGCACCAGAAGGCAGTGCCCGGCGGCAGTGAGAAGCCGCGGGTCGACTGCGGGGGGTGTGGAAAATCGTGGCAGTACACCAGTCCGTGGTACGACCCCGACGAAGGGGAGCCGGTGGCGCGGATGGTGGCCGAGCGGTTCGAGGCCGGACGAAACTTCTGCAACAAGTTCTGGAACGCTGCCCGCTTCGCGATGCTCAATCTCGAGGGCTACGAGTCCGGCAGCCTGCCGGCGGTCGGTGACAGTGACGGCCTGGCGATCGAGGACCGCTGGATTCTCAGCCGGCTGGCACGCACGGCTACGCAGGTTACCTCGTACCTCGATCGTTACCAGTTCGACCAGGCGACCAGGACGCTGCGCGACTTCACCTGGAATGAGTTCTGCGACTGGTACCTCGAAATGGTCAAGCCGCGGTTGCAGGACGAGGAGGCCGATCCGGAAGCCAGGGGCATCGCCCAACGCGTCCTGGTCGGAGTGCTCGACGCTTTGTTGCGACTGCTCGCCCCGACGACCCCCTTCATTGCCGAAGAGCTCTGGCAACGCCTGGCCGAGTGGGCCCCGCAACGCGGGTTGCCCGTGTCCGGGCCGGTTGCCGAAAGCGTCATGCGGGCTGAGTGGTTGGATCTGCCAGAGCAGTGGCATGACGAAGCCCTGGAGGCTCGGTTCGAGCGGTTGCAGGAGATCATCGTCGCGGTTCGCAATGTCCGCTCCACGTACAACATCCCTCGGAGCACCCAGTTGTCGTTGTCGGTGAGGTGTGGCGAGCGGGTGGTGAGCGATCTCGAAGCGGTGGCCGGACAGTTTCTCAATCTGTCCAATACCGAGTTGATCGCCGTCGGGCCGGAGGTCAGTCAACCGGCCGGCGCGGCGAGTTTTGCGTTGGGTGAAGCTGACGGTTACATCGATCTCGAGGGAGTCGTCGACCGCGAGGCCGAACGCGACAAGCACGTCAGGGAGCGTGAGAAATTGACGGGGATGATTGCCGGTCACGAGAAGAAGCTCGCCAACGAGAGCTTCGTGTCAAAGGCTCCGGAGGAGATTGTTGACGGTGTCCGTGAGACGCTTGCGGGTTTTCGAGAACAGCTCGACCGAGTCAACGATATTCTCGAACAACTCGACGGTGCCTGAGCCATTTCGGCGTCTTGAACACCGGTGGCGGCGGGCTATAATCCATCGCGCTGACCACCGGGGCGGTTGAGTCTCTCCCCTGCCCCGGTTCACCTCTGGCGACAACAGGGAAAAATGCTGTGCTCGTCCCGATGGAACTCGCCCGTATCGTGATCAACGACATCGGTGATCAGCAGGTCGTGTTCCTGCGAGAGATCGAGGGGGGGCGGTCCTTCCCGATTTTGATCGGGTTGTTTGAGGCGGGGGCGATCAACCGACGCATCACCGAGGACCCTCCGCCTCGACCTTTGACTCATGATTTGCTGAGGTCGACAGTCGAGCAACTGGGAGGCGAGATCGAGGACGTCGTGATCACAGATCTCCGCAACCACACCTATTTCGCCGTGCTCAGGATTCGGTTTGCCGGCGAGTTGATTGAGGTGGACAGTCGTCCAAGCGATGCCCTGGCGATTTCGGTCCACTACGATCCGCCACTCCCGGTCTATGTGCACGAGGACGTGCTGGCGGAAGTGGGCTAGCCGACGACTAGTTGCACTCCGGCTGAAGCGGCCCAGCCAGTTCCTCGAGAAAGAACAGTCGGCCAGGCTGAGTGGGCATGAATGTCGAGGGGATCCAGGGTGTGGGGTCGTGCCGGAGGGTCATCCACAGGCTCAGGCCCTGCCACATCATGCCGCGTGAAAACGTCCCGTCAGCGCCCCCAATGATCTTGTCGGCGCCCAGGAACAGCCCGGGCCCGATCGTGTTGGCGAATGCCGGGACCAGCGTGGTTCGACTCTTGAAGCTTGTCACCGCATTCTGTTCGATTGTCAGAGGATGCAATTGTGCTCCGATGCGGTGTGTGTCGGCTCGCCAAGCGTCGGCATCGGCGTACTCAGCCGCAAACTGAGGCTCCCAGAAGGCGATATGGCAGACCCGGCCGATACCGAACAGCACCACCAACTTGCCGCCGCCGGCGCGGATCTCGGCAATCTGATCGGCGAAATGTGGCAAGGCGTCCTTTGAGGCGAAATGCCGTTGTTCGGGGGGAACGGTCAGGTCGCCGAGTGGACCATAGAACGCATCGGACATGGCGTTCTCGAAAGCGCCTGGGTGATCCGAGGGCAAGGTGTTGCCATCCGAATCACTCCATTCGTCCATGTTGAAGCCATGAACGTGATCACAGGATACCCCCCACTCCTTGAGGAAGTAGACGGCCCATCGATACATGCCCATCGGGCCGACGGGCAAGATCATTGCCAGGGAATGGCCGTCGGTTCGGGCCTGGGAGATTGTCAGGGCAATTTCGTGGCCGAGCATCGTGTCGAAGTCGGACAAGGTGTTGCAGGGAATCGGCTCGAAGCCCTCGTTCCACCACGATTGCCGTTGCGTGATCGTCGTTGGATCGTCTCCGACACAGCTGTCGATCTTGGCCAGGTCCCATCCCGACGGAAGAAAACTCTCCATCAACGATCCACTCAACGTGCTCAGCAGGTCCATTTTTCTCTCCCGGGTGGCCGGTCGTCAGGGTGACCGGTTGTCAGACATGCCTCCCACTGTAGCGACCGTCGGTTGGTGATTCGAGCGGCACACAAAACCATTGCCTTGCTGGCTCTCATGCCGCTAAAGTAGGTCAACCTGCCGCCCCCCCTCCCCTCCACCTTGCGCGACGTCCTGTCGCACTCGAGGCTCGATGAAGTTCATTGTTGTGCCGTGCGTCCTGGCCTCGTGCCTAGGCATCGGCTGGGCCGTTTTTGTTGATTCTCAACACCAGGTCGGAGGCGGAACGTCGCCCGACGGTGAAGAGGTCCACGCGGTCAAGGTGACCCGTCTGCAGACGCGGGATATTGTCGAGGCTCTGGAATTGGTTGGGAGTCTCGAGGCGGATCGCGATGTCGAGATCCGTTCGCGGGTCAGCGGGCGGATCGAAGAACTTGCCGTTGACGTCGGGGATCGCATCAGCAAAGGCCAGCTGTTGATCCAGGTCGACGACCTGCAGCAGAAGGAACTGGTGCGTCAGGCGGAGGCGGCGATCCGGGTTACGGTGGCCGAAAAATCGACACAGGATCTGCGTGTCATTGCAGCGAAGCGCGAACACGACCGCCAGAAGAACCTGGCGACCAAGGGGGTCGGGACCGCCCAGCAATTGGAAGCGGCCGAATCGAAGTTGTCGATTGCCGAGGCCGAGTCGCGACTGGCTGCTTCGAAAGTGGCCCAGGCCGAGACCGAACTGGAGCAGAGTCGTTTGGAGTTGGCCGAGCGTCGGATCGAATCGCCGCTGGATGGACAAGTTGCCAGCCGGACGGTTCAGGTGGGGGATCTTGCCAAGTCCGACGTGGGACTCTTGCGAATAGTCGATCTCTCGACGGTTCGTACTGCGGTCCATGTCGGAGAAAGCGATTACAGGCAACTCAGGGAGGGGCAGCCGGCGGAGGTGCGGGTCGACACCTATCCAGACCCTTTCCCGGGACGGGTCGTGAGGCTGGCGCCGGTGCTGGATCCCGAGACACGGACGGCGGTCGTCTACATCGCCGTTGAAAACCCCGATGGGCTGCTCAAGCCGGGGATGCACGCCCGCGTTCGCGTCGTGCTCGATCGCCATGAACAGGCCAACGCCGTGCCATTGGCGTCGGTTGTCGAAACGCCGGAAGGCTCAACGGTCTTCGTCCTTACTGACGATGGGGGGCGGGTGAGCCAGGTGAGTGTTCGTCTCGGACTTGCCGATCGGGCGATGGTCGAAGTTCTTAGCGGGGTGGATCCTTCCGACCGCGTTGTCACGCTGGGCAGCCACTTGGTCAGGGACGGCCAGGTCGTGGAGGTCGTGGACTGAGCCGCCATGACGCTGACCCGCCTGGCCGTACACCGACCTGTGACGACACTGATGATCGGCTTGGTCATCTCGCTGTTGGGATATGTGGCGGTGGAACGCCTGGCGGTGGATCTGCTGCCGAAGCTCGATTATCCCACCGTACAGGTTGAGACGCTCTACCGTGGAGCGGCACCCGGGGAAATTGAGACACTTCTGACCAGGCCACTTGAGCAGGCGTTGAGTTCGATCAAGGGGTCGGAGGAGATTTCGAGCACGAGTGCCGAGGGGGCGAGCACGATCCGTCTTCGTATGAACTGGGGCGTCGATCTCGACGTGGCTCTCGGCGACATGCGGCAGGCGGTGCAGAAAGTCAGACGACAACTGCCCGACGGAGTAGAAGGTCCGTATTTCCGTCGCTTCAACGAGAGTGATTCACCCATCATCTACCTGGGGTTGGAGCGAGTGGGTGGGTCGGCCGGAGACGAACGCCAGTCCGCTATCGAGACGACCAGGCGGGCCGAGACGGAGATCATTCCCGAATTGGAGAAGGTGCCAGGCGTCGGTCACGTGAGATTGCGAGGGGCCGTCCGGCGGGAAATCCAGGTGGACCTGGATCGCCAGAAACTCGAGTCGCTACACCTTGGCGTCAACGAGGTCGTTGCGGCGCTGAGGCGGCAGAACATCAACCGGCCGGCCGGCGACTTTGACGAGGGGAATGTCCAGCGGCTGGTTCGCAGCCATGGTCAGTTCCGCAATCTCGGCGAAATGCGGGATACGGTGGTTCGTGAACGTGACGGGGCGATCGTCCGTCTGTCAGACATCGGCGAGGTGACCGATGGGATCGAAGAGCGGACCGATTCCAGCCGTGTCAACGGACGGGAAGGCCTGTTGATCTACATCCATAAGCAGTCCGATGGCAACACTGTGGCAGTGAGCCGGTTGATCAGGGAGGCGGTTGCGCGACTGAATCGCCGATTGACCGGGCTGGAGCTCTCGATCCGGATCGACAAGTCGGAATTCGTGGTCCAGGCGATCGACAATATCCGTCGGACAGCTATGTCGGGTATGGGCCTGGCCGCGGTGGTGCTGGTGATCTTCCTCCGCAGTTTTCGCAGCACTGTCGTGATCGGCGTGACAATGCCGTTCTCGGTTATGGCGACTTTTGTGCTGATTTATGCCCAGGATTTTTCGCTGAACGTTGTGTCCTTTGGTGGTCTCGCGCTGGGCCTGGGACTGCTGGTTGACAACTCCATTGTTGTTCTCGAGTCAATCTACCGTCACCGCGACGACGGGAAACCAATCAAGCAGGCGGCCATCGATGGGACGACCGAGGTCGGGTCGGCGATCGTGGCCAGTACCCTGACGACGCTGATCGTGTTTGTGCCCTTGATCTTCATTGATGGGACGACCGGGGTGCTGTTGCACCAATTGGCCTGGGTGGTGTGTTTTGCTCTGACCTGTTCCCTGTTTGCCAGCCTGACGCTGACCCCGATGCTGGCGGCCCATTGGGGAGGAAAGAAGGAGAAACCCGAACGGGATTTGCGGGAACGCGATTCGCTGTCGGATCGGCTGGCAGTCGTTGCCCAGGGCGTCTTTTCGGTGATCGAGTCGGCCTACGCTTCGGTGTTGCGGCAGGCGCTTCGCCGACGAGGTGTCGTGCTTTCGATGCTGCTGCTGGTTTTTGCAGTGACGGTCGGGCTGGTGCCTCGCATCGGGACAGAATACATGCCCAAGGCCGACGAGGGTGATTTGCGGGTCCGCGGCCACATGGCCCCGGGGATTCAGTTCGAACACCTCGAGCGGCAGGCCATAGAGATAGAGAAGAGGATTTTGTCGGCTGTTCCGCCCGAACAGCGAAACACCGTGGCGTCTTTTATCGGGGGAGATCGGGACGATTCGGAGGACTGGAACGAGTGCTGGTTGAGGGTCAAACTTGTGCCCCGCAGCCAGCGACGCGAGACGGTCCAGGAGGTGCGAGGGGTGCTGGCGACTGCGATCGGACCGATCCCTGGCATGAGAGTCCAGGTGAAGGCTCAGACGGAGATGATGCTGGCGAGGATGTTGAGTTTCGGCGGAGACGATGTCGAGGTCGAAATTCGAGGTTATGACCTGGAGAAGGCCGACCGAATGGCTGATCGGGTGGCGGAATTGATGAGACAGGTTCCGGGGCTGATCAACGTCAACATACAGCGTCCCGACCGGCGGCCGGAACTGTCAGTCCATGTTGACCGGGTGAAGGCCAGCCTGGTGGGAGTTAGTGTCCGGGATATTGCCGAGACACTCGATACGACGATTCGCGGAACCGAGGCCACGTTGTTCCGCGAGGATGGAGATGAATTCAATGTGCTGGTTCGGCTTCGGGATTCGGATCGTGACGGTCTGCCCGACATCGGACGGGTTGGTGTGACAACCGGTGGGGGCCGAGTGGTGGCGCTGCGAGACCTGGTTGGGTTCGATACCGGCAATGCGCCTTTGAGGATTAACCGCAGCGCCCGCCAGCGTGTGGTCCAGGTCTCGGCCGATGTGGCTGATCGAGATCTTGGCGGAGTCGTCTCTGAACTGGCCGGGTTGCTCGACAGCGGCGCGTGGCCGAGGGGGTTCACCTATCGCATCGTCGGAGACTACGAGGAACAGCAGCGCAGCTTTCGTGAACTGACCAACGGGTTGGTGCTGGCTGTGGTGCTGATGTATATGGTGATGGCCTCTCAGTTCGAGTCGTTTCGCGATCCGCTGGTGATCCTGGTGACGATTCCGCTGGGGGCGATCGGTGTCATTCTCGCGCTGCTTCTGACTGATACGACGTTGAACGCACAGTCCTTCATCGGGACCGTGATGCTGGCGGGGATCGTTGTCAACAACGCGATCGTCCTGGTCGACTGCATCAAGCAGAGGTTGCAGAACCAGGGAGACGAAGATTTCTCTGAGGTGATTGTTGGGGCCAGTGTGCGACGGTTCCGCCCGATCCTGATGACGACGTTGACGACCGTGTTGGCAATGCTGCCGATTGCGTGGGGATGGGGAGAGGGTGGTGAATTGCAGGCTCCGATGGCCCGTGTGGTGATCGGAGGGCTGCTGTCGGGATCTCTGATCACGCTACTGGCCATCCCGATCGTCTGTCACATTGTTCGCCCCGGCCGGCGGGGGAAGGTTGCCCACGTCGTGGATCGGCCCGAGTCGCTATAATTCTCGGCTGGTTGATCGCACAACTGATGGTGCGGGCAGTGGACAGGAAGGAACCATGTCATGATGAGCGATGACCGGGAGCCGCAAACAGTCGGTCCGGCGTCTGTGTGGGACAGGCTGGGGATGATGCTGGCGGTGGCCCGCAGCGCGATGGATCCCCGCCGTTGGCTGATCGGAGGCCTGGCGGCCTTGATGGTGGCGGCCGGGGGTGTGGTCTTGGACAACTGGTCGGGAGGCGACCAACAGCCTGCGGAGTGGCCCTGGGACATCGCGCTGGGCACGCTTGACGGCGATCGCAAGGCGGGTTCGCTGTTGTCGGAAGTCAGCGGTCAACCGATTGCCACGGCGGTGAGAGTGGCCTGGAATCCGGAGCTGGCAGGACGGCCGTTGCGGGATGTCATGGAGCCGGTGGTGAGAATCGTCGGGGTCGGTGAGTCGTGGTCCGAGACGGCGGTTAACTGGTCACGATTCCTGGTGGCAGTGATCGTCTGGTCACTGGCCGGAGTGATTCTGGTTCGAATGACCGCTGCCGACGTGGTTCGCGGTGAGTCGGTGTCGCTGGCGCAGGCGGTGGGTTTTGGGTTTCGACATTCCGGGTCATTGCTCTCGGCATCCCTGATCAGCGTTTCCTGTTTCGGAGTGTTATGGGGGCTGGCTGTTCTGGGAGGGCTGTTGGCCAAGATTCCGTCAGTCGGTCCACTGGTCGTCTCGCTGTTGTGGTTTATTCCATTGGTGTTGGGGCTGTTGATGACGATCGTGGCCCTGGGTTTTGTTGTTGGCTGGCCGTTGATGGTGGCCACGATTGGTGTGGAGGACAGTGACGGGTTTGACGGTTTCACCCACGCACACGGTTTCCTGACCGATCGTCCGCTGTTGCTGGCGAGCCATGCCGTGATCGCGACGATCGTGGCGTCGGTTGCTGCCTGCCTGGGATGGCTGGCGCTGTCGCTGACCATCTGGTTTTCGGGTACGGCGGTCAGTTCCGGGTTGGATGCATTCGATTCCCCGAGTGACCTGCAGGTTGTCTCGAGCTCTCTTTCCGAGTCCAGCTTGGCGGGAGGAGGCGAGGTGCCGGCCCGGCTGGTGGCTGCAGAATCTGGCCAGCCGGCTGACATTCCGTTTTCCTCGACGTTCCTCGTTTTCTGGGTCCGAGTGGCTCACCTGCTGTTCGTCGGATACGTCGGGGGTGTCTTCTGGGGAGTCGTGACCGGTCTCTATCTGGTAGTCCGGGACAGTGCCGACGGGATACCGATGACCCAGATGTGGCTGGAATCTGACGACACCCCGCCAGAGTTTCTTGGCGAGGACATCCCGGAGCCAGTTGAAGCCCCGGACGTGTCGACAGACGATCCGGCCTGACAGCCGGTTCAGTCGGTCAGTTGCTCGAACAACGCCCGATAGTATCTCATCACCCGCAACGGATCACTTGTTGCCGGGCTTTCCGAGAGACACCAGCCCTCGTAGCCCCGTGCGGCCAGCAGCGAGAAGAGTTCACGGTACGGATATCTCTCGTCGAAGAGGTCGTGGATGTGGATGACATCTCCGAGTCTTGCCGCCAGGCGATCGAAGTGAGGTTTCAATGAACCGTCTATGGTTTCGCCGGGATTCGAATTCCAGCAGACGGTGACGCGGGGATGGTCGGCTACGTCGACAATCTGTCGAATCACCGCCGGGTCTTTCGTTCCTCGCCCGTGCACTTCCAGGCGGATCTGTTGTCCGAATTCGTCGGCCGATTTGGCACACGTCAAAAGTGCCCGGCCGATCCGTTCGATCGTCCGTCCACGGTCCTCGCCCTTGACGAATCCGTTGGGGCGGACCTTGACGCCACTGCCACCAACGTCCCGGGAGAGTTCCAGAAAACGGCGAGTGAGGTCGATGTTCTGCTGGACCACGCCGTGGTCGGCACTGTGGTATTCGCAGGCCGACCCGAGTCCAACCAGGGTGACCGGCGAGTCGGCAAAACGGGATTTGACCTCTGCTCTCTGAGTCCGGTTCAGGCCGACCTCGACACCGTGCTTGTGAGTGCTGCGGAGTTCGACGCCGGCGAATCCGGTCTTCTCGCAGTTGGTGATCAGTGTTGGCAGATCCCACTGGGCTCCCCACAGGTAGGTCACCATGCCCAGCTTCAGCTTGGATTTCCGGTCGGGTTTCATGACACGATTCTCCTGGCAGATGAGTCACGCGGCGGTGCGGATCGCCCCCCGATTGTACTACCGAAAGGGCAGCAAGGCTGCCGCTGGCCGAAAACCGCAGGGGGTGGTTTTTACCAGCGAAACAGGGACGTGCCCCAGGTGAGGCCGGCTCCGAAGCCGCACATCAGGATCGTGTCGCCCCGGTTGATCTGACCGGCCTGAAACGCCTCGTCGAGAGCCAGCGGAATGGATCCGCCGGACGTGTTGCCGTACCGTTCGAGGTTGCTGAAGACCCGTTCGGGATCAATGCCCAGTTGAGAGACGGCGGCATCGATGATTCGCTTGTTGGCCTGGTGCACCAGGTACAGCGACACGTCGTGAATGCTCATGCCGGATTTGGACAGTACCAGTTCGATGGTGTCGGTCAGGACGCGAACAGCCCACTTGAAGACGGCACTGCCGTCCATGGAAAGGTATTGTCGGCCAGCCTCAACGTCGTCGACCGTCACCGGGTTGCGTGTGCCGCCGGCGGTACACTGCAGCAACGGGCCGCCACTGCCGTCGGCTCCCATCTGATAGCAGATCAATCCCTGGTGTGGTTCACCGCGGGTCATCAGCACCGCGCCAGCTCCGTCACCGAACAGCGGGGCGATCCGGCGGTCCTGGGGGTCGACGATTCGGGAGTTGCAGTCGCCACCGATGACCAGGGCCACCTTGCTGTTGCCGGTGGCCACGTACTGACCGCCGGTGACCATGGAGTAGATGAAACCTGAGCAGGCGGCCTGCAGGTCGACGGCCGCCGCGTCGAGGCCCAGCTTGTCCTGGACCATACAGGCGGTCGAAGGGCAGTTGTAGTCGGGGGTGAACGTGCCGACCAGAACGAGGTCGATGTCGGATGGGTCGATTCTCGATGACCGGATCGCCCTGCGGGCGGCTTCTATGCAGAGATCGCTGGTGGCCTGCCCTTCGGGAGCGTAACGCCGCTCAAGGATTCCCGTCCGTTGGCTGATCCAGTCCGGATCAAAACCTCGTTCGGCTTGCAGGTCCTCGTTGGTGACCACCTGGTCAGGCACGTAGGAGCCGCTGCCGACGATCTGGATGCCGAGCAGTGAATTGGTACGCTGGCTGAACACCTTGCGTGTGTTTTCCCGACCAGTAGAACGAGTTTTGGTGGTCGATTTCGTGATTACCCCAGCCTGCGGTGAGTCAAGGGACGAATGTCCCCTGGAAGTGATCGACTCGACAGGAAAGTGGGGGCTCGGACTCTGCATCAGCGAACAGTCCGTCTCCATCCGGGTGCCTTTGACGCTTGCCGGAGTATAACCCGTTCGTCGAAATGAAACCAGCGGATAACACGTTGTTTGTCAGGACAGTGACTCAGATTTTCGAGATCCGCTAAGATCGCGGGGCAATGCGAATGAGGGAGCCACGGTGACGGAGATTCCATGAGCGTCCACACCATTCGCCTGGCTGGTCCGTGGCAGTTGGAGAGTGCCACCGATGCCGTCCGTACGCGCCTGCCTATCGAGTGTCCTCGAGGGGCCAGTGTTCGCGCGGCAAGACGATTTGGCCGTCCCGGGCGGCTGGATGCCGGAGAATGCGTCTGGCTGGTCATCGAGGGGCTTTCGGGAGAAGTTGAGGTCTGGCTCAACGAGGAGTCGCTGGAAGTTGTCGATGGGGCCAGTCGGTTGCGAGTGGATATCACCGATGAGATGGTCGCTGACAACTGGTTGTCGGTGCGGTGGAATGGTGACGGTTCGGGTGGCCTGGCCGGGCCGGTGTGGTTGGAATGCGTGAGTGAGTGAACCGGTGACCGTCCTCACGTCAGGCGGCACGATGTGCGGATTCGCTCAGAGTGGCGGAAATTCTCAGGTCGGTTGATTGACGATGGTCTGCCGGCCCCGAACGGCGGAGTTCAATCCGGGTGCCGAACCTTTGCACGTCGGCCACTCGGGCCCGCACCGATTCGTCCGACGGGCTGGGTTCGCAGGTGCAGGTTACCTCCGGGAGTTCCTCGAAGGCCGGGACGAACGGGACGTGTACCAGTTGGTGTCGTTGGCCATGCCGCCAGTGAACGGTCAGGTCGCCGTCCAGCCGGTCACCGTTGGAGTCGCGATGCCGTCGAAGGGTCTGGGACAGTTCGAGAGCTGGTTGGGTTGGAGTGACGGATGTGCCAGGGGGTCGGGATGATCGGGGATCGCGTCGGGCGTGAACGATCTGGCGTCGCACCGTGTTCCGGTACAGCACGAGCGTGGCGGTGACTGAGGTCACGGCGAGGCCTGTCCATGCGACGGGGGCGGAGGGGGCCACGAGGATGAGTCCGACGGTCAGCATGGGAGCCAGGCTGAGCGTGGCGACCAGCGGTCGGGGTGTTGGCGAGAGCGACGGGCTGCCGATCCGGTGGATGATCTCTGCCAGCAGTCCCAGCAGGGCCACCGCGCCGGTTGCGAGCCAACTGTGGAGCGGACTCAGCGGCGAGGACAACTCTCCGGCTACCGAACGGCCGGCCAGCAGCCAGCTGCCCAGCAGAAGGCTGGTCCAGATCGTCACCGCCAGGCGAAACGACCAGCGGGCGCGGTCAGTGGTTTGACTGCTCGAGTTCATTGGACTCACTCCCTTGAGTCCTGCGAAATGTCGCCCCGATGGGGGGCGGTCAAACGGTCATTGGCCGGCGAGTGCGTCGGTACGGTCGGTGCGTTCCCAGGTGAAGTCGGGATCGTTGCGGCCGAAGTGACCACCGGCCGCCGTCTTTCTATAGATCGGACGTTTGAGGTCCAGGGTTTCGATGATTCCGGCTGGTGTCAGTTCGTGATCCGGAAATGCCGACCGGATCCGCTGTTGGATTTCGGATTCGGACACCGAAGCGGTGTTGTGGCAATCGATCGTTACGCTGACCGGTTCGGCGACCCCGATGGCGTAGGCCAGTTGGATTTCGCATTCATCGGCCAATCCGGCAGCGACGACATTCTTGGCGATGTATCGAGCCATGTAGGCAGCCGAGCGATCGACCTTGGTGGGGTCTTTGCCACTGAAGGCGCCTCCTCCGTGGCGACCCCACCCGCCG
>MDTE01152065.1_pt1 | contig 12929 bp, 13 predicted proteins | sample 811231 | NCBI WGS metagenome assembly MDTE01 (sample SAMN05326651, study PRJNA326480) | marine metagenome | isolation source: seawater | place: Indian Ocean: Red Sea | collected 2010
ACGGCTATCACTATCTCTAAGAACTCCCATTTCAGGAAGACCTTCTTTTTTTCTTTTTTGAATTTCAGGATGTGGTTCAGTAACAATGTATTGATGTTCAACTGGTATCACAGGAATATCTAAACCAACCATTTTTCCTGTTTGTCTTGCAAAGTTTCCTGAACAAGAAACTACGTGCTCACATTCAATTGAACCTTTATCTGTTTCAACCACCCAACCATTATCGTTTGATTTAATTCCTACAACTGTTGTATTTCTATAAATTTCTGCTCCTTTATTTCTTGCCCCTGATGCAAGAGCTTGAGTAAGATCTGCAGGCTGAATGTACCCATCCTCTGGATGCTGTATAGCACCAATTAGGCCTTCAATATTACACAGTGGCCAAATTTCTTTTACTTGATCTGGTGTAAGAAATTTAACTTTTACACCAATTGTTTTAGCTACACCTGCATATTGGTGATATTCGTCCATTCTATCTTTTGTACTTGCAAGCCTTATATTTGATACAACACTAAAGCCCACATTTTTACCCGTTTCTTCTTCTAATGTTTTATATAAGTTTACAGCATATTTATGAAGTTGGCCTACTGAGTAACTCATGTTAAATAAAGGTAACAAACCAGCAGCATGCCAAGTAGAACCTGAGGTTAACTCTTTTCTCTCAACCAAAACTACATCATTCCATCCTTTTTTTGCTAAATGATAAAGAGTACTAACACCTACAACTCCTCCACCGATTACAACTACTTTTGTTTTAGTTTTCATATTTTTAGATAAAATGCTGTACATCTCTAAACATATTAAATAAATTGGTCAATCATGCGCTATTCTATTATCAATATTTCTGTGTTTATTTTATTATGCTTTACATATTCTAAAGTTTTTGCTGAAATGACACTAGATGAATTATTTTTTGATAACTCAAGGCCTTTTCACTTAAAATTATTGGAAGCAATACCAGAAAAAGGCAAAATTCAAATTGGTCCAGATAATGCTGAAAATACCATAATTGAGTTTATGGATTATTTTTGTACTTATTGTAAAAAAATTCATCCAAGTTTATTAGAGTTAGCCGTAAATAGAGATGATACAAGGGTAGTATTTATTCAACATCCAATACTTAGTGAAAGCTCAGCTATTATTGCTAATATGGTGATTGCTGCAAATTATCAAAACAAAGGAGTTGAATTTCACAACGAAATTTTTTCAATAGAAGGATCAATAAATAGAGATAAGTTAATGCAAGCAATAAAGAATGTTGAAATTGATGAAACTCAATTAGAAATAGATATGTCAAAAGATGAAATAAAAAAAATAGTATCTTTGTCATCATTTTTAGCAAATGGAGCAGGAGCTAGAGGCACACCAACAATATTTGTAAACAATGAATTTTTTGGAGGATACGTATCTCTTCAACAAATGGAAAGTTTGTTAAAATGAAAACGCTCCTTAATTAGGAGCGCTTATTTGTAATAAAATTATATTATGCTTTTGAAGCTTCTCTAGTGTTCGGATTATAAGATTCTGTAAATGGTATAGAAACAACTTCAGCATCTACAGGAACTCCAGGAGTTTCAGAATATTCATCTGGTAAATGAACCTTAAATTTCTGACCCACTTTGCCAATTGGAAATCCGTTTTTACTAAGAGTTCCATCAAACGGTACATAACCCATAGCTATATTTCTTTTTTGTTCTGGATGATACCAAGGAGAAGTTATATATCCACAAGGATCGCCACCTTCAAATGGAGATACTAGCCAAAAGTCTGGTGCATATTCTTCAACTGGCTTCCCACCAAAAACCATTCCAACTAATTGAAGTTTATAGGGCTTCTGACCTGAAGAAAGTTGGCTCTTCATTTTTTCCAATGCTTCTTTTCCTACATAATCATTTTTTTTATTCCATTCACCAAGTCCTGAAAGAGAAACTTGGTAACCCAAATTACACTGAAAAGGATTATGTTGATTATCCATATCTTGACCCCAAGATAAAATACCAGCTTGAATGCGCCTATGATGTGCAGGAGCAATAACCATTAAGTTATGTTTTTTTCCTGCTTCTAAAACTGCATTCCACATATCTTCAGCATAAAGAGTTGCATCATATAAATAAATTTCAAATCCAGCTGCTCCAGAAAAACCTGTTTGAGATATTACACACTTCCTTCCTCCAACGGATACTTCAGCAAGACCATAAAAAGGCATCTTATCAATGTCCACTTGATCTCCTACTAAATCTTTCATTAAAGCATGTGCTTTTGGTCCTTGAATTTGAACTGGGCAAACATCTATCTCGTCTATTTCAACATTAAATCTTTTATCATGATTAACTCCTTGCAAATATAAGCCAATATCAGAATCAGAAAGCGAAAACCAAAATTCGTCTTGAGCAACTCGCAAAAGGATTGGATCATTCAATACTCCACCCATACTATTGCAAAGAATAACATAGCGTGCTGCTCTAACTGATCCATCTGCTTTCATTGCAGGTATTCTTGTAGCATCACGAGTAATTACATAGTCAGTAAATGCTTCTGCATCAGGACCCTTAACTTGAATTTGCCTTTCAACAGCAACATTCCACATAGTAACATGGTTTTTTATAGCTTCATATTCAACCATAGCTCCACCATCTTCAGGCTTTACATATCCTCGTGGATGATAAACTCGATTGTATACTGTTGCTCTCCAACAACCAGCTTTCATTGACAAGTGCCAATATGGAGATTTTCTTACTCGAGTTGAAATTAACATTTGAACTGGAGTGGGACCACTCTGTCTTAAGTTATAAGGAACTTTTCTATCAGATTGGTCTACAGACGTTACATGTTTTGTCATGTTTTAACTCCTAAAAAAAATTATATTTGCTTGCGGTATCTAAACTTCTATTTTAACGCAATAACAAAATTCAAAATTCAATAAAAAACTGGGGAGCTTGTTCAAGAAAAAACCTTTTTCAGGCCTTACTTTTGACACCATGGATTAATAAATTCAAAAAATGCTCCGATCAACTTGTTTTATATTAGCTACTCTTCTTATATCTGGGTGCTCAGCAAGTTATAAAGAGTTAAAAGCCCTCAAAACTAAAAATCCTAATTCATTTACAGATTATTTATTAGAAGAATATAAAGAAAAAGCTGTATTTGAAGCTGAGCAAATGCATGACTGGAATTCTGCTGGGCTCTATTCAAAAAAAGCATTGAAAGCTTTTGAAGGAGAAGAAATTAAACCTCAAAAAATTGAATATTGGAAATTACCAAAAGAAAATATTTCTGAGATTTCTCATAGTTATCAAAATCTTATGAATATCTATGAACAAGCAAAAATTGTCGATCCTTACAATCTTGCCGTTGCAATAAGTTCTTTAGATTGCTGGGCTGAACAACAAGAGGAAAAATGGCAAACATGGGATATTAATAAATGTAAGGAAGATTTTTTAAATGCTATGCATCAAACCTATGAAAATATAGTTAAAAATGAAAAAATAAAATTTGAAGATAATACAGAAGAAATTACTGACAGTGTAAGTGTGGTTACTACAAATCAAAATAAAGAATTAATGCAAATAATTTACTTTGACTTTGATGAGGCAAGTTTGAGTAAGGTTAGTGAAGATGTTATAAAAAAATTTATTCTAAAAAATAAAAAACTTATATCTAACTTTGTTATTGTAGGTCATGCGGATACTAGAGGGTCTAAACAATACAATTTAAAATTATCATTAAAAAGGGCGGAAACTGTCAAAAATATACTTATTGAAAATGGCATAAATGAAAAAAATATAAGTATTTTAGGAAAAGGTGAAGATTATTTAGCAGTAGAAACAGCAGATAATGTAGCTCATCCAGCTAATAGGAGAGCAGTAATTAGTTCTTCAAATTAACTTTAGTTTGATGCTATTCTAGTATAATAGCCAATCTAATAAATTTAATGTACTCAAAAACAACAAAAAAAATTAGTATAACAGTAAATCCATATTTTTTAGAAGATCAATCAGAACCTGATGATCAACATTATGTATGGGCTTATCAAGTCACAATAGATAATAAAAGTAAGGATAGGATTCAATTAAAAAATAGATATTGGAAAATAATTGATTCAAATGGAATAAAACAAGAAGTGAGAGGTGAAGGAGTTGTTGGTGAACAACCAGTCCTCAATCCAGGAGAAAAATTTGAATACACAAGTGGCACACCACTTTCTACTCCTTCAGGCTTTATGGAAGGGTATTATGAAATGGAAAATAACCAAGGAATGAAATTTGAGGTTTATATTCCTCAATTTTCGCTTGATAGTCCATTTACTTCAGCAAAATTAAATTAATTAATTTTACAATGCGAGATTTTCGTTCAATTTTTTATATTCTAGGTTTACTTCTTTGCATTGAAGCTATTGCAATGATCATTCCTCTTTTGGTTGATCTATTATACAATAATAAAGATTGGCAGCAATTTTTTTACTCAAGTATTATCACTTTTGTAATTGGTATAGTTTTATTTTATTCATTTAAAAAAGAAAAAACAAAAATTGATATTCGCCAAGCTTTTGTATTAACTTTATTATCATGGATTTTAGTAGCATTATTTGGAGCTATTCCTTTTATTTATACTGAAAGTTCATTAAGCTATACTGACTCTTTTTTTGAATCTGTAAGCGGAATTACTACTACAGGAGCTACAGTAATAAATAACTTAGATAATTTATCAGAGGGAATTTTGATTTGGAGAGCGCTTTTACAATGGTTTGGAGGCATAGGAATTATTGTTCTAGCAATGGCTATTTTGCCGACTTTACAGATTGGGGGAATGCAGTTACTTCATATGGAACATGATGATCCTTATGAAAAAACATTACCAAAAATAAATCAATTTATAATTGAGATTTTTTTATTATATGTTTTTCTCTCTATAATCTGTGCAATATTTTATTATTTATCAGGTATGACAGGCTTTGATGCCATAATACATGCTATGACAACTATTTCTACTGGAGGATTTTCAAGTCACGATAATTCTTTTGCATACTTTAATTCAACAAACATTGAAATTACAAGTATTGTTTTCATGATTATTGGCAGTTTACCATTTGTATTATATCTTCAATTTGTTCATGGAAAAAGAACTTTGATAATTAAAGATGATCAAATTAAATTATTTTTTATATTACTTATTTTAATTATTATTTTAACAACAATTTGGTTAACCTATGTAAAGTTGATACCGTCAAATTATTCAATTAGATTAGCTTTTTTTAATATTACATCTATTCTTACTGGAACTGGCTACAGCAACTATAATTACTCAAATTGGGGAAGTTTTGGCTTAGTAATAATGATAATTATTATGTTTATTGGAGGTTGTGCAGGATCTACCACAGGTGGAATAAAAATATTTAGATTACAACTTTTGTTTAGAGGGGCAAAAGCACAAATAAATAAGTTAACACATCCACATGCAATTTTTTTAATGAGATTTAATGGTAAAACAGTAACAGAAAATACTTATACTTCAATTATGGGTTTTTTTTTCATGTATATTTTTATATTTATTTTATCTTCAATAAGTTTAAGTTTTTTTAATCTAGACTTTTTAACTTCTTTTTCTGCTGCTGCTTCAGCTATATCAAATGTAGGCCCTGGAATTGGTTCTGTAATTGGGCCTGATGGAAACTATGCTTCTTTGCACAATGGTGCAAAATGGATATTATCTATTACAATGCTGATAGGTAGGTTAGAGATATTTACAGTTCTAGTATTGCTTTCATTAAATTTTTGGAAAAAATAGTTATAATACATAATCTTTCATATAATTTTTAATTAATTCTAAACTTTCATTAGAAAGATCTCTTAATGATTCTAGAATAAGATCATCTAAAATTCTTTCTGATTCTGATATTGAAATAAATTTTCCAGAAGTTGTGGACCTATTTGATTCTACTATAGTTGTAGCTAATAAATAGTCAGAATTATCATATAGATTAAATTCGACTAAATAAAAAAGTTGGTATTTATATATTTCTTTAGTTTCATATTTTTTAGCATCAATGTTTTGCTCTTCAAACCTTTTTATTGAAGCATCTAGAATACGTATCTGCAATGTATTTTCTAAGCCAGTTGTAATAATATTTGTGTTTATCCAAGATTTTAATCTATCAACAGGAGGGTTTTTCAAAGAGTGGTCAACATATGGTTCTTGATATATTGGTTCATATTGCTGAGTTATAACTACATTTTTAGTCATCATTGAAATTTTAGTAAATTGTGTATTATCAAATTCTAATGGTTCAAGAATTTCAATAGGACTACACGATAAAATTATTAAAAATAAAAATAAATATTTCATAAATTATTTATTCAAAATATAGCTTAGAATTGCCTGTTGTACATACATTCGATTTTGTGCCTGTTGCCATATAATTGACTGTTTACTATCAATTACTTCATTTGTAACTTCTTCACCTCTATGAGCAGGCAAACAATGCATGAAAACAGCTCCTTTATTTGCCAATTCAATTATTTTTTTATTTATCTGATATTTTTTAAAGTGAATTTTTTTTGATTTATTTTTTTCACCCATTGAAAGCCATACATCTGTCATTATGCAATCACTTTTAGTAACTCCGATTTTTATGTTATCTGTAAAAAATATTTTTTTATTAATTTTTTTATTTGTTTTAACTTTATTTAAAATCTTTTTTGGTAATACTATATTAAGCTTAAATAAATATAAATTTTGAGCATGAATTAAAGATCTAAGAACATTATTATAGTCTCCTATCCAACATATTTTAATTTTAGAAATTTTCTCAAATTTTTCTTTTAATGTAAAAATATCTGATAGTATCTGGCAAGGATGACTCATATTAGATAGTCCATTAATAATTGGTAAAATATTTAAAGATGCATAGTAGTTAATTTTTTTATGATCATTATTTCTAATCATCAAACAATCTACATATTGAGATATAGTTTTTAAAATATCTTCTTCACTTTCTCTTTCACCAAAACCAATTTCATCTGAGATTAATTGAATAACATTACCTCCAAGTTTTTGCATACCAACATTAAAACTCATACGCGTTCTTAAAGATTTTTTATTAAACAAAAGAGCTAAGGTCTTATTTTGTAAAATATTTTTGTAACGAGTGTTATTTTTTTTTATTCTTAATGCATTATCTAAAATTTTATCAAGAGTTTTTTTAGAAAAATTATCAATATCAACAAAATGTCTAATCATTTAGCTCCTTTAGAGTTTTATCTATTATATTTAATGCTTTATCAATATCTTGTTTTTCTACAATCAATGGTGGTGCTAGACGAATGATATTATCGCTAGCAGTAACAGTTAACAATTTATTTTTTATTAAGCATTTATTTACTTCTATATTATTTTTTTTAGTTTTTAAACCAAGTAATAGACCTGCGCCTCTTACTTCAATAATTCCATCATGTTGACTTTCTAAATCTTTTAAATTTTTCCAAAAATATCTTGCTATATTATCAACAGATTTTAAAAAATTATTATTTAGCATAACTTCTAAAACAGATTTTCCAACAGATATTGCTAGAGGATTACCTCCATATGTTGATCCGTGAAATCCTTTACTCATTCCTATACAGGCTTTGCTAGTAGATAAGCATGCACCAATTGGAAAACCAGAACCAATCCCTTTTGCAACTGCCATTATATCTGGTTTTATACCTGCCCATTCGTAAGAAAATAATTTTCCTGAGCGTCCAAAACCACACTGAACCTCATCTAAAAAAAGAAGTATATCATTTGTCTTACAGATTTCGAAAATAGATTTTAAAAAACTTAAGCTGGCAGGTCTTATCCCACCTTCTCCTTGCACAGGTTCAATCATTATTGCTGCTATTGTGTCATTAATAGAATTTTTTAAAGCTTCAATATTGTTAAATGGAATATTAATAAAACCAGGTAATAAAGGATCTAAAACCTTAGAATATTTTTCATTTTTTTGAGCCGATATTGCTGCAAAAGTTCTTCCATGAAATGCACCCTCAAATGTAATGATATTCTTTTTCTTAATATTTTTATTATAGCTGTGATAGCTTCTAATTACTTTAATTCCACATTCAATTGATTCTGCACCTGAATTAGTAAAAAAAACTTTGTCAGCAAAACTATTTAAACAAATCATCTTTGCATATTCTTCTTGTTTTGAGCTAAAATAAAGATTTGAAGTGTGCCATAAATTTTCAGCTTGCTTTTTTAGAGACTCAACTAAAACAGGATGACAATGACCTAAAGAATTAACAGCTATACCACTTCCAAAATCTAGATAGCTTTCATCTTCTTTTGTAAATAAATAGCAACCTTTACCTTTGACAAATTCTAGATCTCTTTCGCCATAAGTTGGCATTATATAACTAGTAATTTTAGAACTCATAATTATCGGGTCAAAACTTAAGCTTGTATCCGCTTCTAAACATTAAATAACATAAAAAAATCAATAAAGAATTAATTATAATAAGCCCAACAGATCCAATTATTAAAGAGCTATCCGATTGTCCAATAAATGCATAACGAAAACCATCTATGTTGTAAAAAAAAGGATTAAATTTTGCAAAATTTTGCCAAAATTCAGGCAATCGTGAAATAGAATAAAAAGTTCCAGATAAAAAAGTTAGGGGCAAGACTATAAAATTTGTAATTCCTTGTTGCTGATCCCATTTATCTGCCCAAATACCCACAATTGTACCCAGTGAACCCATCATTAAACACCCCATAAAAGAATAAAAAATTAATGCAGTAAATGAATAAACTTCTATTTTGACAAAAATTAATATTCCTATAGCTGTAACTAATCCACAAATTAAACCTCTGGCTATTGATCCAGCAACATATCCGATAGTTAATTCAAAATCATTAAGAGGTGCCATTAGAATATCTACAATATTTCCTTGAAATTTTGCCTGGCCAATACTTGAAGCGGAGTTAGCAAAAGAATTTTGAAGCATTGTCATCATAATTAATCCTGGCGCTATAAACTCAGCTAATGGAACTCCATTAATCGAACTTACGGATCTGCCCAAAGCTAAAGAGAATACTGCTAAAAATAGCAAGGAGCTTATAGCCGGGCCTATAATAGTTTGAATACCTACTTTAAGAAATCTAAATACCTCTTTATTAAAAAGAGTCCATAAAGAAAGAAAATTGTAAGAAATCATATTAATTTTATATTTAATCTATTTTATAATTTTGATAAACAATAAAAAATGACTAATAGAAATTACCTTTTAAAATATGTAATTAAATATTTAAGTAAATATGACTCAAGTAAAAAGAATCTTGAAAGAATATTAAAATCTAAAATTCAAAGAATTACAAAAGACAAACATGAAAGATTCAAATTATATTCTGAAATTACGAATGTACTTATAGAGCTAGAAAATAATAATTTAATTAATGATGAAAATTACGCTCAAAATAAAATTGAGTTATTAATCTCTCAAAATAAATCTAAAAATTATATTAAAAATTATCTATCATTAAAAGGTATTGAAAAAACTATAATTGCTGAGCAGTTTGAAAAATATGAAAATTTAAATTTAAATTGGGAAAAAAATTCTGCATTTAATTTTGCGAAAAAAAAGGATTTACTTAATTCAGATATTGATATGGAAAAAAAGTTGGGCAAAATGGCTAGAGCTGGCTTTCCTTATGATTTATGTAAAGAAATTTTAAAATAAATTAATTATGTTTTAGGTGAATTTTTCCCTCTAAAAGCCTTGCTATTTGCTTAGTAGTTTCAAATCTTTCAAAAGAAATTTTTACTATTGCAGTTATTGGTGCAGCTAATAATACGCCTATTACTCCCCAAATCATTCCCCAAAAAATTAAAGATAAAATAATAGTAATAGGATGTAAACCAAAAGCATCTCCAAATATCTTTGGTTCAACAATATTACCTATAACTGTATGAACAACTATTGGCAAAAGTATTACTAATAAAAAAGACGATAGATCAGGGTATTGAAGAACTGCAATTGGTATTGGTAGCAAAACAGCAATAACTGATCCTATAACTGGTATAAAATTCAAAATAAAAGTAAGAGTTCCAAATATAAAAGCAAGTTCTAAACCTAAAAACCAATATATTATTCCAGCTAAAATACCTGTTACAGTTGAAGTCAGAAATTTTGTGAAAATATATTTTTTTACATGTCCAATAATATCATTCCATTCTTCAGATGTTTCTTTAGATTTTTTTCCAAGTAAAAGAAATAATGTCATGATAACAACTAAAAAAAACTTAGAAATAAAATTAGCACTATTACTTAATAAAGCTGAGGCCCAATCTAGTAAAGGTAAATTAATTAAGGTATTTCTTATAGTTTCTCGATCAACATTTAGATCAAATTCTTGCAGCTTATTAATTATCATATCAATAAGAATTAAAACTTTTGCATTGTAGTCATCTGCAGATTCAAGAAAAGTTACTACTGAAGAAACAATAAATGGAACAATAATTATAAATAAAAATACAATTAGGCATAAACTAACAAAAACAGCTACAATTCTATGTACGTATAAATTATGTATTTGAAAGTCTATGATAGGATCTATTAATATTCTAATTAATAAAGCTAATACAAATGGAACCATAATTGGTTGCGTAAAATTTAAAATGAATGCTACTGCTATGGCCGCTAAAATAAATAATGAGCCAGTAACAATTCTATTAGATTCTAAAGTATTATTCATTTAAGTTCTTTTAGGATTAAAGATTTCTGGTTTATCGAATGGAAATGACTCCAGATATAATGATTGACTTGGAAACGCAAATCCTGTTGAGTTTTTATCAACAATTTCAATAATTTTTACAGCTAAACTTTCCTTAACCTTTAAATATTCTCCCCAATCATTAGTTTGCGTAAATGCCTGAACTAACATATCTATTGAGCTATCAGAGAAGCTATCTACTCTAACAAAATAGCTTGTATTTTTATTTTTTGCAAAATCTTTACTGTTTTCAATAAGCTTTGAAATTTCATCTCTAATATTTTTTAATTGGTCAACGGAAGTTCTATATTCTAGTCCAATTAACCATCTTATTCTTCTATGGTGCCTTCTAGAATAATTTGTCACAGCCTGTTCAGCAAATTTATAATTAGGTACCATAACTGGAGTAGAGTCAAATCTCCGAACAAGTGTTGATCTAAATCCAATTTGTTCAACGACTCCCTCTACTTCACCAGAAACTAATATTACATCACCTACTGTAAAACGCCCTTCCATTAAAATCATAATTCCACTAATCAAATTTTTAAATAAGTCTTGAGCTCCTAAAGCTACTGCCACACCGAACAGTCCTAAGCCAGCTATTATAGGCCCAACTTTTATACCCCATAACTCCAAAACTGCTACAACACCTAAAATAAAAATTAAAATTTTTAATCCCCTAAGAGTCCAATCTACAAGAGGTTTAGATATTTTTTCTTCAAACTTTCTTATTATGAAAGAAAATGGAATGACTAATTGATGAAGCAACCAAAAAATAAAAATTGTAATTAGTGTACGGTTAATTAAATCAATAATATCCTGTATTTCAGATGAAAAATTAATATATGAAGAAGCAATAAAGAAACCTAAAACAACAGGTAAAAATTTTAATGGTCCCTCAATTACATCAATTACTGTATCATCTAAACCAGTAGATGTTTTTAAAACTAATTTATTCAAACGAGTAATTAAAATTCTTGCAAATAATCTTCGCAAAACATAAAAAAATAAAAAAATTAATAAACCAATAATTATTTCAGACGCATTAAGTCCAAAAATACCTTGTTTCCAAACATCAGAAAAAAGTGCAATAAAACTGTTGAAAGCTTCCATTTTGAATATATTTATTAATTAATAAATGTTTTATCATGAAATCTCTAAATTTTTTCTTATTTTTATTATTTTTTTGTCTAATTAATAATTCTATGGCTAAAAGTAATATGGCACTTTATGATTTTTCTTTTATTGACATTGATGGTAATCAAGTAAATCTTGAAAAATTCAAAGGAAAACCTCTTTTAATAGTCAATACAGCTTCGAGATGCGGTTTTACCCCTCAATATGAAGATTTACAAAAATTATTTCTTGAATATAAAAACACTGATTTAACTATTATCGCAACTACAAGCAACTCTTTTAATCAAGAATATGAAAGTTCAGAGGATATAAAAAAAATTTGTTTAGTTAATTATAATGTTGGATTTATTACATCTTCACCATTACAAGTTAAGGGAAGTGAAGCTCATCCTATATATTCTTGGATCGATAAAGAATATAACAAAAGTCCTAAATGGAATTTTTATAAGTACTTATTTGATAGAAAAGGAAAATTAATTGGATCTTGGTCTTCAATTACAAAACCTAATAGTAATAAAATCAAAAAAAATATTGACTCAATTTTGTAAAAAAAAGAGCTACGTAAGTAGCTCTTTTAAAAAAATAAAAAGAATTCAACTTTACATCATGCCGCCCATGCCGCCCATGCCGCCCATGCCGCCCATGCCGCCACCCATATCAGGCATTGGTGCAGCTGGTTTATCTTCAGGTGCGTCAGCAACCATAGCTTCAGTTGTAATTAATAATCCTGCTACTGATGCTGCATCTTGAAGAGCAGCTCTTACAACTTTAGTTGGGTCTATTATTCCAGCTGATACCATATTTGTATACTTATCAACTTGAGCATCATATCCTAAATTAGAATCTTTGCTTTCACGAATTTTACCAGCAACTACTGCTCCATCCACACCTGCATTTTCAGCAATTTGTCTTAATGGATGAAAAAGTGCTCTACGTACAATATCAACACCAATTTTTTGATCGTCGTTTCCAGCTTTTACTGAGTTAAGAGAATTAGTAGCATAAGCAAGTGCAGCACCTCCTCCAGCAACAATTCCCTCTTCTAC
>MDTE01004741.1_pt1 | contig 12926 bp, 10 predicted proteins | sample 811231 | NCBI WGS metagenome assembly MDTE01 (sample SAMN05326651, study PRJNA326480) | marine metagenome | isolation source: seawater | place: Indian Ocean: Red Sea | collected 2010
GTCAGCGACGCCGCACTCCCAAGTCATCCCGACGCTGCCTCGGCCCTCGAGGAACTCGACGGGTTGTTGGCTACCAACAACCCCGATGAATTGGTCCAGTACGCCATCGCAACACATTCGGTGTATTTGTGCACGGAGGAAACACTGTGCAGGGCCGCTGAACTGGCTGAAAAACGAAGCGGGAGGTTGCACATCCACGTCAGTGAAACGCGCAAAGAAATCGCTGATTGTCACGCTAAAACTGGCTACTATCCAGTGGAGTATCTGGACAGCATTGATTTCTTCAAGCCAGGAACCGTTTGCGCCCACGCCTCATGGGTCAAGAAGAACGAGATTCGTCTGCTCAAGCAACACGAAGCCACCGTCGTCCATTGCCCTTCCTCGAACATGAAACTCGCCTGCGGTGGAACCCTTTCGTTGCCCGCCTATCGGGAGGTGGGGGTTGATGTTCGCTTGGGAACCGACGGAGCCGCATCATCAGGCAACGGCCTGAACATGCAGGCCGAAGCACGCCTCGCCTCCCTGGTGCAACGCCACGACCATTGGGATGCAACCCTTTTGCCCGCTGTTGAAGCAATGGATTTAGCGACCACTGGAAGCCAAGATTGGGCGGTGTGGAACCTTGATGATGTGCGCATGCGACCCCAGGGCCGTTCAAACAATCGCCACCTTGCAAACCTCATCTTCAACGGTGCAGAATGCCTTGATTTGTGGGTGAACGGCCAAGCATTGCGGCGAAACGGGGAAACGCAAACGCTCGACGAACAGGCCATTCTCAGTGAAATCGACGAAGCCGTCGCCTCCTATTACGAAGGTGTGGAATAATCATTCAACCCGAGTGTAGGCGAGGCCGCTGGCGCCGATCAAAGCGAAGATGAAGTAGGAGGCGAAACCGGCTTGAAGATGAACGCTGTAGGTTAAGTCCACCACGGTCCCTTGCGGTAGACCATCTTGACTTGACGTGCCAATGCCAGCGTAGTACACGCCTTCCTCAACCTCCCAAACAAGACCCTCTTCACCGTTCATGCTGCTCACGATCACGTCGCTATCGAACACCGTACACGCCATGGAGCTCGGCGAATACAACTGAACATCGCAGGTCTTCTTCTCGTTTTCATCAACGATGGCGACAAAAACATCCTCTCGGTCCCAATTCAACGTCACCGTGGCCGAAAGAAACACAGCAAGCGTTTGTTCGGGGAGCGGTTCGTCGGCGAAGAACAAGCGATTGGGTACATTGGGAGTCGGCACATCGGCCACCTCTCCCTCGAGCGAATAACCCAACGTGCCCAACAGGCACAGCAAGACTGCAACAACCACGGCGCCGTAGCCGATTTTTTCTTGCCTGCGCATGCCAGACCCCTCAGATGAAAAAGAAGGCAAGACCAAGGATGGCGTAACAAGCCAGCAGCATCACACCCTCCAACCAATTTGTCTTGCCGTCGGCCAAAATGGCGATGGTGATGAACACCGAAACGAAGGTGGCGGCCGTCTCCAACAAGCCGAATTCAAGCGGCAAACCAACGCCGAGTGCAAGCCCAAGCAACACCATGACCGGCGCCACGAAGAGGGCGATTTGCACACTGCTTCCAATGGCGATGGCGATGGACAGGTCCATCTTGTCCTTACCAGCGACGAGAACTGCGGTGAAATGCTCGGCGGCGTTGCCAAAGAACGGGACGAGGATCACGCCGATGAAGAGTTCAGGCAAATGCCACTGCTCAACCGTTGTCTCGAGGCTGTGGACGAGCACATGGGCCATCCAACCGACCAGAGCCGTTGCCAGCAGCAGCAACACCCATGCGTCTTTCACGCTCAATTCAGGGTCCTCATGGTGCCCATGGCCACCCGACTCAAAGGCGTCGACGTGCGTCTTGAGTTGGAACAACAAGGAACATCCGTAAATCACGAGCAAGATGATGGCGGTGGCATACGATAGGCGAAGCACATCCGATGAGGACCCGCCGCTGTGATGAAACGCTGAGGGGACGATGAGGGCGACCACTGCCATCACCAAGAGCGCCCCGTTCATCTGGCCGCTTTGGTTGGCGAAGTTTTGTTCACTGTGCTTGACGCCGCCGTAGAGCATGGCCAAGCCGAGAACCAACAGCAAGTTTCCAAGAATGGAGCCGATCAAGGAGGCTTGCGTGACCGTGACCATCGTCTCAACGAGGTCGGGATTTTGCGAGGCGACGTAGAGCGCCATACCAGCGATGATCATCTCGACCGCATTACCAAAGGTAGCGTTCAGCAATCCGCCGATGGCTTCCCCCGTACGCAATGCTATTTCCTCAGTGGCTTTTCCCATCAGGAAAGCCAATGGCGCAATGGCGACCATCGAGAAGACGAACGCCATTTGCAAGTCGTGACTGAATTCAAAGTACAAAGTCACAGGAATGGCAAGCAACAACCAGTTGAGTTTGTTGTTCTTCGGATTGAGAACATCCATCAGCCCGAGAAAGGTCGCTTCTGTGGTACTGGCATCGCTTGCTTCTGCTGATGTTGCTTGTTCACTCATCGCGCATCACCTTCCATGCGGCGTCAACGGTTTGCTCAGTCGTCGTCCGACGTTCGCTTCACGGCTCGACGCTTTACGGGAGCTTTACGTGGCGCGGCTCGACGTCCGACGGTTCGACGAACGGGTTTCTTCTTGGGTTCGTCGTCGTCATCGTCGTCATCGTCGTCATCGTCGTCATCGTCGTCGTCATCGTCGTCATCGTCGTTGTCAGCACTGATCTCGATGGACTCGGGCTTCTTCTTTCGACGGCGTTCCTTTCGCTGGACGATGTTGATGGCGAACGGGTCGTCATCGTCGTCATCTTCTGGCGCCGCTGCCGCTTCCTCTTTCTTCTCTGTTTCCGGAGCCGCTGCATTTCCAGTACCGGTCACAGCGTCCATGTCAAGGTCTTGACTGGTACCGATGAATTCCGCCATCCAAGATTCATCTTCCTCATCGTCGTCCTTACGCTTCTTCCTCGGTCCAGACATACCGGTCTGGATGATCATGAGCGAGACCACGATGGCAAGGATGTTCACGACGGCGATGATCCACACCACAACATAGGGCGGATCGCTGAAACTTGGGGTCAACGTTTCGGGTTCAACTGGAGGTTTTAGGTCCTCTTCGTAATTGCAATAGGTGGTTCCATCGATGCGGTTTCGGCAGTAATCAACGATGAAGGTCACGCGCTTCTGAACTTCGTTTCCAGCACCGTCCGTCGCACGGATGGAGATCGAGTGGGTTCCTGCCTCAAAGTTGCCTGCAGAGACTTCCATGTCCGCCGAGAGGGTGCGGTTGTTGCCTTCGATATCCGTGACACCGGTGAGGTCAGCCCAGGGGGTGGAAACAGGGGAGCCGCTGATGCCACCGAAGTGGTAGGTGAAGCGGTACTGGAACGAGGTGATGACCACATCATCTTCTGCACCTGCGAGCACGTTGATACGGTTGCCATAGAGATACTTTGAACCGTCATCGGAAGGTGTTGGGGCAAAGATGCTGACCACGGGAAGCTGCGCGTCGATGGACAGATGCGACCATGATTGTTCCACCACGTTGCTCGATTCGTCCTCCATCGTGATGCGGATGGTCATGTCACCGGCGTCCGTGTTGGAAAGGATGCTGAAATCATAGGTGTAGAGTGGGCCGAGGTCGGGGTTGTTGATGTTGTTGTTCAACATAGAGAGGGGTTGGTCTTCGCTGGTCAAGACGCCGCCGTCGGAGGTGGTGATGTTGATGGTTGGCGTGGTGCCGAGGTCTTCGTTCACCTGCACGCGGAAACTGTACTGGCCAGCGACCAAGGTGGTGCTGTCGTAGGGTGTACCGTCGCCGTCGACCACCGAGAGCGTTGCGTTGGGCAGCTTTGTATCCTCAGCGACCTTGAACGCATTTCCACCGAAACCTGCAAAGATTTCGTCGTTGAAGTTCCCCCATTCGTCCGTGATGGTGATGGCGTACCAGACATTGCGATCAACGTCGGTAGGGATGCTGAATTCTCGGGTGATGGTTGGGCCTGTCTCCAATCCGGTGCCGATATCGCCGAGCACGGGCTCCCAGCCGTCGGCATCGATGGTTGAGATGTCGTTTTCATCCTCACCGAAGGGTTCACCGTAATGACGCCAAATGGCGTACGTCTCGTTGAGTTCGGTCTCTTCGTTGAACCATTCGAGGCTCACGAGGCCCATGGAACCAATGGAATAGGCGTTCTTGATACGGGCGGGTTGGGGTGCGCGTGTGTCTTCAAATTCCACCTGAACGTAATTTTGCACCAATCCCGTGTAGTGGTAAGTGCCGTTGACGTTGCCGTACAGGGCTTCGGAGGTGACGTAGTAGAAGGAATTGGTGCGGTATTCCCCATCGGGCACTTCAATGTCGAAAGAGCCGATGCCATCGCTCACTGTTCCAAGGTACATCATCGTCTGATTTTCCACAAATTGGCCACCAATCACGCGGTAGGTGGAGTACCAAATGTGGTAGATTTCGCCCTCGACGCCGAGTTGGTCATCCCATGTCACGCGGGTCGTTCGGTCGCCGAGGAACTCCGCATTCACGTTGGTGGGTTCTGCCACCCAGTTGTAGAAGGCGTTCTCCTCAATGGCGTTGGTGCAGGAATCGCCGGTGGTGTCGGTGTTGATGACACCGGTTGCATCGACGGTGACCACGCAATAATAGGAATAGCCGAGGTAGCCTTGCGGAACTTGAACTTCGTAGGAGTTGATGCCCTCAAGGATGCCAGAGACCAGCAGCTCCACATCGTTTCGAAGGATGGTGGTGAACGGGGTGTCCGAACGATAGACGCGATATGTTTCGTCCGTTTCTCCAGCGACGTCGCCCCAGCTGATGTTGGTGTAACCCGAGCCATCAAGCGGATTTGGGATGAACTCAGCAGAGAGCAAAATCGGTTGGTTGGGCGGCTGGTTGTTCTCGACCACCGGATCGCTCAAGGTGTTCTGGCCCACGAAACGGATGTCCTCGTAATCTTCGTCAGGAGCGGTGTAATTGGGGAGGAAATAGGTGATGGAATAGTAACTGTTCCGTTCGGTGTTCGGCGGCACCGTAACGACATATTCCGTTTCGGTAGCGTTGAGAACCGCGATGGGTGTTTCCGCACTCACAAGGTAGGAGCCCAATTCACGGGTGACTTGGTAATCCGTTCGCCAAAGGCGAATTTGCATGGCATCAGGGCCCGTTTCGGGCAATACAGGGTCAATGGAGTTGTAATTCAACCACTTCAACGTCGTTTCGCTGGACGAAGCATCAAATTGTGCGGAGATGATGAACGCCGTGTAAACGGGGCTGGTTTGTTCGAGAACAGGTTCGTACGTTTGGGAGGCGTTGAAAATGAGTTCAGCCGCTTCCGTTCCGTTGCTGAGCGTGGTCGTGATGGCGTAGTAGAACGAAGCGTTCATTCCCGGTGCGACTGGGTACGTCACCGAGTGACCCGGGTGCGTGTCTCCCTTGCAGTTGAACGGGTTTCCGCCAGCACTTCCGGAATCACAGGCATCGACCTGCGTGAATGGGGCGAGGGTTGCTAAATTCGATGCATCGATGGGGGCGCTGTGCCGGTAGAGATTGTAGGTCGCACTGAACAAACCTTGGAGTTCCACACCGTTGGTGTTGATGTTTTCCCACGTGATGACCGTCGTTTCCGTGACGTTGTCAAAAACGGCAGAAATGTGCTGCGCCTGAAGATTTTCCGGAACGCCTTCGGCGCCATGGTCAGCGTGAACCGGCGTCAGCGGAAGCAGTGCCAGCAGCATGACTGCTGCGAGCATGACCGCGCGTTGAGGTGCGATTTTTTCAGCCGTAGGACTACCCATCATCTTCTATGTCGCCTTCGTCCGTTATGACTATGTCGCTTCAAAGAGGTCAAAAATGGCCATCCGTGGGGCGAACATGGCTCGCCATCATTCCGCAGATTCGTCGCTCTTTTGCAGCATCGGTTGAGGCAAGGGGTCGCTGGCATCCAGTGCGAGAATATCACCGCGTGCCTGCACGAAGCGGACGAGGAAGGTCCAGATGCCGCCGATACCCGAGATGAACACGATCAGACTGAGAGGATTCACGGCGATGTGGTCAAAGACCGAAGGATAGGTCATTGACATCTCCCAACCGCCCAAGAGCATCACGCCCATGATGATGAGCGACAGCAGGGTTAACACCGTTCGGTCGGCCCTTGAAAAACCGCGATAATTTCGCGTGCCTGCCACGGCTTGGGCTTGGGTTCCCATGTAGGATCCCAAGAGGGTGAAGAAGGCAGCGGCGAGACCAAGCGTCATGTCGGCGACGAACACGGAAGCGCTGATGCACACCACCCAAGTGGCGTCAAGAACACGGTCGATGGTGTGGTCGAGATAATCGCCCCATCGCGTGACTTCACCTTTGGCGCGAGCGAGCGAGCCATCCAAGCCGTCGAACAACATGGCAAGGGCGATCATCAACGCGGCGCCAAGCAGCCACCAGCCGCCCCCCGCCTCGTGCGGCGCATACATCGCCAACAATCCGCCAGCCACACCAAACGGCAGGGCCAGCCACGTGATGGTGGAGGGAGAGAATCGGTGGAAAGTTCGCAAGATGGGTTGAAGCGCGGCTTCCCAACTGCGCCTCATCTTCTCCAGTGCCATGCCATGACGATTTCCGAGGAGGTGTTATGGTTTGTGGAGCCAAATCGGGTCAAGAGAAGGATTCCTTGAGCCAATCGATGGCGCTGGCCGCTTGTTCGGCCAGCGGAGCATGCGGTAAGCCATCGTTCAACCACACCATGACATCAGCGACCAACGCATCGGTATCACGGTGGGTTGTGTTGAGTTCCAACACGGGTGTGGCAACTTCAAATTCAAGCAATTCTGACCAGTGGCCCGCTGTCAATTCCCATTCTGCATTCGCATTGATTTTGGTTTCGTCGTACCCTCGAGCTTGAAGCCGTTCACGCAGAAGGGCTGGTGAGCATCGCAACAAGACGATTGCATCCACCTCAAGAAAATGAGCGAGATGGCCGTCGACCAACCAGCGACCTTCTGAAGGCGGCGTCCAGGCTTCCTCAAGACGATGGATGTCAACCGGTGCGGCGCCATCATCGCTGTCAAGGTCTCCCAAGCATCCGTGCTCAGCAGCAAGGTCGGCGAGGCGAAGGACCTCCCAGCCATGACTCGCCAAGGCGTCGCACAACTGTGTTTTTCCCGTTCCTGGCGTGCCCGAGATGGCCAGGAGATGGCGTTCAGTCATGCACACGCCTCATGTTCTTGGTATCTAAAGGGAGAAGCCCCTGTCGCGTCACATCGTGCCAAAGGCATGATAGGTGCAGCCCTGCTCACCCAAACCGTTCCCATGTTTGGTATGCAGGACCCGTCCCAAACGCTCATGCAACTTGAGCGTTACATGGAAGAAGGGCGATTGGAATTGTCCGAGGTCATGGCGACACAGTTTTGCGACCTCATGCTGTCAAACAAAAAGCGCGACCCTCAGCAGCAAATCTTCCTGCTGAAGGGGCTTCGATTGATGTGCGATGTCTACCTGCTCCGAGGGAAGGCTTCGCAGAGCATGACCGCCATCAAGCGTATGCACAACGAACGCAAGGCCCTGATGAAGGTGCTTCAGAAGCACGCCCCCGAGATGCTTGCGTCCATGCAGCCGGAACATGAGGACCACCTCCGTGCAGGTCGTTTGTATGCAGCCGCAGGAAAGAAAAGGGCAGCGGCAAAAGCCTTCGCGACCTGCGAGAAGTTGTCTCCTGGGCATTTGGCTGCTGCTCAGGCAGCCGTGGAAGCGGCTCCTTCGAAAGCCCACATGAACCGATTCTTGGCAGCCATCGATGCCGCTGGTGATGTCATTCAAGCCAACGGTGTGTTTCAACTCCAGCCGCTGAACTCTCCAGCGGTGGACCTCCACAGCGTGTTGACCACCCTCTACAACGGCGGTCAAGCCTTGGCCTCACACACAGCGACCTGCGCCGCCCAGCAACAGCGTCTTGAGGCACAGCAAGCCGCCATCATCGCTGGAGAACAAGCGGCCAATGCGCGGTTGCAATCTGCACTGGACAATTTGCAGCCAAAGCACGACTACTATCAGTATGGATGATGGTAGCGAGGGATGGATTTGAACCATCGATCTCCGGGTTATGAGCCCGACGGGATATCCAGACTACCCCACCTCGCTAACCCTTGCGCCACGGTCTGGGGTTTTCAATCCACCGTTAACCTTGGATTTTCCCAACGGGTGGTTTGATGAGGTAGAAAGGGCTCCATCTTCACATGCGAGCGGCCTCCCTCAAGGCGAGTTGGATGTGCGCTTTGCTGCTGATGACCTGCCTTGTCGGTTGCTTGGGAGGGGACGATGGTAATGCGGAGGACAGTCCCATCTCCATGAATGTGCACTACGATGCCACGTCAGGGACCATCATTGAACGCATCCAAGACGGCCTCTCAATCTCCCAATTAGGCGTGGAATTGACTTTTGATTTTGCAAGGGTCACCTCAAAGGCAGGTTCGATGAAGACCTTCTCGTTTGACCCTGGTGACGACGATGACGGTGTCAACACCATCACCGAGAACGCCAATGAACAGACAGAGCTTACCTACACCTACCAAACGCATGGCTTGTTCACCGCCGCTCTCTCCGCGACCGACGAAAGCAACAATTCAGCCTCCATCAACATCAACATCCGCATTGACAAAGAAATCGATTGGACGGAAACGAACACCAACCAACCACGCCAAATGACCGTTTCAACCGTCCCTGATTGTACCTGCGAATCCCCAGAAAAAATCACCATTGACTCAACGATAGAGAATCCTCCAGAGGTGATTACAAGTCCGCAGACCACGGTGACGTGGCACCTCCTCGATCCCGATGAAGAAGAACAAGCCTCCCATACCGAACAGATCGGTGACGGTCAAGAGGCAGCATGGACGCACAACCAATACAACGTTGGAAGCGGAGATTGGACCCTTGATGTCAGCATTGATGCGGGCAATGATTCCATCAACATTCATCACGTCGTGAACATCCTCTACGAGGCAAGCGAATCCGAACCAAACCCTCTCGATGTGGATGGGCCCGAACGTGAAAAGGATTCACTTTAAGTTTTGAAAAATCAGAACGCAAAGTGAAAAAACGCTTGCTTGCGAAGCCTCTACGGCCAAGAAAACCTGCGATGTTGTCAACTCAACCTCATCACCGTCCTTCGCTCCTTCATATAGGGAAGCAGAACACCGTGGGATTGAGGGATGAAACATGCCAACGAAATCGAAGAAAAAAATCAACATTGAAGTTGAAAAGAATGAAGCACCTGTGGAGGAAGAGGTACCTACCATGGAGGAAGAGGAGAACAAGGTCACCATCGAAGACCTACCCGGGGTCGGCCCCGCAACCGCTGAAAAACTCCGAGAAGCCGGATTTGAAGAATTGCTTGCGCTGGCCGTCATGTCGCCCGGTGACCTTGCTGAAGAAGCGGAACTCGGTGAAGCGGTCTCGGCAAAGATCATCGCTGCAGCCAAAAAGATGGCCAACATCGGTGGATTCGTTTCCGGAGACGCCTTGCTCGAACGACGTAGGGAAGTTCAGAAACTCTGCTCCAAGGTGCAATCCATTGATGACTTGCTCGGCGGTGGCTTTGAGACCCAAGCCTTGGTTGAAGTCTATGGCGAATTTGGCAGCGGAAAAACGCAAATCGGCCATCAACTGGCTGTTAACTGCACGCTCCCCGTCGATCAAGGCGGATTGGACGGCGATGTGTTCTACATCGATACCGAAGACACCTTCCGACCTGAGCGTATCACCCAGATGGCTCGCGGACACGGCCTCGACCCTGAATACGTGTTGTCCAGAATCCATGTCGCACGCGCCTACAACTCTGCTCACCAGATGCTCTTGGCCGATGAGATCAAGCGCATGAGCAAAGGATTGAACGTCAAGATGATCATTGTTGATTCGCTCACCAGCCATTTCCGTGCAGAGTTCATCGGTCGCGGTATGTTGGCACGCAGGCAACAGAAATTGAACAGCCACCTGAAGGATTTGAAGCAACTGGCGGACATCAACAACGCACTCGTCTTGGTGACCAATCAGGTACACTCCAAACCTGATGCCATGTGGGGAGACCCCACGAAGCCCATCGGTGGCCACATTCTCGCTCACGCCAGTACCTTCCGACTCTATTTACGAAAGGCCAAGGGCGGACGTCGCATTGCACGCTTGGTCGACTCACCCAACCTACCCGATGGTGAGTGTGTGTACCAAGTCACCGAAGAAGGTCTGCGCGACTGATTCGGCTCCGGAAGATGGGGTCTGAAACTGCTGTTTGGAACCTTGACAGGGGCGGCAACTTGAAAATGTCCTGATGGAAAATGTGGCCATGCGCCATTTGATTGAACGCGTGCTCGAATTGTCCGATGACGAACAACGCATTGCACCTCACGAACAAGTTCCCGACCAAGGAAGTGAGGAAGAACTGCGTGCGCTGTTGGAGTCGCTTCAACCGAGAATCCGTGTGTACGGCGTAGGAGGAGCAGGTTGCAACGCTGCCAACAGGTTGTTCGAAGAGTCGCTGTTTGACTCCTCTTACGTCACCGGGTATGCCATCAACACCGATGCACAGGCTCTTTTGCAATCCCCCATTGAAGAGAAGGTACTGATCGGGCGGACCGCCCGTGGCAGAGGAGCCGGTGGCGACCCGACCAAAGGAGAGGCTGCTGCACTTGAATCCGAAATGGTGCTTCGCAGAATCACCAACGATACGCAACTGGCCATCATCACCGCTGGTATGGGCGGCGGCTCTGGAACAGGCGCTGCTGGCCATATCGCTCGACTTGCGAAAGCCCAAGGAGCGATGACCATCGCCGTTGTCACCTACCCCTTCAAGTCCGAAGGTTCGTTGCGCAAACAAAACGCCGAATGGGGATTGGAGCGACTTCGCGAGCATTGCGACACCATTCTTGTTATTCCCAATGAGCGCCTCCTTGAAATTGAAGGCGTCAAAGATTTGCCCATCGCCAGCGCCTTTCGGGTTGGCGATGAATTGTTGGTCCGTTCCATCACCGGCGTGACAGAATTGTTGACTACCGACGGCATGGTGAACCTTGACTTTGAGGATCTAAAAGCCGTCATCAACTCCGGCGGCGGTGTCGCCATGATCGGTCTTGGTGCAGCCAAAGGACCTGGGCGGGCGGAAGCAGCCACGATGGAAGCCTTGCACTCTCCGTTGCTCGAACTTGACATGAGTGACGCCCGAGGAGCACTGATCAACGTGGTTGGTGGCTCGAGTTTGACCCTTGGCGAGGCCGAACGCTGTGCTCAATTGATCGCTGAACAAATCTCTCCCAATGCGAAGATCATCTGGGGTGCTGCGGTGGACGAATCCCTTGGAGAGGAGTTGCGCGTGATGTTGGTGCTCACGGGCGTCAAGAGTGAACAGATACACGGCTCAACCGAAAACCGACAACTTCGTGCCTTGCGCAACCGCCAAATCGAGTTTGTCAACTGATTACTTTCGCCCGGTTGCCCAAAGCAAACCGACCAGCAAGACGAGCACCATCAGCAAGAGCGCTCTATCGGTTGCACTCAATCCATCGATGCCTTCCGCTGGATCCACATCGCCTTCAAACGCGACTCCAGGAACGGTGACCTCATGGGTTGACCACGCATCTCCAGTCTGTGCGTTGTTTCCGTTGACAGCGTTGCCGTGGACGATGAAATCGGTTCGACTGGTGTTGTCGGATGGGGAAATCCAAGTCATGGACCATGAGCGTTGATGACTTCCATGCTCCGTGTGGGTCCACCCGCCGTCGAGTGCTTGCACGTTCGTGGTGTTCATCTGCACGGTGCCGTTGCTCACAAGGAGCCTGAATCCACCCTGAGCGTCGTTTTCGGCAGGCTCGATGGAGCTGAGAATACTTACCACGATATCGTACGATGCGTTGGCTTCGTAAGCAGCGGGCAGGCCGGAAATGGACACCCGTGTCGCCGTATCGGGCGTATGGCACAAGCAGCCTTCGTTGGCTTCAGACCCAAGGCCTTGGGGAGATGCAACCACCCAATTGCTGGCCATGACGGTGAACAACAAGACGGTCATTGCCATGCAACGACGTCGGACCATGGTGGTCTCCAAAATGCCGGGTGGTATGAGGGTTACTTTCTATCAAAACTGCCTGCCAATGAGGCGATACTTTTTAATTATTAAACGCTTATAGTTGAGTGAAATGTGGTGGAATGATGTGGGAAAAAGAAGGTGAATATCAAACGATCATGGAGGCGGAATTGGAATACTGTGCCAAACGGGGCTGGGGCATGAACGATGCCGCTGTTGAAGTCTTCAACAATTTGATGGCCGGTGTTCGCGACGGTTGGTTCTTCAAAATTCGTCGTAAGGGGCTTGATGAGCTTGAATTTCTGTGTTGGGCGGAAGAACTGCGCCTTGAAATCGCCCCACTCGGCCTCTACCTTGAGCCAGGCGTATTCACCATGCGGAAGACAAAACTCATCCGCGGAAAATCGTATGCTGCGCCAAAAAAGGACGTACCTGTTCGCTTGGTCCAAACTTTCGTGTTGTTTGTTAGCAACGCAGAAGATTGCTTGGGCCGGCTTGCAGATTGCTACCACATCGCCAGGGAATCAAGAGGGCAGCTGTTTGATGTTGATGCAACGCAATTGCATGAAGACCAAGAACGAGCAGAGGCCATGCTCGGCTCTCTCTTGGGCATACCAGATGTCGTCATTGAAGATTACAATCAACATCGAAAAACCCAGATGAATTATGTTTGCAATTCCACCGCAGGGTTTGCAAAAGCGATGTACGACGAACATGCGTGGGCGAAATACCTCTGTTGGGATCTTCACGATGACCCCTTTGACTTCATGCTTGATTCGGTATCAAGAAAGGCTGCTCAGGCTTGCCATGAGGCAATGCTTGGATTCCCTCGTTGGCATCCAAACA
>MDTE01001732.1_pt1 | contig 12925 bp, 10 predicted proteins | sample 811231 | NCBI WGS metagenome assembly MDTE01 (sample SAMN05326651, study PRJNA326480) | marine metagenome | isolation source: seawater | place: Indian Ocean: Red Sea | collected 2010
ATGCATCGTGACTAGTAATAAGAATTCTGGCCTCCTCACTAATCCCACTAACTCGTTCTATTGCCCAGCTATGAAGAGCCTTATACTTTTCAATAAGCTTTGCACCTGAACTCTTGTAGTATTCAGCATTCTTAGAATCCTGTTCACTCAAAGCATCAACTACTAAAGGTATGCAGTTCGACCACAGTGCAGCATTTCCCCAAATATGAGGATCAGGATATGATTCATCGCCCTGAATTAAATCTTTGTTGATAGCCGAACTTAAAGCGATCCCATCAAGCTTTTTAAGGTCAGAGCTCATCTGCCCCTCCAACTTGAGGCCATTATAAAAAATAACGTCGGCTTCAGTTAATGCTATCGCATCAGTAGGTATAGGATCATACAAATGGGGGTCAACTCCGGGGCCCATTAAACTTTTTAAATTTATCTTATCACCACCGATCTGCTTCACCATGTCCGTAATCATGGTGGTCGTTGAAACAACATTGATTTTTCCATTAGAGCTAGGCTCTTTTTTATTTTCGCCGCAACCAGCAAGAAAAAAACCAAGTATCGTTAAAATAAACAATCTTAAAATTTTAATCATATAATGTTAGTATAGACTAACTTTTATTGTTTATGCAATTTTTATTTTTATTGCCAAAGAACATTAGCAATGCCATTCTTAAAGAATGAAGGAAGTCATTGAAAATGACGAAAAACAAAAAAAGGGCTCCCGTGCGAGGGAAGATTACTTGGAGCAAATATCAAATCTTATCGAAGAAAAAGGATATGCTAGAGTTGTCGATATCGCTCAAAATTTAGGCATATCCCAAGCAAGCGTCACTGGAATGATTCAACGAATGGATTCCGATGGATTAGTGTCTTATGAAAAATATCGTGGTGTTGTTCTCACATCTGATGGAGAAAGAATTGCAAAAGCAATTATAAAAAGACATAAAAGCCTGGCAGAGTTCTTTAGTTTATTTGGCCTAAACGATGAAGAAACCTATCAAGACATTGAGGGAATAGAGCATCATATGAATCAAAAGACTCTTAAGACGATTCAAGCATTAACGGATGAACTCCAACGACAGCCTGCTTTACTTGAAAGAGTGAAGAACAAAGTCTCAACTAAATCCTAAAAACCATCATATGACTCGTGGTATTTTAGGTATAGGTGTTTGTACACTAGATGTACTTACTCGTGTGAGATCATTTCCAGAAACAGAAAGCGTTGAAGAGGCTGAATCTTCTCAACTCATGGGCGGCGGTCCTGTACCAACCGCTCTAGCAGCAGCCTCCAAGCTTGGTGCCCCGGTTGCAATGATGGATACATTAGGAGATGACTGGCGATCAAAAACTATTATTGAAGAACTCAATAGATTGGGAATAGATTGCGAAAAGATTATAATTGAGTCAGGCTGCAAGGCATCACTAGCATCTGTTCTTATTCGACAATCTGATGGAGCGAGAGCAATTCGATTTGTCAAGAGCACTTCAAATCCAATTTCAAAAGATCTGATAACTAAAGACCTCATTTCAGGACATCAGATCATTCACTGTAATGGCCGACATTTAGATGCCTGTTTAGAGGCAGGATCATTATGTCAATTACTTGGCAGTAAAACTCTTTTATCATTTGATGGGGGCGCTGGCCGCTTCAGACCAGAACTACTACCATTGCTCAAGAAGGTCGATATCGGAATCGTTGCCAAAGACTTTGCTCTAAAACTCAGTTCACAAGATGAAATCAATTCAGAGCTATGGGACTCTCTGAATAGTGCTTTCCCACGAGCAAGCACACTTGGAATCACTGATGGCGCTCAGGGCAGCTGGATCCAAGAGAATGATGGAAATATTTTTCACCAGCCCGCTTACAAAATATCTGACATCATGGATACGACAGGGTGTGGAGATGTTTACCATGGAGCTTTCTTAAGTGGCTTTCTTAAAGGAGGAAACCTAAAAGAAATAGCCAAATTTGCCAGTGCAGCAGGAGCCTTAAATGCCAAGAAAATCGGTGGAAGAGGTAACCTTTGTGATGAAAATGAAATTAAAGATTTCCTAAAAGGCGCCGAGGAAGTCAGCTTTAAACTCTAGGCAACTTGCCAGTGCTATCACCCATCTTTGAAACTTCGACACCAAACTTATCAAGCATGGCAACGTAGAGATTGGACAATGGGACCTCCCCTTGGAAATCTAAGTGCCTACCGGCGTTTAATTTTCCTCCACCATGACCGGCAAGAATAATAGGTAAATCGTGATGAGCATGGCTGTTACCATCTGCAATACCACAGCCGTAAACAATCATAGAATTTTCAAGGACGTTCTTACCATCAGTGTCCTCAATCGACTTAAGTTTATTAATAAAATAACCGAACTGTTCTATATAAAACCGATCAATTTTGGCAATCTTTTCAAGCTTCTTTTGATCATTACCATGATGTGAAAGGTGGTGATGCCCTTCAGGAACCCCTATATCACGAAAATTTCTATTACTACCATCATGAGCCATCATGAAAGTAGAGATTCGAGTTGTGTCAGTCTGAAAGGCTAGAGCAGTTAAATCATAAAGCATTCTGATATGCTCTTTATAGGTTCCAGGTATACCCGCAGGCGCATCAACATCCGGTGCTTTTGCAGCAAATTTTTCAGCTCGTTGAACTTTCTTTTCGGTGTCACGAACAGCCGTAAGATACTCATCAAGCTTTTGCTTATCATTACGCCCTAAGCTTTTATGGAGCCTGTCCGCATCTTCGAGAACATAATCTAATATACTTTTCTGGTGCCTGGCTCTCCTCATTCTTTCCTCTTTAGAGCCTGAGTCATTGGTACCGAATAACCTTTCAAAAACAATTCGTGGATTCGCCTCAGGTGCCATAGGAAGTTTTTCATCCCTCCATGAAATGTTAAACTGATAAGCACAACTATATCCTGAGTCACATCTGCCACTTTTTCTTGCAGCATCACAGCTCAATTCAAGTGATGGAAGTTTGGTGTTATGTCCTAGTGATCCAGCCGCTAATTGATCAACAGAAACACCGAGCCTTATGTCAGCTCCAGCAGTTTTCTTAGCACGCATGCCTGTAAGAAATGTCGCATTTGCTCGAGCATGATCACCCGCTCCATCACCTCCATTAGTTGCGTTTTTGTGATCAAGTCCACTAAGAACTTGGAAATCACTTTTCAAATCTTTTAGTGGCTCAAGTGTTGGAGATAATTGATAATCACTACCAAGAGATTTAGGTCTCCATCTCTCCATATTCTTTCCGTTTGGAGAATAAATGAATGCCATCCTTTTGGGCGAAACATTCGGAGCGTCGGAGGAAAACGCCTTGGAATTCAAAGAGTCCAAAACTGGCAAGGAAATGCTGATTCCCAAACCTCTTAAAACCTTTCTACGTGTAATCGAATTCGACATCTTATTTCTTTAACGAATAATACCTAATACTCTACTACCATTAAGTTCAAAAAATTACTGAAGAAAAGTTAATTATTTAATCATAAATTCTTCTACCATCACCTCTACGGTACTGAAAAGGGATAGATTTTACAACTCCAAGGATCATAGAAGAAAACTTTAAGTCGTTGGATTTTAATGATTTAACTACAGATTCGACTGCCGGTTTATCGTAAAATTCTATACCACGACCCATTGCGTAGGTCATCATCATTTCACTAGAACAGCGTAAAAAATCGTCCAATTTTGATTCAGTCAGTATTTTTTGAAATTCTTCATGATTCTGAAATGATTCGCCGGTGACTAATTCACCAGCCGTATTTATAGGTGAACCTTCATCTTGATCCCTCCATCTTCCTACACCGTCAAAATTTTCGTAAACAAAACCCAACGGATCCATTAAAGCATGACATGAGGCACAGTTGGGATCCTCCCGGTGCTGCTCAAGTCGCTGACGCAGGTTTCCTTTCAGCTCTTTATTAGAATCCAACTCATCAACTCCCGGCGGAGGATCAGGAGGAGGAGTCCCTAAAATATTCTCCAAAATCCACTTACCTCTTTTAACGGGTGAAGTTCTTGTAGGATTGGAGGTCACCGTTAAGACACTCGCGTGAGTTAAAATCCCTCTTCTTCTAGTACCCTCCAAAGAAATCTTTTGAAACCCATTACCCTTGACACCTTCAATCCCATAATGTCTACCCAACCTTTTGTTAAGAAAACTATAATTGGCGTTAATCAATTCAGTAAGGGGAAGATCCTCTTTCAGGACATGCTCGAAAAGCATTTCAGTTTCAATTCGCATCGATTCTTTAAGCCTTGTGTCTAACCTTCCATAAGTTTTAGGATCAGGATCTACCAAAGGTACATCTCTAAGTTGCAACCATTGTCCTGCAAAATTTTTGGTAAGCGATTCTGCTTTAGGATCTTTTAACATTCGCAGCACTTGGGACTTTAAGTTTTTGCGAAGCGTGGATTGCGTCGCATGTTTAAATAACTCATCGTCCGGCATCGAAGACCAAATGAAATAAGACAGCCTCGACGCCAAAGCATACTCATCAATCCTGTAGGTAGCATCTGGGTTGTCAGGTTCAGGCTGAATCTCTCCTCGAAATAAGAAGTATGGAGAGGTAAGGATAGCTTGGCAAGCAAGCTTAATACCTTGCTCAAATGCGTACTTACCTCCTTCATCAATGCCTATTTGAACAAATTTCATCAATCGATCAATTTCAGACTCTGGGACTTTTCGTCTGTAAGCCCTATTGGTGAACTGCCAGAGAATTTTTTTGGCCTGCTCAATTCTATTTTCTGGATTAACTTTGATATCACCAAAAATCTTTTTATGAAACTCGGGAGGATCGTCCAATTTTTTCCCAATTGGACCTTCAATTTCGAAAGAATTAACGAAGAGATTTCGATCTCTCATCTCTGGATCTTTGATTCTAAGATCATAAAAATCATTGGTAAATCTAGCCTCAAGAGTCTTAGAGACCTGATTAACCCCATTTTTTTTGGATAATTCTTTTTCGTCCACAAAGACAACAACTTCATAAAGCTGAGGCTCATTAGGCTTATTTTTAACTTCAAAAGTTTTTAACTGTTTACCATTGAGTAAAAAAGACATTTTGGCAGGCTCATCACCTGCCTGGTCAGCACCAGCACTTATTCTAACATTATACTTACCAGCGGCAGAAAAATCGTGCTTTGTTTTGATAGATCCATTGGTAGGCTGAATTCGACCGTCTAATTTTGGTTGCCCTCCTATCAAATCAGAGCCCTCTCGCTTTTGTAACCCTTTAGGGGGATCCGAAGTCCAGATTGCAGCTGATGTGATCTGTTCAGATGCTTTCAGGTATTTCTCAAGAAGTACAGGAGAGAGACTCAAAACATCACCAATGTTATCAAAACCATATCCTGTGTCGTCGGGTGGAAAATCATCTGCAGGTTTAAAATCAACCATCATCAGATCTCTGACAGTGTTATTGTATTCGGTTTTGTTTAACCTCCTAATAGTCACTCTTCCAGGATCAGGATTCTCGGGATCAAATCGAAAAACTTCTGACTCAATCCATTTAACGATTTTTTTTCTCTCTTCCTCAGTGGGCTGAGACTTTCTTTTTGGAGGCGGCATTGTTTTAGAAGCCACATTTTTCATAATGTCTTTCCAAGCCTCCATGTCCTGTAAACGCTCTTTTTTAGACTTCCAGTTATCTAGAGAAAGACCACCCTTAGAAGATCCATCACCATGACAATCAAAACAATGTTCCTCAAGAATTGGCAGTATTTCTTTATCGTAAGAAATTCTCTTACTGCTACCGAATAATGTGGAAGAAAGAAAAAGGCATAATGACAAAGAAGTGCACAAACAAAGAGTTACGTTTAGTAAACGAACTAGCGCGGAATGCCTGTCTTCAATGCTTAACATCGATATAACTAAATAATATACGCCCGCAATCCTTTTGGATCACGTCTGAAAGTTATTTTTGGTAATTTTTTATGGCCAGATCGGCCTTATGAACAACTACCGCATCCTCCAGAGCCACAACAATGAGACTCAAACTCTTCATCGGTAGGAACTCTTCCATTCTCAAAAACCATTGAAACCGCTTTTCCAATCGTTTCGTGGACCTTTTGAATAGAGTTCTGAGCAGCCACAAAAGCGGTTGCTACCTGGTTTTCCATCATTTTATCGCGTGCTTTGTTGTATTCTTCAATTTCACCGGCAGTCAGTTCCAAGCCTGATTGTTGTTTCATCTGTAAAGACTCGCCTGTAGACTGCATTTTACTGAAAAGCTCCTTAGCCTCATCATTTTCCATAAATTTGTCGATGCCGTCAAAAACCTCTTTGAGAGTGGGATCATCGAGTATTGTTTGGCACAACTCTTTAACTTTTGTTTTGTAATCTGCGTCATTAAAGGTGGTTTCGCCTATAATCATAGTCATAGGACAACCTTGAATCGTTTCACCTATATAGTCAACACTCCACAAATAGTTTATAATCGAAGTAATGCCATTAGTTGCATTAAAGCGAAAAATCGTATATTCCTAGGATAATTCCGTATTTAATTTAAGCGGTAAATCACTTAAACAAAAACCTACCAACCATTTTTAAATATCATGTCCCAACAAAGTAATTATAAATTTTTTCAAGGTGAAGCCTGGGCCTGTTTTTTCCTCCGTATGTGGATAGGAATGCGCCTCATGTTTGCCGGACTCACTAAATTTTATGTCAAAAACGAGGAAGGTGGTTGGACCTTTGATCCAGAAAACGCCAAATACGTGATGAGCAACATCACCTCAACAATGGAAACAAATACAGCTATTCCTAAATTCATGCTTGATCAGTATTCTACCGTTTTACCTTGGGCATTGTTAGTAGTTGGAGCATCCGTGATGTTTGGTTTCTTCACAAGAATTTCATTATTCTTGGCAGGTGCGCTTGTTCTTTCATTAAGCTTTGGACTTATGCTTCTTCCTGATGATACCGCAGCAGTTGAGCGTGGAGTTGAAATTATCGTTGTCGGCCTAGCTCTGATGACCGTTAAGCACAACGTCGGTGCAGTTGATAACCTTATCGGATTAGCTTTCTCAAAAGACGAAGAGGAAGAAGCTTAAATTAAATCCATCCCGATTTCATAATACGTAAAAAACACTTATAATCTATGAACTACAAACACATTGGCCAAACGAGTGATCAGGCAAAACAACCTGAAGCAAACAACAATGACTCCTTGAGCAGGAGAAACTTTCTAAGGAACAGTTCCACTGCAAGCGTAGGTGCAGGGCTCATTGTAACAAGCAAAACAGCCCTAGGACAAGAAGGTGCAGATAAAGGCAAAAAAGTAAGATGTGGAATCATAGGATACGGTGATGAAGGTAAAGCGCTAAGGGAATCAAGTATGTTTCTGAAAGACTTGGTATGCTTTCCTGCAGTTTCAGATATATGGCCAAGAAATTTAAGGGCTGGAGTAGGTCAAATTAGTGCGAGTAAACAAGGCGGAGGTGCAGACGGTAGTGAATGCAATGGTTATGAAGATCCTGCGGAAATGATCGAAAAAGAGGACTTGGATTGTATCATTGTTGCAACTCCTGATTTTGTTCACCACACCTACTCGATCATGGGACTGGAAAAAGGCTTAGATGTTTATTGCGAAAAGCTAATGTCTAATTCCATCGATTATGCCCGTCAGATGGTGGAAGCTCAGAAAAAGACTGGAAAGTTATTGGCTATTGGGCACCAAAGAAGAAGTAACCCTCGTTATTTACACGTCAAAAACGAGATCATAAATAAGCGCCAACTCTTGGGCTGGATCACTCATATGTCAGCTCAGTGGAACCGTTCTCGTGGAGGCTCTGTTCCCAGAGAAATACCTATGGGTAAAGATGCTCTCAGTGATGAGATCTTACAAAAGTTTGGTTACAATGGAGGAGCAACAGGAATGTTCGAATTCAGAAACTGGAGAATGTACAAAAAGTTTGGAGGTGGAATCATTTCCGACTTGGGAGCTCACCAGATTGATATCTTTAATTGGTTGCTCGACGAATACCCTAAATCAATCTTTGCTCAGGGTGGTACCGATTACTATACTGGTGAGTTTCTTAATGATCTCCTTACAAGCGAAGTGAAAGAAGCAATGGAAAAAACAAAATCCAAAAAGAGGAAAGCTAAGCTTGAAGAAGAGTTGAAAGTCGTAGAGCAAGTTAAAGACGGATACGAGCATGCTGACAACGTCATGGCATTCTTTGAGTACGAAACTAAGCGTGACAAATGGAACACCAAAGGCGGTGCAGGTGAAACTTTAAAAACACGTGCTTACTACCAAGTTTTGACTACTTCCAGTTCTCAAAAGTTCTATGAAAAATTCATGGGTGAAGATGGAACAATGTCAATCTCTGAGCTCACTGAGTACAACCAAATTTATAGAGAAGCCCACGCAGAGTCATGGGACGAACACTCACTTGGTGCAAAACCAGCGATTGAGAAAGACTTATCTAGTGAGGAAATTTATCACAAGTTCTGGGAAAACCCTGCACCTTGGAGAAGTATCGATAAGGCCAAAAATGAAAAATGGTTGGCGGGTAAAGGATTAGCAGATGCTCGAGTTTCTAAGGGACTTGACCCATGGGAAATTCCATCCCACACCCAATTTGAGGAAAGACCACACACTCCACACCTTCGAAATTTCTTTGAAACAGTAAGAGACAAAGGAACTCAGGATGACTTGAATTGCACTGCTCTAGAGGGTTATAGAACAACCGTTACGTGCATGAAAATCCACGAAGCCATTGAAAAAGGCGAAAAATTGGAATTCAAACCTGAAGAATTTGAAGTTTAATATTTGAATTTTTTGAATATTATCCGAAAGAATTCGTCGAATAGATATATATACTATTAATTCAAAGAAACTAATAAACTCTTTAAGACACCCAAAAATATGAAAAAACCGATCATAGCAGCATCTGCGCTAATTATCCCATTCTTTGTGGCAACTGCTCAGGATACTGACAAAAGCAAATGGAAAGACGTTGGAATAGAATTTCCTAAGCCAATGTTTGTTGGAACGCCTGTCGCTGCAAAATTACCAAATTTAGATAAAAGTAAAAAACCAAGGCTTGTTCTTAAAGCACCTGAAGGTGTTGAAAACCTTGCTTTGGACATGGAAGTCACTTCCAGCGACCCAGAGCCAATCATTGGAGATTTAGATATGATCTGCGATGGTGATAAGGATGGTGCTGATGGTTCATACACTGAACTCGGACCAGGAAAGCAGTGGGTTCAGGTTGACCTCGAAGAAGAAGCTACAATCTATGGAATCGTCGTATGGCACTTCCACAAGAATGCTAGGGCTTACATCGACGTTGTTGCCCAATTATCCAATGACCCTGAGTTCAAGGAAGGTGTAATTAATGTGTTCAACAACGACCATGATAATTCATCAGGTGCAGGTGTTGGTAAAGACCTTGCTTGGGTTGAAACTAATCACGGACGTATTCTTGACGTTGATGGTAAGAAGGCCCGTTATGTAAGACTTCTTTCAAATGGCAACACTGCCAACGAAATGAATCATTACGTAGAGATTGAAGTTTACGGTACTTCCGAATAAACTAACCTCTTACAGAAATTCTTATAAAGGATCGCAGCTCAAGCTGCGGTCCTTTTTTATTTTTCTTTTTTAAGCAATAAGCCCTGCAGTTTAGTAGGATCAGCAGTCGGCAATTCACAATGCTTTCCTTTACATAAGAAGGCTTCGATATTTCCTTTATCACCGTCAGCAAGCGATTTGGCAAACTCTTCAATTGGTCCATCAGTACCAAGAATTACCTTATGCGGCTGATAGACTGAATGAACGGCTCGAATTAATTCCTTGGCCTTTGGCGAATCTGCAGATCCTGCAATCACTACTCGATTTGGTTCCTTGGAAGCAAAGTCTGCGGCTCTGACCATGTAGGGAACAGCAAGGGCCATTGATTTCATTCTGCCCGAAAAGTAAGATAATGTTTTATCTGCTACCTCTCGATAAGATTCCTTACCGGTTATTGCCGCTAATTTAAGCAAGGCTAAAACACCAACTGAATTTCCTGAAGGTTCAGCACCGTCATAATCTTCTTTCAAGCGGATGATCAAATCTTTAGTTCCAGTACTCTGGTAGAACCCTCCGGCTTTATCATCATAAAAGGCATCAATCATTCGATCAGCGACCTCAATGGCAAATCCTAAGTATTCGGTATTAAGAGTCACTCCATACAATTCCACAATACCACTTAACAGATAGGCGTGGGTATCAAATATCTGAGCATCGTCGCGTGCACCATCTCTCCACCTATGGTAGAGCCTTTTCTTTTCACTATCCCACATATTTTTCTTAAGAAAGGAGAGATTTTTTTCAGCTGCAGCAAGATAGGAATCATCTCCCAGAACAGCAGAGGCTCGTGCAATAGCTCCTAGCATAAGGCCATTCCATGAAGTAAGGATTTTATCATCCAAGCCTGGTCTGACCCTTGTATCCCTTTCGTCATACATTTTCTTTTTGGCTGTTTGAAGAAGCAGTATTTCTTGAAAATTTAAATCTCCATCAACAATACTAAGTACGTTCTGATTTTTTATAGGATCGGGATCACTATGATCCTCAAAATTACCTGAACGAGTAATACCATAATGTTTAATAACAACGCCCATCTCTTTATCTGAAAGAAGCTTCTCTAATTCTTCCTTAGTCCAACAATAAAACTTACCCTCTTTACCCTCACTATCAGCATCCTCCGCAGAATAGAACCCTCCTTCAGGGTGAGTCATATCACGCAAAATATAACGTAAAATATCTTTAACGACATTAGCATGAAACTTTTCGCCACTTACAAGATAAGCATCAAGGTACAAATTAATGAGCTGAGCATTATCGTAGAGCATCTTTTCAAAATGGGGAACTAGCCATTTTTCATCCACTGAATATCGACAAAAACCTCCACCAAGTTGATCGTACATGCCTCCATTAGCCATTTTCCTGCAGGTATGGGTTACTTGGCTAATAGCATCCTGATCCTGAAGTCTGCTACCTAATTGAAGTAAGAAAATAGGCTGACTTGGTCGAGGAAACTTAGGGGCTTGTCCCCATCCTCCATAGGCTGAGTCATATTCACTCTTTAACTGTACTAATGCTTTTTCGAAATCTTCAGCACCAACAACTCCACCTTCACCCTTACCTTCATTAGCAAACTCTCCTAATTTATCAGCAATATTATTAGCATCCTTAATAACTCCTTCTCGCTTCTCTTTCCAAACTTTAGCAATATTCAGACAGAGATCCGGCCAACTGGCCCTTCCGGGAGCCGCCTTTGGAGGGAAATAAGTTCCCCCAAAAAAGGGCTTCAAATCAGGAGTTAAAAATACATTCAATGGCCAGCCACCACTACCAACAAGAGCCTGCACTGCCGTCATATAAATCTTATCCACGTCTGGTCTTTCTTCCCGGTCCAATTTAACGCAGATAAAATGTTCATTCATAATCTTGGCAATCTCTTCATCTTCAAAAGATTCTCTCTCCATCACATGGCACCAATGACAAGTTGAATAGCCTACACTAAGTAAAATTGGCTTTTGAGTTTTCTTAGCCACTTCAAACGCCTCTTCTCCCCACGGATACCAATCGACAGGATTGTGTGCGTGTTGAAGTAGATATGGTGATTTTTCGTTGATTAGACGATTCGTAAACTTGTGTTTCTTTTTTTCGTTGCTCACTTTAGGGGCTTGGGCTGTTTCTTCTGCATAGGCCGTTTGGAATGAAAAGTAATTCAAAGAACCAATAGCAAAAACAACAAGATAGTTGAGTTTCATAAGAAGAGACAATAACTCAGCATTGAAACCGCTTCAAGTTGCCATCGATAATCTATAAAAATAAAGCATTTTCAATGATTCCTGGATGGTTTGACAGATCGTTATCATTCCATCATCATTGTTAGTATCATGTCTAAAAAGATTACTTACTGGTTACTTCTGCCAATCCTTATATCCTTAACGATTTTTGCAGACGAAAAAGCCAAACAGATTAATAAAGGTGAACAATCTGAAAGCCTCGATTTTATTAGATTCAAAGAAAATGATTTTAACGCTTCCCTAGAAACGGCCTCAGCAAAATATATTAATGATGACGGCGTTGAGGTCGAACTTATAGGTGTCGTTCATATTGCTGATAAAAAATACTATCAAGAATTCAACGAACAGTTTAAGAAATACGATTCTCTACTATATGAAATGGTTGGCGGTGACCCTGATAAACCTCTGACAAAGGAGGATCTAGCCGCCAATAAAAAAAATCCAATGCGATTTTTTCAACTACTCATCGGAGGAATGATGAAGCTTGATTTTCAACTCGATCATATTGATTACACCGCGAAAAATTTTGTCCACGCGGACATGACAATGGAAACCTTTCAAGAAAGACAAAAAGCTAAAGGTGAAAACTTATTTTCATTGATTGAGAAATCTATTGAGGCCCAAGAAAAAGCCGGCAGCCAAAATAAACAACAGTTTAATTTTGCATCAATGTTTAAACTTCTGAATGACGAAGGAGGACCTAATGGAATGAAACTCGCTCTTGGAAGACAGTTCCATGATATAGAATCAATGATTGGTGGAATGGAGGGTCCTGACGGCTCAGTCCTGGTTGCCGAGAGAAATATAACAGCTCTCAAAGTCATGGAAAGTGAAATGAAAAAAGGTAAAAAAAATCTCGGTATCTTTTATGGAGCAGCACACCTTCCTGATTTTGATAAGCGACTCATCGAAGATTATGGTTTCAAAAGGACTACAAAAACTTGGAACGCGGCTTGGAAAATTCAAAAATCAGCAGCTAAGAAAGCTCTGAAAGACTCCATATAACTCAAAACTGTAAACCCAAGATAAATTCGATTCCTTCAGACAACTAACTGAAGAGAACACTCATAGTCATGAGAAAATATTTCACACTTTTTGCATTAATCTTATTTCAA
>MDTE01020083.1_pt1 | contig 12925 bp, 10 predicted proteins | sample 811231 | NCBI WGS metagenome assembly MDTE01 (sample SAMN05326651, study PRJNA326480) | marine metagenome | isolation source: seawater | place: Indian Ocean: Red Sea | collected 2010
GATTTCGTTGATGAACGCGCGCTCGGCCTGCGTGACAGTGACCGGCTCCGAAAACTCACGCTGCAAGTTAAGAATCGGGGTGCCAGTAGCGCGAAAACGGGTCCCCTGGTATTGCGGAGGCAGAAAACCAGACTGCCAGCTTTGAATCGCATTGACAGGGAGCCCTTGAGGGTCATCCAGAACAACATAGGCTGGCAAATCCTCGTTCTCGGTGCCCAAACCATACGTGACCCAGGCACCCAGTGACGGCAACCCCGGTAACATGCGACCGCAGTGAATCTTGAACAAAGCCAGTTCATGGGTCAGATTCGTGGTGTGCATCGAGCGGATGAACGCGATATCGTCCACACATTGCGCCAGGTGAGGCATCGCCTCGCTGACCCACATACCGCACTGGCCATGTTGCTTGAATTCGAAAGGGCTGCGCATCAGCGCGCCAGCCGCCTCGGGAAATTCCACTTCGCCGGCGATCTTGTGAAAGTACGGCGTGCCGTGTTGCCGATCCAGCTCTGGCTTGGGATCAAACAGGTCCATCTGGCTAGGCCCACCATTCATGAACAGCTGGATCACCGCCTGCGCTCGGGGTGCGTGGTGCGTCCTTGACTCGCCTTCACCAGTCAACTGGAGCAACTCACCCTGCGGTGCCGCCGGCGTCTGCTCTGACTGCAACAACGACAACAGAGCTGAACCGTACAGTCCCCCACTGACGGTTTCCAGGAAGCTGCGTCGTGACGTGGTCTGTGCCGGTACCAGGTGACACCTTTCCATCGATACGGATTCAATCGACATGGATAAACTCGGCAGAATTCATAATGGCATGACAGAGATTGGCCAGCGCACGACGGTCCACATTCACAGCAACTTCCGCGCTCCCCGCAGGGTCATCAACCTGCTGTCGCCTCCACTGGTCGGCGAGTTGCTGCAACAAGGCAACCGCTCGCGTTGTTTCAGCTGGCGTCGGGCGGCGCCCGAAAGCCAATCGGTAAACACGTTCCACCTGCGGCCCGCGGGCGGTTCCGACCTCCTCCAATACACGGTCCGCAAAACCAGCCGCCAGACGATGAATCAGCTGGTTATTGAGCAGGTGCAGGGCTTGCGGGACCACGGTCGACTCGATCCGGTTCGTACAATTCGGATTCATCGTCGGCAAGTCAAAATTCTCCAGAATCGTCAATGGCTGTGTTCGGCGTTGCAATACGTAGATACTCCGTCGCCAACTTTCACTACCCGCACTAGCTGGCACAACCGAGTTGCCTCCCGTGCGAGGCCGGGAGGTCACTAACCCATCGGGCCGAGCCAGCACCGGATCGGCCGGCCCACCGGCTGTGCGGTCCAGCCTGCCCGCGACAAACAGCAATGCATCACGAATCGCTTCCGCCTCGAGGCGGCGGAGCGGCATGCGCGAGAGCAGTTCGTTGTCAGGGTCTACGCGCTGCGCTTGCGCGGATACGGCCGACGATTGGCGGTAGGTCCGCGACGTCATGATCAAGCGATGCAACTGTTTGATCCGCCAACCCCGGCGCACGAACTCGACAGCCAGCCATTCCAACAAATCCGGATGCGAGGGAGGCGTCCCGAACACACCAAAATCCTCTGTTGTACGAACGATTCCCTGACTGAAATGATGTTTCCAGATGCGGTTGACCATGACTCGGGCGGTGAGGGGATGGTCGGGGCGGGTCAGCCAACGCGCGAACGCCAGGCGGCGGCCGGTCTTTCCCTTTCCGGCAGTCACCGCGGGAACAAAGGGAGTCTGGCCGTCTGTCAGGACGGATGGCACACCCGGTCCGACACGCCGGCCGGGCAATTGGTGATCACCCCGCTTCAAGATATAGGTTGGGGAGGGTGTCCCACGGTCCCAGGCAGCACGAACCCCCACCTCCGGTGGCTTGGTCTCAGCCAGCTTCTTCACCCGTGCTTCTGTCGCTGCAACTTGCTGTTTGAATTTTGCGTCGAGCTTGCTGAGCTCATCGCGGCCGATGCGCAGCGATTTCTCATACCTTGCCGCCAGCGCGATTTGAGTATCTGTTCTTTGCTCGACAGGCGTTTTCAACAACGTCCTCAGATCGTCACGCAGCGCCACGGGAAGTTTTTGGATACGCGCTTCGACGTAGTCCTCGGCAGTACGCTGTGTCAGGGTTGCCAATTCCCCGTTGAGCGTATTGATCTCATGCTGGACAACATAGCGGGCACGATCGCGCGCTAGTTTTTCTGCAGGTGTCACGTATGGCAAATAACGCGAGACAGGCTTGATCCAGTCGTGCTCATCGGTGGCACCTTTAAACACCGCAACCAGCCGATAGTAGTCGCGCTGAGGAATCGGATCGTACTTATGGTCATGACAACGGGCGCACCCAATGGTCAGGCCCATTGTCGCGGACGACAGAACTTCGATCTGGTCGGCGATGACTTCTAGCCGGTCGGGTACAAAATTCGTGATGTCATAGTACGTTCCGTCGGGCGTCATGCGGAGAAAACCGGTGGCCACCAGCTTCTCATAGATCGGCTGCGTGATTGCACCTGCGCCCTGGTAATCCACCATCTCGTCGCCCGCCAACTGTTCGCGCAAGAACAAGTCGTAAGGCTTGTCATCATTGAACGCGGCAATCACGTAGTCGCGGTAACGATAGGCTTCAGGCCGCACGCGATCTGAATTCTGGACGCCTTCCGAGTCCGCATAGCCGACCAGATCGAGCCAGAAGCGAGCCCAGCGTTCTGCGTATCGCGGGGAAGCCAGCAAGCGGTCGATCAGCCGCTCATAGGCCTGGGGATCGGGGTCGGCAAGAAACGCCGAGACCTCAGCGGGTTCAGGTGGCAGGCCGGTCAAGTCATAACAGGCCCGCCGGATCAACGCCTGGCGGCTGGCGGCTGGCGAAAACGTGCCCTGCTGGTCTGTGAGTTTACGCAGCACGAAGGCATCCAGCGGATTTGCCGGCCGGGCAGCTGGCGGCCAGGGTGGTAGTTCTGGCGCACATGGCGTTCGAAATGACCAGAACAAACGATCCGCTGCAGCAACCAGAGGGTCCGGCTCAGAAGTCGCGACATCGGGTGTCCTGGCCGCCGCTGGCGCGCCCGCATCGATCCACCGTGCCAGCGTCTCGATTTCACGTGGCAGCGCGGGTTTCACGCTGACTGGCTTGAGGCGTTTCCGTGGCGGCATTTCCTGGGCCCGCAGGCGCTTGATTAACAGGCTGTCTTCGGCGCGCCCGGGCACAATGGCCGGTCCCGACTTCCCGCCGCGCAACAAGGCAGCTCGCGTCCGTACGTCCAGGTCGGCTTCTTGTCTGCGCAGCCCATGGCAGACCGCACAGCGCAGCAACAAAATCGGCAGAACCGTGTCATGATCGACCGTTGAAGCGGCCGATGTGGTCCCGGAACCAGCGGGCGTATCGCTCGCCAACAGCGCCGTGCTGGGAGCACAAACCAGGGCGCACGACAGCACCCCAGTGATCGTGGCGCGCCACGCCGATCGGATCGTAAGATGGCCATCAATCATTCCGTTGATGGTACCTCAAACGCGATGACGCGACCACGTTGCCAGACTTATCCAGCCCAGGTAACGGTGCCGACGGCTCCCTGGAATCGAAACCAGATCGGCTGGGTGGTTAAACCGGCCTCGTTGACTCAGTGGCCAAGACAATGACCGATTTCCAGCGGCACTTGCCTTCAGTTAAGGTTCAATAGTTTGCACCACATATTCAAAGCATTTCATTTGAAGCAGGCACGCATTCACTAATCTGAAACGGGCCCTTTATTGTGGTATGGGAAATGCGCAGATGGTTCCCATGAAGCCAAACAGTTTCAGATGAAATATCCACTTAAAGTGGAACGTCCGTGAGCTACTGCAGGGTTGGTGGTAAATGATTGACCTCATTGCAAGCACTCTCATGCATGAGCAGAACACCACCAAACAAGATCGCTGCCGATGTCTTGGGATCACTGATCAAACGCAATTCCATGGACCTTCCACAGTGATTAGCCTAGAACTATGAAGCAGAAGATCGAGCGTCTTTGAGACAACCGTTTGTGATCCCTGCGTGCCGCCCGAATCGGAAAAGAAAAAGATCAACATGAAACCCGGAAATCCCACTGGAGACGCCAATCCCGTCCCAACGGAGCCTGAGGCCGCCGCACAGACGCCTTGGCATCCGATCTGGACAATCTGGCCTCCGCTACTGTTTATCCCGTGTGTACCGGTCTGGTTCATGACGGTTTACAACATGGGACCACTTGGCGCATTGGCTGGTCCCACGCAGGCGTACATCGGAGCGTGCCTGTTGATTGCCCCCGGTCAGCTGATCTACGGATTAATCCTGCTATCTCGGAAACATCCCCGCGCCGGATTGCATATCGGGTCGGCGATTGCGTTGGGAGTTCTACTGGCTTTGGCAATCCCCATGATGATGGCAGCGTTCGCAGGCGGTATTGTGTAGCCTGAGAGACGCTCACCAGACATACTCGACGTATCATTAGCGTGGCCTTCAGTCCTGATGGCCAGCGAATTGTCAGTGGTCGTGTGAGAGGGACAGTGAAGATCTGGGATGCCTGTGAGTAAGCCGAATAGCAACACCAACAACTTTGCGCGCTCTCGCCACCAGCCTTTGCTGGTGGCTTTTCTTATGTCGCCTCGCTGCTAACGTTGCCAACAGTCGCAGCATAACCAAGAGCTATTGGGTGTCGTTTCCGAGTGGACGTGAACCAAAGGCGACAACAGACGCAAAGTTATCGTGCTGAAATAGGCCGAAAGTCTGTTTGGTGTCCACATGGTGTGCAGCAACAACGCACTTGGAAGCGTTTAGAAACACTTGGCAGAAGACCGCAAAACGGCGAAGACAACGTAAATCGTTGATGCCAAACGAAAAAAGCCTCCCAAAGCTTGGAGGCTTTGACCTGCGTGAAACAGGTAAGTACGCCTGGGTTGATGCTTTTAGAGCTTCTCTCTGTTCAAATTCTCAAGAGATAGCAGTTCTCCTAAAACGCTTTGAGGAACTCGCTCTCACTGCTTGAGCACATCCGAAATTGCCTTTGCGCAGCAGAAAACTTCTCTGCTGGATTGCTTACTAGCAGCCATCATCAAGAAGAGCTCCCCCTGCTTGATACGTTTCGAACTTTTCTCCGTTCACCGACGCTGAATTTTCGGCTGCGCTACGAGGTGTTTCAGGGCCTTGAGTACCGAGCCAATAATTTGAACTCCGGTTAAGAAAGACAAACGTGTCATGACTCTTGAGTTACATGGAACGCTGGTTCAGAAGCCTGAAAGCTGAGTGCCTGGATCGAATGATCTTCTTCGGACGCAAGTCACTGGAGAACGCCGTGCGTGAATACGTTGAGCATTACCACGCCGAACGGAACCATCAGGGACTGGGCAATGAGTTGATTGAGCCAGTCGATGATCTTGATTCCGTCGCTGGCAGGATCGAATGCCGAGAGCGATTTGGTAGCATGCTGAAGTATTACCACCGACGCGCAGCGTGACGATGCCTGTCACGAGTCTGACGTGAGCCTTCTGAGATGAAGGTACGCGCTGACTTCCCGATAGACTCTCGGCTGAAATTGACCTCGACTTCTATCGACAACACCTGGTTATCAAAGAGCTTTGAGGTCGGTTCAGTTTTTTGTCCCTAAAGGGAGCAGTCGTTTGAGCACACGGTCGGCGTATTGTCTGGGAACGAGAATTGTTGGTTTGATGTCGCCTCGCCGGACTCCGCTTGATGCGAGTTGATCTTCGTAGGCCTGAACCAGTTCTCTGGGATGCTCCACGATCGTTATGGACAAGGGACTGAGTTGGCCGACCTGAACGGCATGTTTGTAGTAGGGGTTGTCGCTCAGCCGTGTTTCAACTGCATCTCGAATCTCTGATGCTGGAACCATCAGCTGCGAGCAACTGACAAACAGGCGGTACCCAAGTTTCTCTGCGTCGGGGACCAGCAATACACGCGCGTTGCGTAGACGTAACTCTGTTAGCGCATTCCTGACTGCGTCTTCCACAAAAAAATCCGCGAGTTTTTCGCCGACCAGGTCTATCGTTTGATCGCCGCGACCGCAGAACTGAATCAAAGGAGTCTCGTTGATGTGGCCTACGATGGTCACCACATCTTGTGTCTGGTATCGGTACAGCCCGCCGCCGGTCGTCACAATGACTTTGTATTGGTGGCCTTCAACAAGCTCGTGCGCCAGCCTGACAGACGACTCGGCGCCATCGACAGGCTGAAACTCAAAGAAGTGCGACTGAATTGCCAAGGCAGAGCCCTTACAATTGACAAGAGGAATCGACACGAATGCCTCAGTCGAAATCAGACCTTTGGGCTGGATCTCGATATTTGGAAACAATGCCTGCAACTGCGGGATGTGGTATGCGGCAGAGCCGTCTGCCCAGCAGCTGATTACTGCAAGCTGTGGCCAGATCGCACGGAGTTTGTCCGGAAGTGGCCTGTTCGACCGTACGATCTCGAGCAGGTCACGAGAGTAGTCTGACTTTCTCAGTGTATGGTGGATCCGTTCTGAATCGACTTCCAGTCTGTAGGCCATGGAGGTCAGAAATGTCGGGCTCCAGACCGAAATCAGGCTCAGGTCTCGTACGTGAATGAGGCGTCGCAGTGTCTCATAAAACACTTGTTTCTGATCGACTTTCAGCATCTGGTCTGCTGTGATGGCGAGTAGTCTCCTGGCGACTTTTCGCGTGATCGGATGCAGGTATTCAGTGTCTTCTGCAAAGCCTATGGAGAGCCCCCCTGATGTCGTTTCATTTTCTATCGCGGGTGTGACGGACCAGTACGCTCGCCCCTGCCGAACCGCTGGTCTGTGGGAAAACAGATCGGCGATCCACACGTTGATGCCGCGCTGAAACTGCTGCTGAAGCGATGTTGTATATGGAATAAGACGGCGCCCGGAAGTGGTCCCGCTTGTTGGTTCCAGAAGTCGGACAGCTTCCGATGTCAGGATTCCGGACTTTCCGGCGCAGATGTCTTCGATGTCAGGTTCGAATTCCGAATAGTCGGCCAATGGGACACTACTGCGAAACTGATCAATGTCCTGAATTGATGCGAAGTCGTAACGTCTGCCAAACCGACAATCGCGGTTACTGTTCATGATTTGTCTGAGTAGCGACGTCTGAGTCAGTCGAACCTGACGAGTCGCTCTTAAAAATGCTGTGCGTGCTCGCTTGCACGACAGCATCCAGGCGGTATTCAGCAGACGGCTAAGCGACATGACCAGAAGCCGGTTCTGGGTCCAGTGGAAATTCACCTGAGTTCAGGGGACCGATTACCTTCCACGCACTGGGCCGGAAGTTCTCGCGACTGAGTCGAGCAAGACAGCACAGTTCATCACCCCGTGTGTGTCCGGGGTTGGCGGATTGAAAGAATTGGACGTTCGGATCAGAGACGCGTTGAGAAATATCAGCTACGCCCGATTTTAGTCGACAACCATCGAGTGCAGCCCGAACTATTCCATGCTGACTATCATAGCGGTCACCAAATTTTGCAGACGCAATATCGTGGAGAACATTGACTGCCCATGGTGGTGTCTGCGTAGCTGACCGTGGGAAAAATTCATTGAAGAAAACCGGCAAAAACCGATAAGTCTTGTAACCCTTTGAAATCAGGAACCAGAACAGGTCTTCGTGTGGGTACCTGTCAATCAGAGCGAGCGTCAGTTGTCCCCACAGTTTTGCGAGTGGGTTACTTCCCCAGAATTTCGGATTGACGATGGTGTCACCTGAAAACAGAACCTTGATTGGCCCCTCACTTGTCTGCTGGTTGTACATCTGTTGAGTCGAAAAACCCATCACATCGCCACTGTTGGGTTCTCGAGTGAGAATGACCCAGTCTTTTTCGTCCAGGTCTGAGTCAAACTCGGTGCAAGTAACATTGTCGTAGTTTTTCCGAAGCAGATTGAGCATCTGACGACAGTCCGCTGTCGACACATCAGCGACTCGAATGATCTGTCCGACCAGTTGCATGCTACAGACACCCCAGTTCAAGGTAATAAGGTGTCTTGTTCTCCGGAACGGTCATACCATCCCACGAAACTGCGTACACCGTGGATCTATAATCGAAGTGTGCCAGTCGTTTGGCGACCGGCAGCAGCGGGTCATTTTCGCAGAATCCGGCCAGAAGTGTTCGCACGGATTTCGACAGTCGCCGCCGGGCTTCTTCGATCAGCTGTTGAAATGTGCCGATGTGACTGTCACGCACCCACGGAAAAGCAAGGTACGCCACCTGCAGGTCACGTCCTGGTTGTGGCAACGGGGCACGGCGCCAGACGGATGAAATCAGATTATGAAGCGGCCGCAGAAGTCGGACGTGTGTCGAATAGTCGCGCACAACGGACTGCCTGAAGTGCCGCTGATCCCATGTACCGCCAATGGCTGCAAGCTGTCCACATTTTGTCAGAATGAAGGTGTTTTCTGCGTTCAGTCCGTCGAAGGTTCCACCTGGCTCAAAATCTGCCACGCTGTAATCGGGTTGCAGATTGCGGCGTAACTTGATCTGACGCAGGGCGGAGGCTACTTCCTGAAGCCCAACCGGTTGGTGAACATCAATTTCAGGTTGAGGCCTTGATCGGGGGCCATTCTGCGAAATTGCGAGAGTATGTAGAGTTGTTAGCTTGCGATACGTCGGCAGGCTCGCCCGGCCGGTTGTCAGTGACCGGATTGCTGCGACATTTCCATCTGCGATCGTGGTGACATAAAACTCCGGAGGGTTTGGATCGGATTCGTGCAGTTCACGAATGAATTGATAGCCACGCGAAAGAACGCTCTTATTCCGTGCTGATCGGACGATTCTCAGGCTTGCCAGATATCCTATGCGCCGAATCCTGTGTCGGTAATACAGACAGCGGACCGATCGTGTGGCCAGACCCACAATCTGATTGCTCCTTTGAGTGTCGCGGCAGACGATTGTCTGATGTTCGGGGCCCAGCACACAATTTGAACGAAAGTAATCTGGTTCGCGTCCGAAAGCGATTTCTATTGATCCCGGCATGGAAACGTTAGCCATGACGCGTCGGAGGGCTGGTTCATCGCTTTCAGTGGCCAGTTCAAATCTATAGCGGGCCATGTTGTTTCTCGCGAAGAAGTTCGGCCGCCGCTACGGCGTGTTCTGATTGCAGAATATCGGACTGCCAGTTGGCATCGCCCAGGGGAAGTCCGTTTCGCCCCTCGACATCGCGCTGGTGCATAGCGTTGATGATCAGGTAATTCATGAACATCCATGGGTCCCGTAGATTAACTGTGTGGCGGGCCCGCTGCGCGATAGATGACCAACTGTAGAATTCCCGCCGCGCCTGTACACAACGATCGGCCAGTTCCCGGGCGGTCATTTGCGCTGGGCGGAACGGGATCATGTTGTATCTGTAGCGTTGATCGTTCCACCAGGAGTCGTAGAGTAATCGTCTTTCGCTTTTCATTCGACTGTACAGCGGTGTACCTGGAAACGGCGTAATATGGTTGAATGCCGCAATGAACAGACCTTCCTCACGAGCGAAGTTCATCGTTTCGCGAAAGGTGGCTTCTGTATCGTGATCATAACCGAAAATGAATGTGCCGTAGATCCGCAGACCGTGTCGACGGAAATTCTTCATCGCCTCACGTGGTCCGCCGTCCATAAGGTTAAAGCCCTTGTTCATCTGACCAAGCGCAGCAGCATCGAGTGACTCGAAACCAACAAGGACCCCCTGACATCCGCTGCGTTTCATCAGTGACAAAGCTTCGTCGTCATATGCTACGTTGATCGCAGTCTGCGTGACCCAGCGTATTCGATGTGGAATGAGTGCCCGCATCATCTCCTTGGCCTGGGACAGACTGGACGTCAGGTTGTCGTCAATAAAAAACACAAGCTGTCGTCGTCTGTAAGTGTCCTTCAGTTCACGGATCACATGGTCGATCGGCCGATGGCTGTGAGTTGCGTTGAAGAAGGTCTGTATCGCGCAGAAGTCACACCGGAAGCGACACCCGCGAGCAAACTCGACAAGGCGGATCGGCAGATACTTTTTGCCGTGGAAGATGGACCGATCCGGACTGGTCTGTAATGCGGGACGTTCACTGGAACGGTACACGACTGCGTTCTGGCCGTGGCGTATATCGTCAATGACTTCCGGTAGCAGGGTTTCGGCTTCCCCGATGACGATTGCTTCACAGTGCTGCAGAACCTCTTCCGGGCACAGCGTTGCGTGGAATCCGCCCATCAGAACGGGGACGCCACGTTGCCGGTACTCGCTGGCAATCTGGTACGCGCGACGGGCCGTGTACGTTTCAACACTGATCGTCACCAGGTCCGTTGGTTCATCGAAGGGAATCTGCTCGAGCCGATCGTCGTAGAATCGGCGTTCGACATCCGAGGGAAGCAAAGCGGCGACCATCGCTGCTGACAAGGGCTCCATCTTCCATGTACGAATGTATTTCTCCATTCCGATGTGCCGACCGACACACGGATGGATAATGGTGACTCGGAAGGGGGTTCCTGTCATGACCCGCCCCCATTTGAAACGATATTCACAGGGGGCACGGCTGATGTCGGCAACAGACTGTGAACCGGGTTCGCCCCGGACATCCAGTCGCACGTATAAAATCGGGAAAGCCGGTGAGCGTAATAGCGATAACCGAGATTCGTCGACATGGCGACGTACCATGGAGCGGCAGTCTGTCGCAGACGTGCTGCAATATTGCGCCAAGAGTATGCGTATTTCCACGCCGCTTCATTGCCGTGCAGCAGTTCGTCAACTTCGAGTTGAGCAGGCTGGAAGACAACGTGCTGGCCGTCATAGAGGCTCCAGTCTCGAGTCAGCAGTCGACCCTGCTGGTCCAGTTGCCGATACAGACCGGTGCCGGGAAATGGTGTGACGATGGCAAATCGAGGCAGGTCGATTCCGATGTCAACGGCCATCTCGGCCGTTTCCCGAAAGACCGCGGGCGTGTCATGGTCCATTCCGAATACAAAGCAGCCCTGGAGTGCGATTTGTCGCTCATGCAGTAACTCGACAACACGTCCGTAACCATCCGGGTGATTGAATCGCTTGTGGCTCTGTTCGAGATTCTCGCGCCGAATTGATTCCAGCCCCATCAGCAGACCCCGGCAGCCACTCTTCGCTGCCAGATCCAGCAGAGTCACATCTTCGCAGAGCAACGTTGTTGCCAGCCCATACCACTGGATGCGAAGCGGAATCAGTGCTTCAAACAACTGTGCTGCGTAACTGCGATCGGCGATGATATTCAGGTCGATGAAAATGGCTCGCTTCGCATTACGATGACGGATGTCGGCGACAACTTCATCGACAGGCTTCTGCAGCGGCTTACGGCCCCACGCGGAAGGCACGACACAGAACGAACAGTCGTGAATGCAACCCCGAGTTGCTTCAAAAACATCCGCCGTCAGGAAACGCTGTTCCGGCAGCACACTGCGATCGGGCAGCGGCCGACCAGCAAGGTCCAGGTTTGCCGATTGGGTGTATCGAGGCTGAAGCTGATTAAGCCGATAGTCGGTCAGCAGTCGAGGCCATTCGTCTTCTGCGTAGCCGACTACAATGCTGTCGGCGTGTGGCTGAGCATCGTCGGGGACGAGGGTGACATGCGGCCCGCCAAGCACAACAGTCCTGCCGCGGTTACGGAAATCGGCAGCCAGCCCGTACGCACGCGGCGCCGTGCCGGTGATGACGGTCATTCCAACGAGATCCACATCGAGGTTCAGATCGACATCCTCGATGCCTTCGTCGATGCAGATGACTTCGGCGTTCAGTTCGTCGGGAATCAATGCCGCGAGTGTTGGCAGCGTCAGCGGCATGTACCGCAGTGACTTCCGGAAAATCCCCCCCTTCCGCCGATACAAAGGCCCCTTCGGAGAAATGAGCGCGATGCGGAACGGGCGGGTCATACGGCACTTCCTGCCGGCACGGCCGGGTCCTGCACAGGCTCTGGCGGGCGTCTGGCGGCTGGCTGAAACAGTTCCAGAATTCCCGCAACACGCGCGATCGCACTCATTGATGACTTCAGATTATGATCACACCACTGGAAAACCCTGGCAGCGAGCAACACGCCAGCGGGTGCCCCGGTCTCATCAATCACGTGACGGACAACTGCTGCCGCCAGATCTGCCGGATCGTCATCACCGTGAGCCACATGACGACGTTCGACACCTGCTGTCTGGCGAATCCACTCTGCTGAACAACCAATGCACGCAGCCAGCTGAAAGCTCTTTGCGATGGCCGGAGGAACGGCCAACTGACAGGTAGAAATTCGAACACCCATTTCCAAGTCCGCAGCTGAGTAGAATGTTAGCCTGCCTCTGTTCAAATAAAAATGCTCAATCCGACCACATCACAACCCTGGGGACTGTGTTGCCCTGAATACTCATGTGGTTCAAACCGCTGGATAGATTGTGGCAAGAGCATGCCGCTCGTTGTTGCCGACCTGCTGAAAGAATTCACGCATACCTGATACCTCATGCCCCATTGTATGAACGAATGCTTATGATAAAAGTATGCTGATGTATCTGCATGGTTTGAAGGCGATTCCCTGCGGAAGATTCATGTTTGTTGACGATGGGTGGCGAGGAAATGCCCTATGATCTCCAAACACACCAATAGACAGCAGGGCTCAACTGCCCGGATCCCGCTTGAGGCTCTGGACGAGTCGGCACTGAAGAGTCTCGTTCAATCACAAGGACTCGATGACACGACGCAGGTGCTCTATCAGAGCATTCGCGAATCAGCAGCACACGGTCCGGCGATTCGAGCAATCGATCGGATGTGTGATCCAGCCGATCATATCGACGGCAACTTGAAAGTCATCGTAGTTCCTGGCCTCTTGTATCGGGAATATCCCGGCAGTGGTGCGGACGGAAGAATGTTAATCGAAGCGGCACGTCAGCTGGGCTGGGACTACGAAGTAATTTCGACGGCGAGCACCGGCCGGCTGGTTGAGAATGCGGAA
>MDTE01024440.1_pt1 | contig 12925 bp, 10 predicted proteins | sample 811231 | NCBI WGS metagenome assembly MDTE01 (sample SAMN05326651, study PRJNA326480) | marine metagenome | isolation source: seawater | place: Indian Ocean: Red Sea | collected 2010
CCTCCTATCGTAAGCACTGGTGAGGATGATACGTTATCGTACTTCGCTCAATTAGCACAAGACGACTAAAAAAATAAGACCCCTTCGGGGGTCTTTTTTTATATCTGTAAATCTTCAGTGCTAACACCTAACGTGATGTCTCCTGTTCTCCGTAACATTTCACCATAAGTAATTACAAAATCTTCTATAATATTAGGACGAACTACCTGTATTCTTTCTTTCTTTGCATTCAATTCCTCTTCATATTGGTAGTTTGATACCGACACTGTGGGATTGGCAGTAACAGTTGTAGTTCCATTGTAGAATGCTACTTGAAAAGTTTGTGGAACCACTTTTCCCGCAGGACATATGACATTACCATTATCATCTTTTACTTCATATGTCACATAATGTTTTGTACCCATTGGTTGACTATATTTACTACTAACATATTCTTGCAACTGTTTTGTAGTTCTAGGCCATTGTGAATAGTAATCAGTTATGTCATTTATAATCAATATAGTCCAATTGTAAAATGGATTATCATACAAAGCTGTTGCTATATCCTCTGGTTTTTCTCCATTTTTAACAATGTACTCATCAAATAATGTAAGTGAGTTCTTGTATCTGTCTTGTATTTCTGCACGTTTCCATATATTTTTGCCTACTATAAACTTAGGATCTAAAGATGAAGATCCAACATTGTAAACTAAATCTGGGAGTCTCTTTAACATTAGTATGATACCTTTGGAAAGTTGTCTAATCCTCCTGCCCTTACAAATCTAGCTTTTGTCTTATCGTCAAGAGGTAATACATTCGTTCCTGCTTCTCCATTTTTGCCAGGTTTATAATCTCCACTAACTTTTACAGAACCTTCCATGTCCATTCTAGTAAGTGCAGTTATTTCTTTAAATCTTACAGTAACTTGAACTAAAGGTATGGTTCCATCGAACACAGTTGCAAGACTTCCCATTGGAGTTGTGTTTACTTCCAAAAATGTCAATGCACATAACTTAGTTTTTGGCATCATTGGATGTTGTATAGCTTTTTGTGGTTTAGCTGTTGTGCCATCATCTGTTGCAGGAACAAATTTAGGAGTTATACGCCAAACATCTGGAAATTGTAGTAATACTGCACTACCTCTTCCATTTTTTGTAGTAGGATGCATACCTCTTTTAAACCACTCTATGATTGATGTTATGGTTTCACTTTCTGTAGATTTTCTTGATGCAAGTTCAAATGTAAATTCAAACTCTCTCATATCCATAGATTGAAACATTTGAATAGCATTTTCATTTGGTGCTAATCCTGCTAATCCTACAATATTTTTTGGTGAAAACTGACTATTAACACCAAACGGATTAACACCAAACTGGGCACCTTTTTTTACGAAGTCTGTTACTAAATTAACTCCATTATTCTTATCATTCTTTTTAGCATCTTGAATTCCACTAGTGCTGTTTAATGCATTAATAGTAGCAGCTGCTCCTCCCATTATAAGACCACTACCTAATATCGTTGCAGCTCCCATCAACTCATTGTCGGCAAGTAATGCTAATGTTCCTAGTTTGAACTTATTGTTCCAATCAGCACCGTATTGATATGAGAACTCGTTTGGCATTGGTAGAAAACATTTACTCGCATTTAAACCTTTTGCATTTAAAGTTTGTTTATACTCCTTATCATTTTTAAGTGCTCCCATTGTTGTTGTGGTATTTTCACCTGGCAGTTTTACCGCAAGATGATCCATTCTTACATCATTTGTAAAAAAGTTTTCGGCAGAAGGAGGTGTGACCTTTGCATTTGCAAATATTTTATTATTGAGATTATCTGGGGTTCCATAGATATTATCTATTGATCCATTAACAGCATCTAAAACTTTTTTAGTTACCCCAGTTGAATTTTCAATCGCTCCTAATGCATCATTTTGGTTTGTTGCAACTTTTTCCATAGCTTCACTATACTCCCATCTTTCAATTTCTAAGAAAGAAGCATATGGAATTGATGTGATTCCTGCAGGATATGCGAGTGTTTTTGCACCATACATAGTTTTTTGTCCGTTTATTTGTTACGGTGAAATTTCTCTAAGGGTAAAAGACTTAATAGTTGTACCTCACTTTCACTAATCTCAAAAAAGATACTATCAGCTCTCTTAGGTATATAGTAGCGTAAAGATGATTTAGGAAACTTTTTATTATTTATAGCACGTAATCTAGCATTTGATGCACCCATATAGTGCATATTCGCACCAAGTAAGTTATCTTTTTTAAATTCTAATGCATATATTAGTGGATATTCATCCCATTCGACAAGTTGATCTCTAAATTTTGGATCATATTCAAAGATATACCATCTGTCTGTTTGAGGTATCTCGGTAGCATTATCTAACAATATATTGAATATTTCGTCTCTTAATTTTGTAGGTGTTATCTTATTACCCTTTATTTGAGACATAAGTTCGTCAAACCTTGAGCTCTCTCTCGGTAAGGAGTTTGAATTCCCAGAGTCTGTCGTTGCAATAGTCATTCGCTGCCTTCCATTTTGCTTGGTTTGTTGCGTAAGTAAAGACTTCGTTTAAGTATTTTTTTGTCTTACGCTTCTGAGGTTTAGGACCTTCGACCTGTCTTTTAGGTTTAACCTCTATAAGATATGATTTTATAGATCCGTCTGCTTCTTTGACTTTTACCCAAAAATCTGGAAAATACCTACGCCATTTCTTTTGTACTGGATCGTAGTATGGAATAGCAATCTCTTCCGACCACCATTGTAAAACTCTAGGAGTTTTATCACACCAATCCATGAACTTTCGTTCCCATAAGGAACGGTATACTACACCTGTAGGATCACCTTTATACTTTTTATAATTTCTTACTCTATATTTTCCTTTATAACTAGGCATAAATAAAGATATGGTCATATCATAATAGGTATTTATGGCAACCGAGAAAGTCACCGCGACTGGAATAAAGACATTTCTTTCTAAGATAACGAGCACAGGTGGCATATCAGCGTCTAATCTTTATTCGATTAACTTCCAACCTTCCGCTCAACTAAAAAAGTTTATTTCGGATCAGGTTAAGTTTGACATGCTTAATGAAAAACTTACTTTAGTTTGTAATGAAATACAATTACCAGGCGTCACTTACGCAGCAACAGATGTAAAGTCAGTACATAAAGGCGTCATACAAAAAATAGCAGGAACTAAAGTTTATAATGAACTAGACGTTAGTTTTTTTATGGATGCAGATTCTAGAGCGTTGCAACTTTTTCGTGCTTGGCAGGATTTTATCACAGGTGCTAGAGTTATTAACTCAAAAAATATATACGCAGACTATCAAGTTCCAGAACAAGGAAGACATGAAGCTTTCGTACAACAATATTATGATACATACGCTTGTGAACTTGACATAACAAAATTAGAGAAGTATACTACAGGAAATATACCCAAACCAGTTACTAAAAAAAGAAAAGAGCAGCTTGAGGAGGGGCAAGATGCTCAAACAGATAAACCCCAAGCAAGACCAAGTTATGTCGAAGCTTGGGAAGCACGTCTATATAAAGCATACCCTTATACCATATCATCAATACCATATTCAGCAGGACAAGCACAACTTGTAAAAGTAAGCGTTGGATTCTACTATGAATATAGTCAATTGAAGATACCTACAAAATCAAATGTAATCAACAATTAAATTATGCCATTACCTGACATTGTTACGCCAACGTATACGTTGACGGTGCCTTCTACAAAAAAGAAAATTAAGTATCGTCCTTTTTTAGTTAAGGAACAAAAAGTATTAGTTATCGCACTAGAGAATAAAAATCAAGAAGAAATTCTTGCTGCTATCACTACCGTGTTACAGAATTGCGTCCAAACAAAAGTTAACTTTGATGATTTAGCTTTGTTTGACATAGAGTATTTGTTTTTACAGATACGTGCAAAATCTATTAGTGAAGAAATTGAATTAAAAGTAACATGCCCTGATGATGGGAAAACCGAGGTTAACGTTACGTTTATGGTAGACGACGTTAAAGTTCAGTTTCCTAAAGGACATAACAATATTATAAAACTAACCGATGATATTACTGTAGAAATGAGATATCCAGATATTGAATACTTTTCTGCAGTTACTTTTGCTAAAAAAGCAGTTGATCCTTATGATCTTGTTGCTAAGTGCATTAAAAGAGTATATGTTGGTGAAGATGATTCTGGATCATTCACATTTGAAGAGGCAAGAGAGTGGTTAGATACCTTAACTAATTCTCAGTTTTCAATGATACAGGAATTTTTCAATACTATGCCTACATTAAAGCATGAGATAAAGGTGAAAAACCCTAATACAAAGGTCGTAAATCCTGTTGTTATTGAAGGGTTGGCAGATTTTTTCGCATAGCCCTCTTTCAAGAGGGCTTGATGACCTTCTATCAAACTAATTTTTCTTTGGTTCAACACCATAAATATAGCTTGACAGATATTGAAAACATGATCCCGTGGGAACGGGAAGTATATGTGAACCTCCTGTCCTCTCACTTACAAAAGGAAAGAGACAGACTAGCAGAACAAAATCGTAAGAGCTAATGGATTCAAACGACAGAAACAATCAGATGGAGATAGCGAATAAGTTCGCTTCTGCGATGATGTCGTTTGTTGACATGGATCTTGACTATTTTAAGTATTTAAGAAACAGAGATAGATTTTACATAGGCACTAGGCAAGGTGTCATACCAGCTCCAGTTGAGGAAAAACCTAAACCTAAACCTCAACCCAAAGGTCCAAGTGCTTCCTTCTTTCCAAAATTCCCAAGGATAAAACCACCAAAAGATCCTGTATACGATCCCGTACCAATATTTGATCCCGTATATGTAGACGTGCCCGTAGATAATCCAATTTATGTTACTGGTGGGGAGACAGTTGGAGAGGTAGATGTAGGTGACGTGTATGTAGACCAACCAGAGCCAGGTTATGTAGACGTGCCAGATGGAGGACAGGTACAAATTCCAGATATTCCTGATGGTATAGGTGAAGATCTAGTAACTGATGATGGTTGGAAAGATATAAAAATTCCTGACATTAATTTTGGAATACCAGAAAGAAAAACTGATGGTGATATAATAGACCCCACAGGAGGGTTGGTTCCAAATTTTGGATTTGATTTTAATTTCGACTACAATTTCCCTGATCTTAGTGGTATTGATTACTCATCACTTCTAGATGACTTAAGTTTTAATCCTGAACCAAAACTTGAAGACTTATTATTTAAGAATCCACAAATTATTGTGCAGATACTTAAAGATAACTTAACCAATCCCTACACATTGGCTATCCTTGGTGCTATTGGAGTTGGTGTAGCTCTTCTTTTCATTCCACTAGACGGACAAACTACTTCATTAGCACTATTTTCGGGTGCAGCAGGACTGACTGCATCAGGAGTATCTACAGGGAAACTTGTACTGTCAGCTGCTGTACTGACTATGATTGCTGCAGCAGGGCAAAAAGCAATGGCAGAAGAATTTGATTATTCAACTGATTTCGGGGCAGAAAATTACATAAATTTTTCAGATCTAGATATTGAATTTGATTATGATAACAAAAAATTTGCTAAGGGTGGTAGTGTATTTGGTTTAGGTTCATTGGGTGGGTATGTTAAGAATGCTCAAAAAATTATAGTGGGTGAAGGTGGTGAACCAGAATTAATCATTCCAGTATCTAAATTTGGTAGAGCAATAGAATCAATATACAGAGAGGGTGCTTCCGTATTAATTTCAGCATCTATTGGATTCTTAAATCAACTACCAAATTCAAATGCCAGAGTTGGTGTATTAGCAGAGGCAAACTCGTTAGCAAGAATTTTTGGACTGTCTAAGATTGATATGTCTGGAAGTGGTGTTGGATTGACAATGCCTTTAAAACCATTTACCGCAGCACAATTTATAGGTGCTGTAGCTGGAGGTGGTAAAGATCAAGAGTCTCGTAGGGGTGGTATTGGTATAAATCCATTAAAACTTATAAAATTTCTCCCTAAAAAATGGAAAATGAAATTGTTTAGGGGATATGTAAAAGCAAAAAGAGGTGTAAAAAAATTAGTCAGTCCAGTAACCAAATTAGCGGGTAAAGCATTCAAAGGTGCTAAAGGTGCAGCAAAATCAATTTTGAAAAAAGGTGCTAGACTTATTGGTATAAAAGGTATATCAAAGATTGGAGGAAAGGTTTTGGGTAAGAGTTTGATGAAAAAAATTCCATTCCTAGGACTTGGTGCAGGACTATTGTTTGCAGGACAACGATTAATGGCAGGGGATCTTTCTGGTGCAGGACTAGAGGCATTGTCTGGTCTTGCTAGTACTTTGCCTGGTTTAGGAACTGCTGTATCTGTTGGACTAGACGCAACCCTTGCTGCTAAAGATATGGGATTTATTGGTGGAGATGGTGCTACTACTGGTGCTGAAAAACCAGTTACGACAACTCCAAATCCAATGTATGACATGTATGGCAATCCAATTATATTAAATCCATCCACTATGAAAGCTTGGACTAGAGCAGTAAACGCAGCTGCTAAAGATGGTATAGATCTTCCTTCTCAGGTTACATCATCATTCAGAAGTCCAGAGCAACAACAAGCGTTGATAGACAGAGCAAAGAAGGGAGATCAAAATGTGTTTACTCCTGCTGCTGTTGGTATGTCTCCACACGGACAGGGATGGGCGGTAGATATCAATTATTACTCAGACGCAAATGAGTGGATGAGAGAAAACGGACATAAATTTGGTTTTAAATGGCAAGGTAGTAACGATCCAGTTCACTTTGATTTCTGGAATAATGAACCCAATGACAAATGGTTGCAACCTGGCAATCGTGGTTGGATGAAAATTGGTGATGATTTATCCTTTAAAAAATCTACCAGTGTGGTAACAGGAGATCAAATCAAACCCTTAGTATCTAATAATAATAAAGAATTGGTAAACAATATACCTGTTAATCAAAAAACAAAAACAACTAGTCAACTTCAAATTCAATATGTGCCTGTGCCAACTCCTGTTCCAGTACCAAGGACAGTCTATGTTCCAATAGAAGAAGAGTCTGAAGTCAAAAATCATGTAGTAATTGATGTTTTTGGAAAGGGTGCTAAGAGAGAGGTTGTTGCATCATGACCGATGAATCTTTTTTATATGGCATTTTAGCTAGTCTAACTAAATTCTTAGACAGTAGAACTGCTATGATGAAAGCGATGTACCAAGAGGATGTACGTCGAGATTTTCTCATGAGAGAAAAACTACAGTCTTTAGATGAGACTGGTGGTGTGACAGTACAACCTGTCTCAAATCCTACTGATTTAAGTCCAGTTAACAATTTGATGCCCAACATGATGTTGGGATCAGCAGCTAGAAGTGATAGAGGTCAAAGAGGAAATACAGTAAGAGCAGCAAGTGGATTTATGGGACCTCTAGGTCCTAATGTAAATGTATCAAATGCTGTTGATATTTCTGCTTCTCCAGTTGGAGCTACTGATTTAAGCACAGATTTACAAGATATTGGACTTAATGATGGAATACATAAAAATATTTCTGCAAAAATAGAGGATGATTTTGAATTAGATGAGAGGTTAAAAGAAGCATTTGGTAGAACTCTCGCATTACCAGCTAAATCAGCTGCAGTTGCTCTGGTTGATTTGATGAGTAAAATACCTCCTGCAGGAGAGGCATCAGCACAAGCAATCACAAACAATATTGCAGAGTTAACAGCAGCGTTTGATCTTCAACCTATGAACGTTGACAAGGATAAAACTGATGATGAGGGTGCAGATAGTGATGATCCAGATGATTCAAAGAATTATGGTTTATTAGAACTACTCGTAGCTGGTGTCACACAGGGAGTAAGGAGTCTCGGTAGTGATAATGACTCACCCACAGAAATGTCTAGTGCAATTGTAAGGGGTGGTCGTGGTGCACAGGGAGACCCTCCACATTTGAAATCACCTCCATATACAGGAACTGCTGATGGTATAGGTCTTGGTGGTGCCAGTGGTAGATCCTTAGAACCTACAAAAGATAGATCCATCCTTCAAAAATCATTTATGATGAGTCCAATTGGTATGTCATTAATGGGTGGTAATTCTATACTAAATAGCGTGTCCCAAACAGATCAATTTAAAAATCTTGTCAATGTAAGTAAGGATGTATTTAACAATACTGGTTTAGGATTTATGGCAAATCTTGGATCTAACTTTATGAGTGGTGTATCAAATATATTCAATTCTGAGGGTAATAAAGTAAATCTTACAGAGTTGACTGATAGTGTTATACAGCAAAACATTGAGAGAGCTCAAGAAAAAGTAAATCTCGAAACTGCATCTCTTATAGGAGATCGGTCTATGAGTAATTTATCATTACGCAAACCTCGTAAACCGCAAAATGTGGAGGGTACTGATATTGCAAGACCACGTGTCAAACAGTCCGTATACTTGTCTGTATATAATAAAACTTCGCAATTCTAATGGAGACTACTAATAATTTTAAACTGAATAGTTTCATTATCACGATTGATGGTAAGGAGATATCTCTTTCCATAAATCAGGTGATTTATATAAGATATCTTGAAGACATAGAATCTGCTACGAAAATGATGGAGGTTCAGATAACCGATTCTAATAGTGGATTGTTATCTCTTTTGAGAGGTATGGAAAGAGTGTATATAGAAATTGAGGATACTATTGGTAATCAGATTGGAGGAATTTTTACTGTATATGATATACAAGATAGAGTATCAGAAGGAACAACAAGTAAGGCAACTATATTACTATGCACTTCAGATTTTATAAACAATGCTGCAATTAAAATATCGAGAAAGTTTGGTGACGGTCAGGGCAAGAGAATAGACAAAATTGTAACTGAAGATATATTGAAAGGTGTATTGAAAACAGAAACCCAACTAACTTCTGACAATATAGAACCAACTTTCAACAAATATTCCTTTGTGTCGCCATTTTGGTGTCCTTTTACAATTATATCATGGCTAGCATCTAAATCAATACCTATAGAGGGTAGTGGTGCATCAGCAAGTGCAGGATATGCTTTCTTTGAAAATAAATTTGGATATAATTTTAAATCCTATGATTCATTTAGTAAACAATCTATCGTTAAAACATTGATACTGGGACATGAACCAAAAGATACTGAGGAAGTGGATGGTGAAAATATATTGGCAATTGACAAAATGAGAGTGTTGACATCTAGCGATGTCCTAAAAGGTCTAAACATAGGATCATATAATAGTAATGTGATGACTGTTGATTTAGCAAATATGAAATATGATGAAACTAAATTCAACATCAATAAATATTATGACACGGTTCCACGGTTAAATAAAAGTCCTAAACCACAGTATTTTGAGAATTTTAAAAAGGATACCGCTGCTACACGTATTATGTCAAAAATAGTTGATACTGCCTTGTTTTCAAAGGGAACTCATACTGCAGGATTGACAAAACAATTGTCCCAAGCATCACTTAGGGAAAAATTATTTTACAATAAAATTGTTGAAGTAAGTTATTTTGGTAAATTTGATTTAACCGTTGGTGATGTGGTACAATTAGACATATATCAAGGTAGATCCAGAGGTTTTGATAAGGCAAACAGTGGTAAATATGTTATATCTAAGGTAGATAGAACGTATTACAGTAATAGAGATATGATGGGTACACAACTCACATTAGTAACAGATAGTCCTGGTGCATAACATGTATGAATCAACTGCTAATTTTATAGGAAAGGATGGGTTCAATTGGTGGATTGGACAGGTGGAGAATAACGGACATGGATCCTATAATGTCGAGACAGAAGAATTTGAAGCGGGTGATTATGATTTTACCAATAAAGTAAAAGTCAGAATTGTAGGATATCATAATAGAAGTAGGGTTGATCTACCTACAGAAGAGTTGCCTTGGGCACAAGTTATCATGCCAGTCATATATCCACAAAGATCTGGTATTGGATCAATTCACCAACTAGAGATTAACAGTTGGGTCATAGGATTCTTTATGGATGGTGCATCATCACAGATTCCTATTGTTATGGGATCTTTGACTGATGAAAATCCACTAGAACCATATGGGACTGATGTAGGTAGTAAAGAGGGATACGCACAACTTGCAGCAAAAGAATATAAAGAGTTGCATCACGTCAGCACAGGAAGTGGAGTTCCAAATACAAAAAATAGTATTGAGACCGATGAAAACTCAGGAATAGAGAAAAAGAAAGAAATTACTGTTACTTCAGTAGAAAACGAACTAAAAGAAAGTAATAAAATATCAGATGCTGTAGAAGAGTCAGATGCGGGTAAGAAAGCGGATGAAAAGAAAAAGGTAACAGTTCAAGTTGGTAATGGTAAATGTGGATCTGAAGCTTCCACGAAACTTGAAGGTCCTATGGCAGAGTTTATGAAGTTTGCTCGTGGCGTAGAAAAAAATGATATAGGTGAGTTCATAGACAAGGTTACTGGTGACGTTGTAGATATGGACAAAGCAATTACAAAGACTGCTAATAGGATAGGAAAGAAACTTAGAGGACTGACTGCCAACATCAAAGGTGTTGTCATGGAAGATGCCAATAAACTTATACAAGACAACCTTGATAAACTCAACATACCAAATCCAGACCTAGACAACGAGGTGAAGAAAAAATTAAAGGGAGTTGGTGACTTGATTTCATGTCTCTTCAAAGACTTACTTGGTGATCTTGGTAAGTTTATAAAAGGACTGTTGATGGATATGTTAGAGAGTCTTTTGGATACCGCATTATGTTTGATTGACAATATTTTGGGTGATCTCATGAAAGAGATAATGAATAAAGTAAATTCTGTACTCAGCATATTGAAAGGTGTCACTGCTGCTATTAAGGGTGCTGCAGATCAAATTCAAGGAATATTAAGTAAAGTCGGTGATTTATTAGATCTATTCTGTGACGGTGCAGTATCATGTTCTATTGGTGCATCTGTATTTGAGACTGGCACTGGTGCTGTAGCAAAAGGTAATGATAAAAAACAAAAACTTATAGATCAATATGCAGTCAAACCACCTAATCTTGGAACTGTGATTGGTGATGGTAAACCTAATAAAAATGGATTTGTTCCATTTACAGGTGCTGATGGTGTGCAGAAAGTATTTAACACAACAACTGGATCTCTACTAGATCTCGACAGTGATGCAGCAGCTGCATCTGGAATAACATCCAAAGACTTCGACCAAAGAAATCTTCTTCAAAAATTTGAAGGAATTAATTTCTACGATTCTGAAGGTAATGTTGCAACTTCTGCTGTCAATTGCTCTAACTCTATTCTTAACAAGAAACCATGCTTCCCAGAGTTAGTTTGGAATAATTTAAAATCTACAACTCCTGTAAAAGCAATAGCGATTGTTGATGATATAGGACAAATGCTTGGCGTGTTGATGAAAAAGAAAGGAAAGTCAGTCAACAGAACTGCATCACTTCAAGCTCAATTTACATGTAACGAACCAGAAGGTAGTGGAGCAACTTTTAGACCAAATATCAAAAATGGAGTGGTAGAGGGAGTAGAGGTTCTAACGCCAGGTATAGGATATGGATTTGATCCTGCTAGTACATATTGTCCTAACGAACAATATGCTGTAATGGTTAAAAAATCAGGATTAAAACAACATATTAGTGACGGAGAGTATATAGAGAGAGTTGTAGAAGGTTCTCCTGATGTTTTACAAGTGGTAGATGTTGATTGGGATGAGGATCATGTATTACTCGCAACAATAGACACATCATTTAATACCGAATTAAAATCTGGATTGAATTTAAGAACAAAATCAGGACATGAATTTGTATTGAACTTCAGTAAAAAATTCCCACATCTTGTGATACCACCTGATGCTACAGCAATATATGCTAAATGTGGTGATTTAGTTCCTAGACTTAATAAAATTAAGTCAGTTAATGTAGGTAAAGGGTATAAAAATCCAAAGATAGTCATTGGTAAAGGTGCAAAGAAAAAACAAATTGGTACATATACTGTAGACAGCAAAGGTAGGTTAGTAGAACCAACTATTACAGAAACAGTTCTTGGATTTGTAAAACCAGAAATAGAAGATTCCTCTGGAACTGGTGGAGAAGTAGCAGTGCTGTATGAGTACTCAGGTCCTAGAGAAATAAAAGAGAATAACATACTACCATTAACATCATATATTGATTGTGTAGGTCACCCTATGTTAAAGAAAAAAGCAGAGGATGAAACCACAAAACTAGTAGATTCTGGTATAAACTTAGTGGAAGATACTGGCACTATTGACCTTCAACAACCAACAACTGTGACACCTTCAACACCAACTGTATCTCCTCCAGTATCAACTCCTATTAATGAGGAACCACAACAGCAACAGAATACACAACAGAATCAACAAACACAACAACAAGATAATAACCAACAGAACCAAGGTGGTTATGGAGGTGGATACTAATGACAGACTCATATGTATTTGGAACAGGTAGAAGTCGTGGTCGTAGAGACCAATTAACAGAAGAAGAAGCGAATTTAACAAAGAAAGAACAGCTTGAAATAGAGAAAAGAAAAGAAGAAGAGTATCAAAAATTACTAGAAGAAAAAGCAAAAAAAGCTGTCCTCGATGAAAGATTGTCAAATAGTTATGAAAAGGATGGCATAACTTATGATGCTGCAAGTGGTAAACCTATTGATGCAGATGGTAATTTTGTAGAAGGAGAACAAATTGTAACACCAGAAACTACATCTTCAAGCAATGTTAAAGGCAATGTTGTTAAAGGCAGGAATACTTATACAGAAGAATTTTTAGAAGAGGAGAGAGCATTTCAAGCACTAGAAAAAAGATTAGTGTCACCAGCCACTGTTCTGGAAGGGGCTGTTTATCATCATTTTAATGCAGATGGTAGTTTTGCAGGAATATCTCAAGGTGAA
>MDTE01072756.1_pt1 | contig 12925 bp, 13 predicted proteins | sample 811231 | NCBI WGS metagenome assembly MDTE01 (sample SAMN05326651, study PRJNA326480) | marine metagenome | isolation source: seawater | place: Indian Ocean: Red Sea | collected 2010
AAACGCGGGAGTAGTTCAGTTGGTTAGAACGCCGCCCTGTCACGGCGGAGGTCGCGGGTTCGAGTCCCGTCTCTCGCGCCACTCTTTTTAGATTGATTCTAATTTTACTCAAAATATTGTAGTTATACTGTTAAAGTACTATATTAATAATAAGCATTAAAACATAAATATATGACTTCATACTTGATTGAATACCTTCCAATATTGATCTTTGTAATTATTGGTTTTGGAATGGCAATAGCAATGACCGCAGTTCCATTTGTTATCGGAATGTCAAAACCAGATAATGAAAAATTATCTGCTTACGAATGTGGATTTGAGGCCTTTGATGATGCAAGAGGAAGATTTGATGTAAGATTTTATTTAGTAGCCATTTTATTTATAATTTTTGATTTGGAAGTAGCATTCCTATTTCCTTGGGCCATTACTCTTGGTAAAATTGGTGTATTTGGTTTCTGGTCTATGATGCTTTTTTTATTAATTTTAACAATAGGTTTTATTTATGAGTGGAAAAAAGGGGCTCTTGAATGGGAGTGAATGAGTTTCAAACAATTGATGAAGTTCAAAAAGATGTAAAGCAAAAAGGTTTCTTATTAGCCAAGTATGATGATTTACTAACATGGGCAAGAACAGGATCTTTATGGCCAATGACTTTTGGCTTAGCTTGTTGTGGAGTAGAAATGATGCACGCATATATGAGTAGATATGATCTAGATAGATATGGTGTAATTCCAAGAGGTAGTCCTAGACAATCAGATGTTATGATTGTTGCTGGCACATTAACCAATAAAATGGCACCTGCACTTAGAAAAGTCTATGATCAAATGCCAGAACCAAGATGGGTAATTTCTATGGGCTCTTGTGCTAATGGTGGGGGATACTATCATTATTCTTATTCAGTAGTCAGAGGATGTGACAGGATCGTGCCAGTAGATATATATGTTCCAGGCTGTCCCCCAACAGCAGAAGCTCTTGTATATGGTATTTTACAACTACAAAAAAAAATAAAACGTAAAAATAAATTTAAAAGCTAATTTATTAATTGATGATATCAGAATTAAAATCTATTTTCAAAAGTGAAGAAATCAACTTAAAATCTGAGTTTATAGAAATTTTGGTAAGCAATAAAAATTTATACACTTTAATAAAAGAATTAAAAAGTAATGAAAAATTTTCATTTAATCAATTAATAGACATTACTGCAATAGACTATCCTTCTAGGCAAAAAAGATTTGAAGTTGTTTATATTTTTTTAAGTATGATTTTTAATCAAAGAGTAGTTGTGAAAACTCATGTTGAGGAAGGTGGTGCTATTGAGTCTATAACGCCAATTCATATTTCTGCTGATTGGTTTGAAAGAGAATGTTATGATTTATTTGGTATAGAGTTTTTAAATCACCCAGATTTAAGAAGAATTTTAACTGATTATAACTTTGAAGGACATCCTTTAAGAAAGGATTTTCCACTCACTGGCCATACAGAAGTTAGGTATGATGAATTAGAAAAAAAGGTAATTTATGAACCTGTTAAATTAGCACAGGAATATAGAAATCTTGATTATGCTTCTCCCTGGGAAGGTATTCCTAATACACTTTCAGGTGATGAAAAAGTTTTAAAGGATGATGATGAAGGAAATTGAAATCAATTCAACTACTTTAAATTTTGGACCTCAACATCCTGCAGCTCATGGTGTTTTGAGACTGGTAGTAGAGTTAGATGGTGAAGTAATTCAAAGAGCTGAACCACATATAGGATTGTTGCATAGAGGAACAGAAAAATTGATTGAATATAAAACTTACTTACAAGCCGTTCCTTACTTTGATCGTTTAGATTATGTTTCTCCTATGTGTCAAGAACATGCTTTTGCTTTGGCAACTGAAAATTTACTTAAAATTGAAGTACCAGAAAGAGCACAATTTGTTAGAGTAATTTTTGCTGAAATAACAAGGATATTAAATCATTTGCTTAATATTCCTGCTTATGCTGCTGACATTGGCGCTGTTACTCCTTTTCTATGGTGTTTTGAAGAAAGAGAAAAATTGATTGAATTTCATGAAGCTGTTTCAGGAGCTCGATTCCATGCTGCTTATTTTAGGCCAGGAGGAGTCCATCAAGACATGCCTGACGGAATGGAGGAAAAATTATATAAACATGTCAATACATTACCCAAATTTGTTGATGATTTAGAAGAATTACTTACTAACAATAGAATACTAAGACAACGATCTGTTGATATAGGAATAATATCAAAAAAAGATGCTATTGAGTGGGGTTGTACTGGCCCAGTGTTAAGAAGTGCTGGAGTAGCTTGGGACTTAAGAAGATCAAGGCCATATGATGCTTATAGTAAAGTAGATTTTGAAATACCTATTGGAAAAAAGGGTGATTGCTTTGATAGGTATTTAGTAAGAATTGAAGAAATCAGACAAAGTATTTCAATAATTTTACAATGTCTTGATCAAATTAAACCTGGTGATGTCTCTGTTAATGATAATAAAATTACTCCTCCTAAAAGAAATGAAATGAAAAAATCAATGGAATCACTAATTCATCATTTTAAATTATTTACTGAAGGTTACAGAGTTCCAAAAGGAGAAACTTATTTTGCTGTTGAAGCGCCTAAAGGGGAATTTGGTGTTTTCTTAGTTTCGGATGGCTCTAGTAAGCCTTATAGATGTAAAATAAGAGCCCCAGGTTTTGCTCATTTGCAAACTCTAAATTATTTATCAAAAGGACATTTAATGGCAGATATAGCAGCTATTTTAGGAAGCTTAGATATTGTTTTTGGAGAAGTAGATAGATGAAGCATCCTGGACTTACAAATAAAGTTTACAATAAGGTAAATGATAATTTTGAATGGTCAGAAGAAAATTTTATAAAAGTAAAAAATATTATACAAAAATATCCTCAAAATAGACAACAAAGCGCTGTAATACCTTTACTTGATTTAGCGCAAAGGCAGAACAAAGGTTGGCTTAGTAAACACGCTTTAGAAAAAGTTGCTGAGACTTTAAGCATGTCGTATATAAGAGTTTTAGAAGTGGCAACTTTTTATTCCATGTTTAATTTAAAACCCATTGGTGAAAATTTTGTTCAAATTTGTCGAACTACACCTTGTTGGTTAAGAGGAAGTGATAAGTTAGTTGAGGTTGCTAAAAAAGTAACAGAAACAAAAATTGGTGAAACTTCAAAAAATAATAAATTTACTATCTTAGAAGTTGAATGCTTAGGCGCATGTTGTAATGCACCTATGGTGCAAATAAATGATCAATATTACGAAGATTTGAACCCAGAAAACTTTAAAAATCTTTTATTAAATATTAAAAATAATGATCCTATTAAAAAAGGTTCACAAATAGGACGTACATCATCCCACCCCAAAAGGGATCTCTAAATGTTAAGTAAAGAAGATAAAATTTTTAAAAATTTATATGGTTTTGATGATTGGTCTCTGGAAGGTGCAAAAAAAAGAGGCGTCTGGTCAAATACTAAAGAATTAATAAATCTTGGGCCAGATAAAATAATCGATGAAATAAAAAAAAGCCAGTTAAGAGGTAGGGGCGGTGCTGGGTTTCCAGCAGGTTTAAAGTGGTCTTTTATGCCAAAGGATTCAGGCAAGCCTCATTATTTAGTTATTAATGCTGATGAATCTGAACCAGGCACATGTAAGGACAGAGAAATTTTGAGAAATGACCCACATCTTTTGTTAGAAGGATGTTTAATTGCTGGTTATGCAATGCAGGCAAACAATTGTTATATTTACATTAGGGGTGAATATTACAGTGAATTTTCAAATCTTCAAAAGGCTATAGACGAGTGCTATAAAAATAATCTTATAGGCAAAAATTCTTGTAACACAAATTGGGAATTTAATATTTATATTCATAGAGGAGCAGGAGCTTATATATGTGGAGAGGAGACAGCTTTGTTAGAAAGTTTAGAAGGTAAAAAAGGTCAGCCAAGATTAAAACCTCCTTTTCCAGCTGGTGCTGGTTTGTATGGTTGTCCTACCACAGTTACTAATGTTGAAACTGTTGCAGTGGCGCCAACTATTTTAAGAAAGGGATCATCTTGGTTTGCTTCCTTAGGTAGAGAAAATAATACAGGAACAAAAATTTTTAGTATTTCTGGACATGTTAATAACCCATGTAATGTTGAGGAAGAAATGGGCATCCCACTTAGAGAATTGATTGAAAAACATGCAGGGGGTGTAATTGGAGGTTGGGATAATCTTTTGGCAGTTATTCCAGGTGGGGCAAGTGTTCCTTTAATACCTAAGTCTATTTGCGATAATATCAAAATGGATTTTGATAGTTTAAAAGAAGTTAATAGTGGACTTGGAACCGCTGCAGTTATTGTAATGAATAAATCAACAGATATCGTAGAGGCAATTGCTAGATTATCACATTTTTATATGCATGAAAGTTGCGGTCAATGCACTCCTTGCAGAGAAGGAACAGGATGGATGTATAGAATTATGAAAAAAATGGTAGAAGGAAATACGAAGCTAGAAAATATTGATCAACTTCTCGATGTTACTAAACAAATTGAAGGACATACTATTTGTGCTTTAGGTGATGCTGCTGCATGGCCTATACAAGGATTGATTAGACATTTTCGTCCTGAAATAGAAAAAAGAATAAAACAAAATAACTTAAGTGAGGTTGCATAGTGCCTAAAATTATAATTGATAACAGCGAAGTTGAATTTCAAAATGGTATGACAGTTATGCAAGCTTGTGAAATAGCTGGAATTGAAATACCCAGATTTTGCTATCATGATAAACTTTCTATAGCAGGAAATTGTAGAATGTGTTTAGTTGAAATGGAAAAATCACCAAAACCGATTGCTTCATGTGCTATGCCTGCCAGTGAAGGAATGGTAATTAAAACTAATACAAACTTAGTTAAAGAAGCTAGAAAAGGTGTAATGGAATTTCTTCTTATTAATCACCCTCTTGATTGTCCCATTTGTGACCAGGGAGGAGAATGTGATTTACAAGACCAAGCTCTTTATTATGGATTTGACAAGTCCCGCTACGATGAAAATAAAAGAGCTGTTAAAAATAAAAATATGGGTCCATTAGTGAGCACTATAATGACCAGATGCATTCATTGTACAAGGTGTGTCAGGTTTTCAACAGAGGTAGCTGGTGTTGATGATTTAGGGTTATTAGGAAGGGGAGAAAATGCAGAGATCACAACTTATCTTGAAAAAACCATTGAATCTGAGTTGTCCGGTAATGTTATAGATTTATGTCCTGTAGGGGCTCTAACAAGTAAACCTTATGCTTTTAAATCGAGGCCATGGGAATTAAAAAAAACAGAAACTTATGATGTTTTTGATGCTATTGGATCAAGTATAAGAGTAGATACATTAGGCAATTCGGTATTAAGAGTTCTGCCTAGAATAAATGAGGAGATAAATGAAGAATGGATAAGTGATAAAACCCGGTTTGCCATTGACGGTCTTTCACGACAAAGACTTGATAAAGTTTATGTAAAAAAAAATGATAAGCTTGAAATTACTAAGTGGGATGATGCATTATTTCATATTTCAAAAGAAATAGAATTAAGAGGACAAGAAAATACAATATCAATTTCAGGAAAGTTTACTGATGTAGAGACCTTATATTCTTCAAAAAAGTTTTTAAGTTCAATAGGTTCAAATCTATATGATTGTAGATTTGATAATGCACAATTTATTGAAGGATCAAGGAATAGCTATCTTTTAAATTCTTCTATTCAGAATATAGAAAATGCTGATTCAATATTACTAATAGGTAGCAATCCTAGATGGGAGGCAAGTGTTTTAAATGCAAGAATAAGAAAAGCATATCTTCAAAATAATTGTAAAATTGGTGTAATTGGAAAAAAACTTAAACTAAATTATAATTATACACATCTTTCAGATTCAGTTTCTCATTTAAATCAAATAATAGATAATAGTTCTTCATTTTGTAATATTTTAAAATCTTCACAAAATCCTATAATTATTTTAGGAGTATCTGCAATAAACAGTAAAGATGGAAAAGAAATAATAAATGCATGCGCACAAATTGGTAAAAGTTTAAATAACGATAAACAAGATTTTAATCCTCTTAATATTTTATATCAAGACATATCAAGAATAGGAGCTCTTGATTTAGGTTACTATAATTCTAAATTTGATTATAATTTTGAAGATCAATTAAAGAAGTTATTAAATAAAACTAAACCAGTAGTTTTTCTTCTTGGCCAGGATGAATTAAATTCAGATTTATTCAAGGATTGCTATGTAGTTTACATAGGCCATCATGGCGAACAAGGAGCATCAATGGCTGATATTATTTTACCATCACCAGCTTACACTGAAAAAACTTCGACTTATGTAAACATGGAGGGAAGAGTTTTGCAAACAACAAAATGTCATAATCCTTTAGGTCAAGCCAAAGAAGAGTGGAAAATATTTAGAGCATTAAGTAATTCATTTAAAAATTTTCTTAAATTTAACAATATTCAAGATTTAAGAAATGAATTAATAATTGAATATCCAATCTTTTCAGAATTATTCACATTACCTCAAATAAATAATAGTTTTAAATTTGATGAGCCAGGTAAAATTGCATCTAGAGAGTTAATTTATAATATAAATAATTTTTATATGAATGATGTAATTTCTAGATCTTCAGAAACTATGGCAAAGTGCACAAAAGAAATTTTAAATAATAATGAATAATTTATGTTAAATTTTTCTTCTACAAATGAAATTTTGATACCTTTAATAATAATTATTGCTCAAATATTTGCTGTGATAGCTCCTGTTTTAATATCAGTTGCTTTTTTGGTTTATTTTGAACGAAAAGTTTTAGCATTAATACAACTCAGAAGGGGGCCGAACGTAGTAGGACCTTTTGGCCTGCTTCAAAGTTTTGCTGATGCTTTAAAATTATTAAGTAAGGAAAATATTATACCAAAAGGTTCTAATAAAGTTGTTTTTTTATTAGCTCCAATAATTACGATGGTTTTAAGTTTAGCTGGATGGGCTGTTATACCTTTTGCTCCTGGGTGGGTTATTTCAGATCTCAATGTAGGAATAATGTACCTATTTGCTGTATCTTCATTAGGAGTTTATGGTGTGATTATGGCTGGTTGGGCTAGCAATTCACAATATCCTTTTCTTGGAGCTTTAAGATCTGCTGCTCAAATGGTTTCTTATGAAGTTTCAATTGGATTTATAATAATTACTGTTTTATTATGCGTAGGGTCACTTAATTTATCAAAAATTGTGGAAGCACAGCAAACTGTTTGGTTTGCAATACCTTTACTGCCTATGTTCATTATTTTCTTTATTTCTGCTCTTGCTGAAACTAATAGATTGCCTTTTGACTTACCTGAAGATGAATCTACTTTGGTAGCAGGTTTTTTTACAGAATATTCTTCAGGATCTTTTGTTTTATTTTTTCTTGCAGAGTACGCAAGTATGATACTTATGAGCTCAATGACAACTATATTATTTTTAGGTGGTTGGCTGCCTCCTTTTGATATTTTTCCTTTTAATGTTTTGCCTCCAATATTTTGGTTTACCATTAAGATAATTTTTATACTATTTTTATTTATATGGGTCAGGGCCACTTTTCCAAGATACAGATATGACCAATTAATGCGTTTAGGATGGAAAGTTTTTTTACCTTTATCTCTTTTGTGGGTAGTTCTTACATCTGGGTTTTTAGTTTTGTTTGATAAGGTGCCATTATAATAATGAATAAATTTATTAGTTCTTTTACACTTTTTGAATTATTTAGAGGATTGTTGCTTACTTTTAAATATATTTTTAAATCTAAAGTAACAATTAATTATCCTCATGAAAAAGGCCCTCTGAGTCCTCGTTTTAGAGGTGAACATGCTTTGAGGAGATACCCTAACGGAGAAGAAAGATGCATAGCTTGTAAATTATGTGAAGCTGTTTGTCCTGCTCAAGCAATTACAATTGAAGCTGAACCAAGAAATGATGGTAGTAGAAGAACTACAAGATACGATATAGATATGAGCAAATGTATTTATTGTGGCCTATGTCAAGAGTCTTGCCCTGTTGATGCTATTGTTGAAGGTCCTAATTTTGAATTTGCAACTGAAACGCGTGAAGAATTAATGTACAATAAAGAAAAGCTTCTTGAAAATGGTGATCGTTGGGAGCATGAAATAGCACAAAATTTAGAGTTAGATAGTAAGTACAGATAGAAACATGTTAATTTATTCTTTAACTTTTTATATATTTTCTTTTGTAGCAGTATTGTCAGCCTTAATGGTTGTCAGTGCTAAAAATCCAGTACACTCAGTATTATTTCTAATACTAAGTTTTGTTAATTCTGCAGGATTGTTTGTTTTGTTAGGTGCAGAGTTTTTAGCAATGATTCTAGTAGTTGTTTACGTGGGTGCAGTTGCAGTATTATTTTTATTTGTTGTAATGATGTTGGATATAAATTTTGTTAAATTAAGAGAGGGTTTTTTACAATATTTACCATTTGGTGCACTTTTAGGTATAGTTTTAGTAATTGAGTTAGGTATATTATTTATAACTGAGACAATCAGCAATGAATCTTTGGTTGATTACAATAAGATACCACTTTTCTCAGAAAAAGAAAACACTAAACAAATTGGAGAACTATTATACACCAAATACTTTTTCTTATTTCAAATATCAGGTATTATTTTACTTGTAGCAATGATTGGCTCAATTACTCTAACATTAAGAGATCGAGGACAAGTTAAAAGACAAAATATCTACAACCAAAACAATTTAGAATCACAAGATGCAATAATAAAGAAAAAGGTAAACTTAGGAGAGGGAATTAAATGATCGTTACTTTGGAACATTATCTTTTTTTAGCAGCTATAATATTTACAATAGGAGTACTTGGTATTTTTTTAAATAAAAAAAATTTAATTATTATCTTAATGTCAATTGAATTAATTTTACTCTCTGTGAATATAAATTTTATAGCATTTTCATCTTATTTATATGATATTTCAGGCCAGATTTTTGCTATGTTAACATTGACAGTTGCAGCTGCTGAAGCTGCTATTGGTTTGGCAATTCTCGTCGTTTTTTTTAGAAATTTAGGGTCAATTGAGGTCAATAAAATAAATAAATTAAAAGGATAATTATGGCATTATCAATTATATTGTTTCCTTTACTCGGTTTTCTTTTTTGCTCATTTATAGGCTCTAAATTCAATTTTCGTATTTCTCAATTTGTAACTACTTTACTATTAATTATTTCATCAATCTTATCTTGGATTATTTTTTTACAGTATTTGGGACCTAATGAAACTGAAGTTATCACAATATCTAATTGGATAGCTTCTGGATCTTTTTATGTTGATTGGAATATAAGAATTGATTCACTCACAACAACAATGTTTATTGTCATAACTACGGTATCAGCATGTGTGCATATGTATTCAATTGGATATATGAATGAAGATCCTTCAAAAATTCGTTTTATGGGATATTTAAGTTTATTCACATTTTTTATGCTTGTTCTTGTTTCAAGTAATAATCTTTTACAAATGTTTTTTGGGTGGGAGGGAGTTGGTTTAGCTTCTTATTTATTAATTGGTTTTTGGTATCAAAAAAATTCTGCAAATAATGCTGCAATAAAAGCTTTTGTAGTTAATCGTATAGGTGATTTTGCATTTGCTTTAGGCATAGTTGGTGTTTTTTTTATATTTGGTTCAATAAATTTTGATGTAATTTTTATTAATTCTAATAATTTTCTAAACCATAAAATTTCTTTTATAGGTATTAATCTGCCCACATTAGATTTATTGTGTTTTTTACTCTTCATTGGAGCTATGGGCAAATCTGCACAACTTGGTCTGCATACCTGGTTACCTGATGCTATGGAGGGGCCTACACCAGTATCAGCTCTAATTCATGCTGCTACAATGGTTACTGCTGGAGTTTTTATGGTTTCAAGACTAAGTCCATTATTTGCTCTAGCTGATTTGACTAATATTTTTATTATTTTTATTGGTGCGACAACCGCTATATTTGCTGCAAGTATTGCTATTACGCAAAATGACATTAAACGTGTAATAGCGTATTCGACATGTAGTCAATTAGGATATATGTTTTTTGCAGCAGGATTAGGAGCTTATAATGCTTCTATATTCCATTTAATGACTCATGGTTTTTTTAAAGCACTTTTGTTTTTATCTGCTGGTTCAGTTATTCATGCAATGCATCACGAACAAGATATGACGAAAATGGGTGGGTTGTTTAATAAAATACCATTTACAGCTATTATGATGTGGATTGGTTCATTAGCTATAATTGGATTTCCTTATTTTTCCGGATATTATTCTAAAGAAAGTATTTTAGAAAATGCTTATTTTGCAAATATATATTTATCTAATTATGCTTATGTAGTTGGTATTACTACAGCTCTCTTAACTGCTTTTTATTCATGGAGACTTTTATTCCTTACTTTTCATGGAGCAAATAGATCTGATATAGAAATCTATAATCAAGTTAAAGAATCTCCATGGGTAATGCGATTACCTCTTATTGTACTTGCTTTTGGATCTATAGTTGTAGGTATGTTTTTTGCAGAATTTTATATCGGTGATTTGAAAAAAGAATTTTGGAACAGTTGTATTGTATTGATTAATGAAAAAAATCATTACCTTCCTTTTATTCAAACTCTCATAATAAAAGCATCTGTATCGATAGGGATTTTAATTGCAGCATATCTATATTTTTACAATAAAAAAGCTGCTTCAAAACTATCTAGTAATTTTAGTTTACTGTATTCTATATCTTTTAATAAGTGGTACATAGATGAAATTTTTGATTATTTTGTTGTAAAGCCATACTTTTTTATTTCAAAACTGTTTTGGAAAAAAGGTGATGAACAAACAATTGATAAGTATGGGCCAAACGGGATTGCAAGTTTAATACTTTATAGTTCAAATTATTTAAGCAAATTCCAATCTGGGTACCTTTACCACTATGCTTTCGCGATGCTAGGTGGTTTAGTTATAATTTTAACATGGTTTATTTATTATTAAATGAGTAATTGGCCTTTGTTATCAGTTATAATTTTTTTACCTCTAGTTGGGGGTTTAATAATTCTTTTAATTAAAGAAGATTCTAGTTCTTTCGTAAATATACGATTAGCAGCTTTGTGGTCATCACTTGGATCATTTGTTTTAAGTTGTTTGTTATGGTTTGAATTTGATAGTTCAAAGAGTTCTTATCAATTTGTTGAAAAAATAATTTGGTTTGATGATTTTAATTTTAATTATCATATTGGAGTAGATGGCATATCTATTTTTATGATTATTTTAAGCACTTTTTTAACTCCTCTTTGTATTCTTGCTAGTTGGAATAGTATTCAAAGTAGGGTTAAGGAATTCATGTTGGCTTTTTTATTTTTAGAGACTTGCATGATAGGTATGTTTGCTTCTATTGACATATTATTATTTTATATATTTTTTGAAGCAGTTTTAATTCCAATGTATTTAATCATAGGAATTTGGGGTGGTACTAGAAGAATTTATGCTGCCTTTAAGTTTTTTCTTTATACATTATTAGGCTCAGTACTAATGCTGATAGCATTAATTGTTATATACAAAACTACTGGGTCAATGAATATACAAGAATTACAAGGTAATTATTTTACTAAATCTACACAAATGTTTTTATGGTTAGCCTTTTTTGCTTCTTTTGCTGTAAAAATTCCAATGTGGCCTTTTCATACTTGGTTACCAGATGCTCATGTAGAAGCGCCAACTGCTGGTTCAGTTATTCTAGCAGGTGTACTTTTAAAAATGGGTGGATATGGATTTATTAGATTTTCTATTGGAATGCTTCCAGAAGCTTCAAGTTTTTTTACACCATTTATAATGTCAATTAGTATTATCGCTATAGTTTATACTTCATTAGTAGCTCTTGCACAAAATGATATAAAAAAACTCATAGCTTATTCATCTGTAGCTCACATGGGAATAGTTACAATTGGAATTTTCTTATTAAATCAAAATGGCTTAGAGGGTGCAATGATACAAATGATTAGCCATGGAGTAGTATCTGCAGCATTATTTTTATGTGTAGGTGTTATTTATGACCGAATGCATACTAGGGAAATTAATTTTTATGGAGGCCTCGCTAGCAAAATGCCTATTTATTCAACAGTATTTATGATTTTTATGTTAGCTTCGGTTGGACTGCCAGGTACAAGTGGATTTGTTGGAGAATTTTTAGTTATATTAGGTGCTTTTAGATATTCTTCCATAGTAGCAATTGGAGCAGCTATAGGTATAATTTTATCTGCAGTTTACATGCTTTATCTTTATAAAAGAGTTATTTTTGGTGTTTTAGAAAATCAAAAACTAAAAGATATCTTAGATTTAGATATAAGAGAGAAGCTAATTTTGTTTCCTCTTGTTATATCTATAATATTAATTGGAATTTTTCCAAATATTTTTTTAGAACCAATGCGCCTATCTATAGAATCTATAATTAATAATTTTGAAGTTGCTAATGCTAAATAATTTAATCAACTTATTATTTATTCCAGAAATTAGTTTAACAATATTAATTTTTTTTAGTTTATTATATGGTTTATATTCTAAACATAACGCTTATATTAAAACTTCTAATTTATCATTAATATCATTAATTATTACATTTATATTAATTATATTAAACTTAGGTAAAGATTATTTATATTTTAATGATTTGTTTATCAATTCATCTTTTGTAAATTTTTTTAAAGGATTAATAATATTGGGCTCGATATCAAGCATTATCATTTCTAAAAACTATTTTGTAGAAATTAAATTAGATAAATTTGAAATACCAATTCTTTTAATGTTTGGAACTTTAGGCATGTTATTGATGATCAGCTCTAATAATTTAATGTCTATGTATTTATCTAT
>MDTE01123693.1_pt1 | contig 12925 bp, 12 predicted proteins | sample 811231 | NCBI WGS metagenome assembly MDTE01 (sample SAMN05326651, study PRJNA326480) | marine metagenome | isolation source: seawater | place: Indian Ocean: Red Sea | collected 2010
ATACTATCTGTAGTTGGTGGAATAGAAGTGCATGAAGCTGTAGATGTTTTAATTGGAAAAACACCAAAGTCTTCAGAAAAATTCATATCAATTGATTTAGAAAACTTGGAATTTTCTTCAGTTAGAACATTTAAGCAAGATGCATGTCCTGTTTGTGGTTCTGGTAAAAAAATTGAAACCCCAAAACAAGAACTAATCTTAGAAGAATTATGTGGTCGTAACATGGGCAAACGTACATTTTCAATTACTCCTACATATGAAGTGAATCTAGATGTAGCAGATGTAACTGCATTGGCTACTGAAAAAGGATTTAAAGTTGAAAATCAAGGTGACTTGGGATTATCTATGCGTACAAATGATCTTTCAGTCAATTTCATGAAGAAAGGTTCCGCAGTAGTCGTTGGTCCTGATAATGAAGAAGAGGCAATTACTCTCTACAAGTCTCTTCTTGGCACAAAATCTATTAGTGCATAAAAAAATTTCTGATATATTATGGGTAATAAAACAAGGAAAGTTGTTTATAACTCAAATAGTATTGGTAGCATTCTAAGTAAATTTGCAACTAGTTTTCAATTCAAACTTCTATCTTTCTACAAAGATAAAGAAATTGTAGATTTAATCAAAGAAATCAAAAAAGAAGTCGATTTTGCATTTTATCCTTATGAAGCCTTCATGATTTATTCTATTGTTAAAACCCAAACATCTCTTGAAGGTGATCTGGCAGAGGTTGGTGTTTATCAGGGTGGTTCAGCTAAACTCATCTGCGAAGTAAAGAAAGATAAAAAATTATATCTTTTTGATACGTTCACTGGACTTCCCGAAGTATCTGATGATGACACTCATTTTGGTCAAAAACATTGGTATGAAAATGAATTTAGCAATACAAGTGTAGAATCTATCAAGAAACTATTGAACAAATATTCTAATGTTGACATTATTAAAGGAATATTTCCTGAATCTGGAAAAGGCATTGTTGATAGGAAATTCTGTTTTGTTCATTTGGATGTAGATTTGTATAAAAGTACAATAGATTCTCTAAAATTTTTCTTTCCAAAGATGATCTCTGGCGGTATAATTTTGATACATGACTATCATTCAGATGGAATTCAAAAAGCCTTTAGAGAATTTAAAACTGAAAACCAGATACATGTAATAGAATTAACTGGTTCACAAGCTATGATAATAAAAAATTAGATTAGAGAAAAATCCTTGTTCCTTCTCCAAGTAAAAAGATCTTTTCATCTGTTGATTTGTCTGATTGAATAATTTTTGAATGATTTGAAATTATACTATTACAAATTTTTACTCTGGAATCTATTTCACAGTTTTCCATAATAATTGAATTTTCAATATTTCCATTCTTAACAATTGAATTATTTCCTATACTTGTATTGGGTCCAATGATAACTCCTGAATGAATTCTACAATTTTGTCCTATAATTACTGGTCCTTGAATCGTAGTATTTTCTTCTATAACTGAACCTTCTCCAGTTAACACTTTACCAAAAATTTTAGTATTATCTGATCTTTTTGCATAGAAATAATCAGGTAGGTTTTTGATTACCTCCCCATTAGCATGTAAAATGTCATCTGGAGTACCCGTATCCTTCCAATAATCCGTAATCTTTTCAAAGCTGATGTTATTGTTTTTTTTCAATAAGTTATCTAGTGCATCAGTTATCTCTAACTCATTTCTCCATGATGGTTTCAAGTTATATATAATCTCAAAAATTGATGGGGTTAATAGATAAATTCCAGTTACTGCAAAATTTGATTTTGGATTTTTCGGTTTCTCTGTAATCTTCACAATTTTTCCATCTTTTACATCAGCTATACCGAATCTTGATGGATTATCTACTTCACATAGTAAAACTGTAGCATCATATTCTGAATTTTCAAAATTTTTAACAAATTCACTAATAGATTTTTGTATAATGTTATCTCCAAGGAACACAAGAAATTTCTCATTGTTTACAAATTCTTTACATAATCCAATTGCATCAGCAATTCCTTTAGGCTTATCTTGTTCAATATAGGTGATATTCACTCCAAATTCTTTTCCATCTCCATAATACTCTCGAACTTTATTTGCTCCTACTCCTCCAATTATTATTGCTATTTCATTAATTCCTGTTTCTGCAATTGTTTCCAAACAAAATTGTGACATTGGTTTATTTGCAATAGGTAAAAGTTGTTTTGGTCCTGTATGCGTTAATGGTCTTAAACGAGTTCCATGACCTCCGTGTAAAATAATTCCTTTCATTTTCTTATTTTAATCCTTATTTTTCCATGGGGTCTCACTAAAAACTTCATTTGCTGTATCCACGCCCCACTCTTTATTTGATTTATACCACTCTATTGTTTTTTTAATTCCCTCTTCAAAAGTTACTTCTGGTTTCCAACCCAATTCTTTTCGAATTTTTGTTGAATCTAAACTATATCTTGTATCTTCACCAGGTCTTGATTCTACAAATTTGATCAATTCCTGTGAACCCTCAACAATCTTCAATATACTATTAACAACTTGTAAATTATCAATTTCATTTATCGCTGAAATATTGTATGTTTCTCCAGATATACCATTTTTTATAACTAACATTATAGCTTTACAGTGATCTTCAACAAAAATCCAATCTCTAATGCTCTCTCCTTTACCATAAACTGGAATGGATTTCTTATTCATAGATAATGAAATGGTCTTTGGAATTAATTTTTCAAAAAATTGACGTGGGCCATAATTATTAGTGCATCTAGTTATAATTGCATCAATGCTGTATGTTACTACATATGCATTAATTAGTAATTCAGCCGAAGCTTTTGTTGCCGCATAAGGACTAGATGGATTAAAACGTGTCAGCTCTGTTGCACTGCCCTCTTTTATAGTCCCAAATACTTCATCTGTAGAAATCTGAATGAATTTTTTCTTATTTTCTCTTAGCGCCTCTAAAATTGTAAAAACTCCTCTAAAATTTGAAATTAGAAATGGATTTGGATCTGCAATACTTCTATCAACATGACTTTCTGCTGCAAAGTTTACAACACAATCAACTTGAGAAATTAACTCATCAAGTAATTTTCTATTAGTAATATTCCCCTTAACAAATCTATATCTTTCAGATTTTTCTATTTCCAGTAAATTATCATGGTTAGAGCCATCCATTTCTGCATCTAAATTAATTATTTGAAAATCATCATAATTTCTTAATACGTGGATGATAAAATTACTTCCAATAAATCCTAATCCCCCAGTTACAAGTAATTTCATATCACTCGAAAATCTCCAATATTAATAAAATATTAGATCTAATACTCGTTTGTCTGGTTACAATTAATCTAAACTTTTATCAGTTAATTTATTCATGAAAATTATGGATTCTGAAGATTATAGGATTAATCTAGAAATACATCCGACAAAAGATACCACCAATTCTCATGTAAATGGTTCACTTACGGTGGTATGGCGTGATTATGATAATATAATTAAAAACAATCCCCAAATGGTGTATGTAAGTTCAGTTAATCCTAATGAAGTTAAAGGCCCACATACGCATACAAAAAGAAATAGCTATTTTTCTTGCATACATGGGAATGTTATCTTCATCATTAAAAATTCTGATGGCTCATATTCTGAAATTGAGTCCAATCCTGAAAATGGAGTGATGGTATATGTCCCCAAAAATATTCCGTCCGCACATATTAACATCTCCACTGGAATTTCTAGAGTTCTAGCACTGGCTGATATCGCATGGAAACCTGATGATCATGAAATGGAAAATACAACTTTTAATGATTATGAATGGAAAAAATGGAAAAAATAAAAAATATTTAAGATATACAACTGATAATTTTTGTATAAATAATTTCTAAAAAATAAAATTCAGTAATAATCTTAATTAGTAATCGATTTTTTTTAATGTATTATTCAATGAAAAATTCAATTATATTTCTTGAGGGTGATGTTGATAAAAAATTAATTAATAAAATCACTGATAATTTTACGACACCACAAATTTTTACTTTAGATTATACATCACATAAAAAATTAGAATCTTTTTCTATAAGTCATAATTTATCTGATGATGAATTATCTGATTCTGACAAAAAAGAAATAGATATGATTGTAACAAATCTAGCATCAAATTGGTATAAAAAATTTGAAAATAATCTTTCCTTTCATGATATACCATTACCTACAATGATTGAGACTGAAATGGTATTATTTCTCTCATCCTTGTATATCAAAATATTTTCTATTGATAAAATTCTTAAAAAATTTAATCCAAACCATGTTCTATCTTCATCAGTAGTAAACGATTACGTCAAAAAACAATGTAAATCATTAGACTTACCTTGTGAAACAATTGAAATAATCAAAGATAATGAACTACTTTTTGATAAAATTAATTTAAAATTTAATATTCTAAATTTTCCAATATCCATAAATATTTCTAGGAAAAATTTTTTAAAAATAAAAGAGATATTTGAAAAAATTCTTTATAGAATAATAAAAACTGATCTTACGTCACTACCTAATCAAAAATCTATAGTTCTCTTAGATTTTAATACTGTACAATATGAGGAATTACTTCATGAATTATCTACTCTAGGTAAGAATGTTATTTTAATTAACCAAAGAAGACCCGCAATCTGGAATTGGAAAAGTCTGCAAATCATCAGAGATTCTAAACTTAAGATCTTTAATTTAAATAAATTTCAAAAACAATATCAAAAATCAATTAATGAATCAATCACAGATTTCAAAACTAATATTGATAATATGTTTAATAATGAATCCTATCTTGAAAACTTATTTTCAATTAACGAAATATCATTTTGGCATTCAATCCAAAACTCGTTTAAAAAAATCTGTTATTCACGTTTCTCTGAATCAATTACTAGAATAATATTATTTGAAAAATTTTTTACAAATTTTAAAACATCTGTAATTCTAGAATGGGCAGAAACTGGGCAAGAAGAAAAAGATTGCTTGTATGTTTCAAAAAATTTCAATATACCTTCAATCATGCTTCAACATGCTAGAATGCCAATATCTCCAATGTGGAAACCTTATGGAAAATTTTTAGGTTATTTCACTGATCCACTTTTGAGTACAAAGCAAGCTGTTTGGGAAGATTCTACACAAAATTATGCTATATCGTGCGGACACAAAAAAGAGAATGTAATAATTACTGGTAGTCCAAGACATGACAAATTTTTTAATCATATTTCAAAATCTAAGAAAAAAGGAATCATACTTTTCGCAACTACTGGGTGGGCTGGTGTGGCTGCTGAAACTTCAACTGTTAGATCCATGATCCAATTCGAGAATTTTGTTAAAACTGTATTTGATGTAGTAAAAAAATTTCCAGACAAACAATTAATCATTAAACCTCACCCACATTCAGAAAATTTAGTTAATGCTTTAGCTATCTTCAAAAAATTAGATCCAACAATTCAAGTTCTTCCTAATGCAAATCTTACTGAATTGATTGATTCATCAGAGATTGTTATAACCTTCACTAATTCAACAATTGCACTGGAATCTATAATATTGGGCAAACCAACTATGTCTTTACAAATTGAAAATTGGGCTAAAGATGAAGAAATTGCAAAAATGAATGCTGTATATTCTATATACAAGGAGAATGAAATTGAAGAAGGAATTAAAAAATTACTCTATGATCAAGATTTTAAAAGTGAACTTGAGAAAAACGCAAAACATTTTCTAAATGAATATCTAAAGTACCCAGGTAAATCTTCAAAAAAACTTGCAGAGGAATTAAATAATTTTTAATAAAAAACTATTATGTTGTATTAGGTCTAACTACCCACATTTTCTTATTTTCTTTTGCTCTCTTCTTTTCATTTTTTGATATCAATTCTTCTTCAAGCTTTTCACCTTGTCTGATTCCAATAATCCTTTGTTTTTTAGAAATTTTATTTGCCATTGCTGAAATTTTATAATTTTTCATTTTTGGGATAAAAATTTCTCCACGTTTTACAAGTTCTAAACAATTTAAAATAAAATCTACTGCCTCATCCACATGAAAAAAATATCTTTTCATTGATGGATCAGTTACCGAAATAGGCAAATTTTTCTTCTTCTCGTTTTCCCAAACTTCAAAAACATTTCCACGTGTCTCAATTATATTGCCTAATCTAACACTTGCAAATTTTGTAAAATGGAATCCATGTTCTCCTGCCCAACTGATTAATTGTTCGCCTAATTGTTTTGTTGTACCGTATAATGTAGATGCATCAACTGCTTTATCTGTGCTAATATTGATGAATTTTTTTGGTTTATCTCTCATTGCCATTTTTATTAAATTAATTGTACCATTGATATTTGCATCAACTGTTTCTATCGGATTAAATTCTGAAATTTCGATATTTTTTACTGCTGCCAAATGAAAAACCAAATCTACTTCATTTCCTGCCATGGCCACTCTATCTTTATCTAAAATATTTCCTAAGAGCAAGCGTAATCTGGAATCATTGACTTCTTTACCTAATCTAAAAAGTGCATGTTCGTCAATATCTAACACTCTCACACTTTTTACTGGATACTCTAAAATTTTTTTTGCTAATCTGGAACCTAGACTTCCAGCTCCTCCAGTAATGAGTACGGTTTTTCCTTTTAACTCTCCTCTAATTTTTCCCTTATTCTGTCTTTTATCTTTCATTTCTAATACTGAATTTTTTAATCAAATTAATAACGTTACGTATCATTATAATGTAAAAATAGAGAGCTTTATCAAGTAACAGAATTTCATATATTCATGGTCGCCAGTCTTAGCCATAAAAAATTGCCAAAAGTCTTTAGAAATCTTAGATTAATCAATCCTGACAAAAAAGTTGTTTATTGTAAAAAATGTGTTTTATCAAATCAAAGACCTAGAACAATGTTTAATGAAGAAGGAGTATGTGCTCCGTGTCTCTATGCAGAATTTAAAAAAACTGGAATTGATTGGGATAAGCGTGAAAAAGAATTAGAAAATTTATGTGATAAACATAGAAGTAAAGATGGTTCCTGGGATGTCATTGTTCCTGGAAGTGGTGGAAAAGATAGTGCTTATGTTACATTAATGCTAAAAGAAAAATATGGAATGAATCCATTAACTGTCACATGGGCATCATCACTTTATACTGACATTGGAAGGAAAAATTTTGATGCTTTCATAAGTTCTGGGTTTGATAATATTCTTGGAACTCCTAATGGAGAAATTCATAAAAAATTAAGTAAAATCACTTTTACTGAATTTGGAGATAATTTCTTACCTTTTGCCTATGGGCAAATAAGTTTCCCAATTCAAACTGCTGTCAGATATAAAATTCCTTTAGTTTTCTTTGGAGAAGACGGTGATGTGGAATATGGAGGTAGTTTTGATAGATTTGATAAGCCAAATCTTGACTTTCAATATACTATTAAAACAAAATTCACTTCTTTACCTCCCGAATATTGGAAGTCATTTGGAATAAAAAATTCTGATTTGATAAAATACAGTTTACCACCACTAAAAGAAATTAAAGCAAATAAAATTGAAGCACATTATTTTAGTTACTATAATTTCTGGGATCCTCAAGAACATTACAATGTATCAAAACAACGAACTGGTTTTAAAGAAAATCCTGAAGGGCGATCTGAAGGAACTTACACTGATTATGCAAGTCTTGATGATAAAACAGACGGTTTTCATTATTATATGGCATTCATAAAATTTGGAATTGGTCGTGCAACGGCTGACGCAGCTCATCAAATCAGAGATGGAGTGATTACTAGAGATGAGGGGGTAGATTTAGTACGTCAATATGATGATGAATTTCCTACAAGATATTTGAAAGAATTCCTTGAATATATGGAACTGGATATGGATTCACTTAACACCATAATTGATAAATTTCGTAGACCGATTATATGGAAAAAAACTGGTCGACAATGGAAATTACGACAACAAGTAACAAAATTGAAGTAAATAAGCTGATGGGGTTTATTTAAGTTGAAATAAAATTGGATATGATGTAAATGGCAGAAAACACATGGAAACTACCCTTATACAAAATCTATTCTGATGATGAAGATGTAAATTTAGTTACAAAAATTGTAAAACGAGGGGAAAGATGGGCAATAGGTCCCGAAATTGAAGAATTTGAAAATAAAATTAAAAATTATGTTGGTACCGATTATTGTTTAACCTTAAATTCTGGAACATCCGCTCTACATGCACTTCTTTTAGCATATGATATAGGAAAAAATGATGAAGTAATTGTTCCATCTTTTTCATTTATTTCAACTGCAAATTCTGTGCTCTTTGTTGACGGAATTCCAAAATTTTCCGATATCGAAGAAGACACTCTTGGTCTTGATCCAAATCTAGTCTCAAATAATATCACAACAAAAACAAAAGCAATAATTCCAATGGATTATGCAGGCTTACCTTGTAAAATTAATGAGTTAAAGAAAATATCACAGGATAATAATACTATCTTAATTGAAGATGCAGCTGAAGCTTTAGGTTCATCAATCAACGGACAAAAAACAGGTTCTGTTGGAGATTCTAGTATCTTTAGTTTTTGTGGAAATAAAGTTTTAACCACTGGTGAAGGAGGAGCTATAGTAACTAATTCTAAAGAAATTTTTGAAAAATTAAAACTTATTCGTTCTCATGGAAGAATTGATACAAAAAATTATTTTGAAAATCCGCAAATAGCAAATTATGAAATATTAGGATATAATTGGCGAATGTCCACAATTACTGCGGCACTTGGAATATCTCAAATTCAAAAATTAGATAAATTAATCAAATTACGAAAGGAAAATGCAAAATATATTACTGATAGAATATCAAAATTTCAAGAAATTACTACTCCTAACGTTCCTGAAGGTCATGAACACATATACCAAATGTATACTGTCCAATTAAAAAACCAAAAAATAAGAGATACTTTACATGAATTTCTAATTAAGAAACAAATATTCTCAAAAGTTTATTTTTCTCCAATTCATATGACTAGTTTCTATAAAAGCAAATTTCCAACTGATAGTATGTCATTGCCTATAACAGAGAAAATCTCTGAGCAAGTACTTACTCTCCCAATGTATCCTAATATGACTAATGAAGAAAAAAATTACCTGATTGACTCTATTTCGGAGTTTTTTGAAAAACAATGAAATCATATAAAATTCTGGCAATTATACCTGCAAGAGGCGGTTCTAAGGGAATTAGAAAAAAAAATATCCAAAAACTACTTGGAAAACCATTAATTTCCTACACAATCACTGCCGCAAAAAATACAAAATCCATAAATAAAATTATTGTTAGCACGGATGATAATGAAATAAAAAAAATCTCACAAAATATTGGTGCTGAGGTACCATTCTTGAGACCAAAACAAATCTCAAAAGATACCTCATCCACTATTGAAGTAATCAAACATGCGTTAAAATTCTTAGAAGAAACTCAATCTTATAAACCTGATATCATCGTTCTATTGCAACCAACTTCCCCATTAAGAACAAGTCAATTAATAACTAAAACGATTAATACACTAAAAAAATCTAAAGCTACATCCGTAATCACTGTTTCAAAAATTACTAAACACCCTTATGCATCATTTTGGTTAAAAAATGATTTCCTTAAACCATTTAAGGAAAATTCAACAAAATATTCTAGAAGACAAGATTTTCCAGATTTATTCTTTCCAACTGGTGCTGTTTATTCATTCTGGTATGATACTCTAAAAAAATTCAATTCAATTTATGGTCCAAAAATTAAACCTATTATTGTAGACGATGATAACATTGACATTGATACACTACAAGATTTATTTTTTACAGAGATGATATTAAAAAACTGGAAAAAATATAGAAAAATTTAGTCTGATACTATCGTGTAATTTTGGACACAATTTTTACAAACATCATTTTTTTGATAATCTCCATTTTTGTGAATTTCCCTTAACTCTTTCATTTTATCGTTATTCCATATTTCTTCAAGAGAATTTTCTTTCCAGTTTCCTACAACAAGATCCACTGCATAAAAACTACAACATGGTAATGTGTCTCCATTGCTTCGTAAAGTTAGTCGCTTAAATGGTTCTGAACAATGAAATTTTTCTGGTATTGGTGAACGTTTTAAAATAATATCTTCGCTTCTTTTTTCATCCTCAAATCGCCCTTCCCCAAATGGATTCTGTAAGTGTTGAATACCAAGACTATCGACTTTATCTTTCCAATAATTTAAAAATTCTTCATATTCATGGAAATTAATTTTACTTGTAACGAAAGTCAATCGAATTTTTGGAAGCTTTGCATTCAGCTCTTTTCTAACAGCCAAAAAATCATGAATATTCTTAACGGTAACATCCAGATTTCCACCAACTCGAATTTTATCATATGTCTCATTTGTTACTGCGTCTAAGGAGACGTTAATTTTGGTTAACCCTGCATTGATTATTTTTTTTGACATTTCTTTTGTTAATAATGTTCCATTAGTTGTAATTAACACATCAAGAATACCTGCATCTACAGCATATTTGATAAACTGATCTATGTCTTGACGAATCAGTGGTTCATTAATGTAACATAATCTTATTGATTTTGTCCCAATAGATACTGCTTCATCAATAATTTTCTTATAATCTTCAAATGTGAACCAATCTTCTTTTTTTTCTGCTGCATCTTCCACTGCCCATGTACACATTGGACAACGTAGATTACACGAATAATTTAGCTCTAATTCAAGATGTGGTGGAAATTTAGATTCTTTTTCTAACTTACAGTATTTTTCCCAGTCATCCCTGTATTTTGTCCATTGTTCACGTCCTTTGATATTAATGAAATCTTGTTCAAAATTATTATCAAAATAAAGATTTTCAGAAAGACCACCATCAAAACTCTTTATCTCCAAATTCTCTCAATATTAAATTAAATTCTAATTATATAATTGAAATGATCTTATGATACTATTTTCTGATATCTTCTGAAATTCTTAGTTGACGAACTAAATATTCTAGCTCATTATAATCCAAACTTACATTATTATCAAAAAAGTTTTTTGTTTTATCAGAGGTTATGTGAATTTCTATTATCTCAGCTCCTAAAATAGAAGCAGTTAATGGTGCCAGGAAATTTGGATTATGATTCGAGTATCCATCAAAATCTTTAATATCTTTAAAATTTATTTCTTTAAAACTAGTGGGATATTTTGGTACGCAATATAACCATGAAATTTGTTTGTTAGAAAAATATTTTGAATTTTTTGGAGTTATTTCACTACTAACAATAACTTGTTTTCCAGTACTTAGAACTTTTTTTATTAATTTTGATTCTTTATTCTCTAGAAGAGATACCCCATCTGCATGTCTAATTTTATACCTATTAACATAGGGATCTAAGAAATCAACCGCTTTTTCGTACATTGGCGTACAAAACCATTCGATATTATTTTCTAATGCAATTTTATCTATTTGTTTTACATTATCCGAATTTACCGAACATGAAAGTAACCTTTCTTTTTCTGGATGTTCTGATACTTCTTTTTCTGAAAATGCCTGAAATTTTACTGCATTACATCCTATATTCTTAGTTTGTTTTATCATTTCTTTTAATAATTCAAAACTTCCATTCCAATTCACACCAATTTCTGCAATCACAAAAACCATGAAGTGATTTTACATTCTAGTTATTTATGCTCTATGTTTTTAAGCTACGATTAAAAAAATATCATCAAGAATTAAACATATGAAACAAAAAATTTCTATTACAACAGGCACTCGTTCAGAATATGGAATTCTTCGAGAATTAATTAAACAAATATCGTCTAGTAAGAAATTAGAATTATATCTAATTGTAACTGGAATGCATTTGTCAAAAAAATTTGGATACACAATTAATGAAATAAAAAAAGACAAAATTCCTATTTATGAAAAAATTAGTATGACTCCTTCTGGAAATACTCCTTATGATATGTCTGTTTCATTAGGAAAAGGTATTGTAGGTTTTTCTAAAATTTTTAAAAAAATGAAGCCTGATCTTAATGTTGTTTTAGGTGATCGTGATGAAGCGTTGGCATCTGCATTAGCTGCATCCCATATGAATATTCCAAACGCTCACATACATGGTGGAGAAATATCTAGAGGAATCGATGAGTATAATCGACATGCTATAACAAAAATATCCAATATTCACTTTGCTGCAACTAAAAAAAGTAAAGAACGAATAATCAAAATGGGGGAAGATAAAAAAAATGTCATTCATACGGGCTCACCCTCTATAGATGAAATTAAAATATCAAAAATTTCCTCAAAACAACAATTAGAGAAAAAATATACTGTTGATCTAGAAAAACCTCTTTTTGTTCTTCTCCAGCACCCTGTAACAACTGAATTTGAAAAAACTCATTCACAAATAAAAATAACACTTGATTCTCTTTCAAAACTAAAAAATCAAACAATTGCAATCCTACCTAATTCTGATGCAGGGAATGAACAAATAATTAAACAATTAAAAATTTTTTCTAAAAAAAATAATTTTTTAAAAATATTTCCAAATTTACCCAGAAATGATTACCTAGGGTTCTTGAAATATTGCTCTGCTTTAGTTGGTAATTCTAGTAGTGGTATTATAGAGTGTAGTTATTTCAATACACCTGCAATCAATATTGGAATTAGACAACTTGGAAGAGAAAAAGATCTAAATGTCATTGACGTACCAACCTTCTCAAAACCACTCATTATTAATGCACTAAAAAAATCAATTAAGAAAAAAAATAAAAAAATAAAAAAATCGTCAATTTATGGTAATGGCAATGCTAGTAAAAAAATTGTTCAATATCTTGAAAGACTTCAAATTAATTCAGAAATCATTCATAAAAAATTGACCTATTGATTATTTCATGATATTACTACGGAAAGGTTATTACATAAT
>MDTE01100745.1_pt1 | contig 12924 bp, 6 predicted proteins | sample 811231 | NCBI WGS metagenome assembly MDTE01 (sample SAMN05326651, study PRJNA326480) | marine metagenome | isolation source: seawater | place: Indian Ocean: Red Sea | collected 2010
CGACGGAGTGCCGCGAACCGGTCCGCGCGAGTTCATGTCCGTTCCACGCGACGCGATGCACGCGAACATGAGCGCGGTGACGCCCCCCTCGTGCCCCCCTGTTCCTTTCTGTCACTGGAGCGGACCGAAAACTGGAGCGGACCGAAAAAGCAGAAAGACGGGACCGAAAAAACTCGAGCTTTTTAAGGGTTTTACGGGTTAAGAGTAACTCGTAGTAGCCGGATGCCTTTTTCACCAAGAAAAAGAGGGGGTTTTCTCCCGAGTCCCGCTCGTCCCTGATCCGTTTCCCCGCCTTTTTGAAGCCTCCCGAACCAGACGTTTGCCGCGTTGGCGGCTCTCTCCATTCGCGGTCGGCGCCGCGCACTCGGTCGCGACAAAGTGGGCGAAAGTATCGCGCGCGAGGGATGTCCTCCGACGAGCGCATCGCTTGTGAATCCCCCGAGAGCTGGTCTCGGTGCTCTCCGGAGGAGGGATGCGCGGCCAGCGCGAGCCCCCGCGCCGAGCAGGCTCCGGAGCTCAGCCACCTTCCGTTCGACGTCGCCGCGCGGGTCTTGGCAACGTTGCCGCCGCACACGCGCGCCAGGTGCGCCTCGGTGTGCAGGTCCTGGCGCAATATGATTCGGGAGCTCCCGCCCGAGCAGCTCTGGCGCGAACTCGACTTCGTTCGGGGCGCGGACGAGACGTTCAAGGTGCGCAGAGTCCCTGTCCTGCCGAACCGCCGCGCTCGGGGACACGACGAGGGGCGCTTTTCAGAAACTTTCCCCGAATTCCGAAGCTGACGCGGCAATGGCCTCCCGATGCGCAGGTGAACAAGGAGAACGTGACCGCCGCCGTGGGCGCGGCGAGGGGTAAGATGAGGGTCCTGAAGGTTCCCGGAGAGGCGGGAATCTCCCGCTCCGCGCTCGTCTCCCTCGTCAGGGACAACCGCGAGAGTCTGAAGGAGCTCCACGCTTTCTGCTCAGCCGACGGGGAGCGGGGATACTGGACCCCGAAGCAGGTGCACGCGGCGATGTCGGCGGCGGGACCCAGGTTTCGAAGGCTCGCCGTGGATGTCAAATCTAGGGGCGTGTGTCTCGCCCTCATCCAGCAGCTGGCGTGCCCTGTGGTGCGCGTGCGTCGCCTGGACGTTCGAGCCGCCCAGCTCGGCGCGGTTGAAAAGGTGCAGCTGTTTGAAGCAATCGCTCGCATGCGGAGCAAGGCTGCCGCGCTCGTCAGGTCCGGCTCGGCACTCTCGTTGACGGACATGGCGAAACAGTTCGGGGCGGAAGGGGGCTTCAAGGGCCTCGGCGGCGGGCAAGAGGGCGAGGAAGACACCCTCCGCCGCCTCGTGCTCGCGTCGTGCGGCCTCGACGGGGACGACGCCGCAGCGCTCGCGGACGCCATCGCGGCGGGTGACGGCGGGGACCCGGGGGACACACCGCGCGGACCCGCGACCGCGCTCGGGCGGCTCAGGCCTGGCGGGAAGGGCGTCGACGATGAGCGGGGCGTCGATGATGAGTGTCGCGCGCCGCCGCTCGACCTCGACCTCGGGGATAATCCGTCGCTGGGATGCGAGGGCGCTCGGTCCATCGCCGCGCTCGTGGCGGAGGGATCGATCGGTACGTTGAGCCTGGAGAACTGCGGGGTGGGAGAACCGGGAGCGACGGCGATTGCTGAGGCGTTAGCGTCGCCGGGGTGCGTCCTGCGCTCGCTGAACATCGGACGTAACTTTGTGGGTGCGGAGGGTGCGAGCGCAATCGCGGCGGGACTCGCGAGGGGCGCGAGGGCGAGAGCCGCGTTGGGACTCCACGCGACTCTCACGGAGCTAAAGCTCGGAAACAACGCGATTGGATGCGAGGGTATGGGCGCACTTGCGTCGGCGGCGGCTCATTCCGGGGCGTTCGCCGTCCTGGAGCGCCTGGAGGTTCCCATGAACGGGATCGGCCCGGACGGCGCTGCGGCGATGGCGAGGTCGATCCTCGTCTCCGGCGTCGGCGGGGATGACGACGAGGAGCCTCACTCACCGTCCGCGGTGAGAGGCGCGCCCGTACTGCGCGAACTGTTCATGCACGGAAACCCCCTCGGCGCGGTGGGCGCCGCGGCCATCGCGGACGCGTGCGCGTCGGCTGGGCCGGTTGACGGCGCGAGACCGAGCCTTGAGGTTCTGAGCCTGAGCGCGACGCGACTGGGCGTATCGGGGGCATCCGCGTTGGCGACGGCGATGATCGTCCCGGGAGGACCCCTCTCGCGCGTCTGCCACCTCGACCTATCCGCAAACGACATCGGCGAGTCCGGCGCGGGGTTCCGACGGCGGATGACGCCGGCGGCGGATGACGGCGACGGCGACGCGCGCAAGCCCGACAACCGCCTCGTCGGCGCCCCTCCGTCGGACCTCCTCCATCCCACCGACGCGTCGCCCGCCACGGTCGCGGAGACATCGAGCCTGATTGCGCTTACCTCGAGCCTCGCATCCGCGCCGTCCCTGCGACGCCTCGACCTCGGATACAACAACCTCGGCGACGCGGGCGCGGGAGCGATTGCGTCGGCGTTTCCCCTCGGGCTGGGCGCCTCCGTCGCCGAGCTGGACCTCCAGAGAAACTCCATCGGGGACGAGGGAGCCGCGGCGCTGGCGAGGGCGCTCGAGGAGTGCATCGAAAGCGTGATGGTGCGGAGTTTGGACCTTCGATCGAACGCGATCGGCGACGCTGGGATGGAAGCGCTTCGCGCTCACGTCGCGGCTGGCACGGCGAGGCTGAACTTCATGCCCGCCAGATGGACCGTGCCAGGACCGGCGACGCCGGACGAGGCGGTCGCGGACGTCGCGGTCACCGTCTGAACGTTGATCGACGGCCGTATCGCTAGACTTAATCTCACGATGCAAGCAAATTAGTCTAAGATCTATCCATGACCACAATCCATGAGCCGCCCGCCCACAACAGAGCTGTGCCAAACAAGTCTTGCTCACACTATTCATGCCGGCGGCTGCGGCAGCTGTGACCGTCGCGCCGCCGCGCGGCGAGCGACGCGTCGACGCCGGCGGTCGCGCGTCCGAGGCTCAGCTCCTCGCGAGGGGTGGCATGCCCAGGTGGCCCGTGTGCACGTGGCGGCCGCACGCGCGTCTTCCGGAAGGGGTGGGCATCCCTGTCGGCGCATTCGTAACCTCTCGGCCGGAGGCAGTGCAGAGGGTGCGGCAGGCCCTGATGGACACGGGGCGGCTCAAGGCGAATGGAGTGACGCGTTTCGACGCGCACGTGTGGGAGGCTCTGTGCGCGACGGGGTACGTCGACGGCGAATCCCTGCGCGAGGATCGCTCCGCCGTCGAGTGGGCTGTGCACGTGTTCGGCATTCCCGAGGGTCAGCGCGAGGTGAACGACGTGGAGGAGCTCCTCGCATCCGGGGACGTGCGATACGTCCCTGGCGTCCGTATCGGCTCACCCGCGTGCTACGTCGACGCGAGGACCGGACGCGACCACCCCGGGTCGGCACTCGGGTCGTGGTCGCCGCTCATCGCGGAACCCGAGCTCGAGCGCACCAGGCGAGATCGCGCCGAGGCGGAGCGCGCGTCGCGCGCACCCCGCGGCCCATCGCCCCCGCGATGGCGACCCGAGGCGCACGCCGCGCTCGCCGCCGCGGTGGACGGAGGATGCGACGACGGGGATGGCGGCGACGACGGGAACGGCGACGAGCCGTCGTCGGATGGGTTCACGTTCTCGGAGCTGTTCGCGGGGGTGGGCGGGTTCGGCGTCGCCCTGCGAAGCCTCGGCGGAACGCCCGTGTTCGCTTCGGAGCTGTGCGGACACGCGCGGAGGACCTACCTGGCACACCACGGCGGGTCGTGGGGCGACGACGGCTCGACCGACGCTCGAACGCCGCTCGTCTGCTGCGGCGATATCACGGACGTGTGCGAGACGTTGATGCCGCCGCACGACGTGCTCACGGGCGGGTTCCCGTGCCAGTCCTTCAGCCGCCGCGGCGACCGGCTCGGCCTCGGCGATCCGCGGGGGCAGCTGTTCCGGGAGATCCTGAGGGTTCTCGTCGCGGCCGAACCGAGGGCGTTCGTGCTGGAGAACGTAGAGGGATTGGTGACGATGGACGACGGCGAGACGATGGCGGAGATTGTCGCCGCGTTGGAGTCGGTCGGGTACGCGGTCGGGACCCGGGTGTTCGACGCGCGGGGTTGGGTGCCGCAGAGCCGAAAGAGGGTGTTCTTCGTGGGGTTCAGGTCCGACTTACGGGCGGCGAGGGAGGACGGGGTGTTCACGTGGCCGGAGGAGCCTCGCGATTGCGGCGGGACGGTCATGGACGTCCTCGAGGATGAGCACAGCGAGACGGCGCGGTGCGAGGTGTCGGAGTACCAGATGGAACGGGCCGCGGCGTTCTTTCGAAGGACGCAGTCCCGGGGAGAGGACGAGGGCGGCGAACATGCGGGGTACCTGTATCCGGTGGACGGTATCGCGAGGACTCTGTGCGCGTCGTACAGGAAGAGCAGCGTGTACAACGCCGAGCTGGTGCCGCCGATGGATGGCGACGGTGAGACGATGAGGACCAGGCCGAGGTACTACACCGTGCGCGAGTGCGCGAGATTGCAGGGATTTCCTGAGACGTTCTATTCGGATCCGAATCGGGGGTACCACGAGCTCGGAAACTCGGTGTGCGTGCCGCTCGTAAGGGCGATCGGGGAGGAGGTCCTGAGGGCTCTCAGGGCCTCGTGAGGTCGCAGAAGCTTGATTACGTGCGTCGATGTATCCAGAACTCTAGTGCTTTCGCTACTCATATCAGTTATGCGCGATAGAAGCTTTTAACATGTGAACGTCGACTTCGTGGAATCAGTGTCGTAATGTTGTTTGCAAAAGTTTTTGGCAAGCATCGATGCTCGCCTTAAGCTCCCCCCCGACGCCGCCACACTGCTCGGATCGATGTGAAACTTTGCGAAGGACGTAGCTGACGACGCGAGGCGTCGCCCCATGTCCTCAAAAATAAAAAAAGAATGATTGACATCGGTGAGATTCGAACTCACGCCCTTTCGGACAGGAACCTTAATCCTGCGCCTTAGACCGCTCGGCCACGATGTCTTCGTGTATGAGCTTCTTCCGGATGTTCATCCGGTAAAGTGCTTTCGTCGATTTCATATCTGGTTGTGAATTCCTAGGATAATGTACCCGGTGGGCCAGCTTTCCGGGCACCTGAAATTGATGACAGATATTGGCCCTGCCAGACGCGATACACCAAATTTCCATCCCGAACCCTATTGGCCCGCGTCGCCACCTCGGAGCCACAAACGAAAAAAGGATCTTGAGATTTCGCGAAAATCTCAGTGGAGTACTGGTCACAAAAGTGCGAGTCGTTTCGTGCAGCGTCAGCAGTCCGCAAATAGCCAATAATATCTACGCAGGTGGCGCTGGTAACATTAAACCTCGAGTCGTACCGGGTTTGGTCATATAACCAAATGTTGTCAAAAATATTCGTCGATCGACCAAATATCCCGGCGTGCGCTTTATACAGTCACGGTTCCTGGTCTGCGCCAAAAAACAGTTTAAGATCGCGAACCCCCGGCACACACTCACGCGCGCGCGAGCGAGCACAACTCGAAGGAACGCGAAGGACACTCGCGAACCTATTCCAAACACTCAACCCTACGTCTGACGACCGTCGTGCATAAGGTGCGTTTCCTCCCTCGTACTCCGAGCGACTTTTCCCGGCCCGGTCCTTTTCCGCCGATTCCACGTTCGCGTCCCTTCTCGGGATGTTGAAACCTTCGTCGGATCTCGCGTCGAGGCGCCCGAGACCGGCGAAGACGAACGCGAAAGCGGGCGATTCTTTATGATCGACCCGTCCTTTCAACGCTCGGTGCATCCCATTCGATCGGCGCGTCTCGCGGCGTCAATGGCGACGCGCGGGGAGTCCGTCGTTTCGCGGTTTTTTTCGCGGGGGTGGGAAAAAGCGGATGTGACATCCGTTCCGCCCACCCGGCGTCCTCCGCGGGCTCGAACCGGCAGTTTTGGCCGGATCCGCTCGGATCGGGCTCGTTCTCGCGAGCTGAGACTCTTCATCGCGAATCCATCCGCGTCGCGTCTCCGATTTCGGCCTCTTCGCGTCCGATGTGCGCGGACGCGGCGTAAATTCATCGCGATCCTCCAAAACCGCGTCTCGTGACAAAAAAATATATCTTCTGGGTGTGTCGCTGACCCTACGCTCCATGCCCCTCTCACAACAGCACTCGGGTATCTAAAAACCCCTTCTACAACAACCCCAAACATAATGTCCGTATTGAGCTCTTCGATCTTCGAAGGCGGCGACGCGAGCCGGACCGCCGCGTCGCAGATCGCCGAGAAGGTCAAGTCCTCGGGCTCGGGTCTTAGCTCTGCCGATCTCTCCGCACTCGCGGAGGCTCTCGCGGACGGATCCAAGGGCACCGCCGCGAAGCGCGAGGGCGCCTGCGTGGCCGTTGCGGCCATCGCGGGTACCGCCAAGCAGGCTACCGAGCACCAGATGGTCACCCTCGTCTCCGCGCTTGTCACCTGCTGCGCGGATAAGCACAGCAAGGAGGTGCAGGATGCCGCCGCCAACGCGCTCAGCACGCTCGCCAAGTCCATGTCCGGCCACGGTGTTCGCGCGGTTCTTCCCGCGGTAATCGATGCTATGGACCCCAAGGAGAAGTGGCAGACGATGGTCGGCGCGCTTGACACTGTCAGCACCCTCGCGCTCACCTCCCCGCTGGCAATCTCTGAGGCGCTCAACGACATCATCCCGGTTGTGACGCAGATGGTGAACGACTCCAAGGAGCAGGTGTCCGTCGCGGCCAGGAAGTGCCTCGAAAACATCTGCAACTCAATCGATAACCGCGACGTCGAGCCTTTCATCCCCGCGCTCGTCGCTGCCACCATCGACCACGAGCAGGTTGTCGAGTGCGTGCAGAAGCTCGCGTCCACCACCTTTGTTCAGACGGTGACCGCTGCGCCCCTCGCGCTCATCGCGCCGCTCCTCCTCCTCGGCTTCCGCGTCAGGACCACCGCCACCAAGCGCATGTGTGCCGTGATCATCAACAACATGTCCAAGCTCGTTGAGGATCCCGAGGACGCCGCGCCTTTCCTCCCCAAGCTCATGCCCGCGCTGGACAAGGCCAAGGAGGAGGTCTCCGACCCGGAGGCGCGCACCGTGTGCGGCAAGGCTTTCGAGCAGCTGCAGTCCATCGACGCCAGGCTCAAGACTCACAAGTCCGTCAAGGCTGTCCGGGACGTCGTCGCCAAGGAGGTCAAGGCATCCGCTGGCGTCCCCGCCGAAACCGCCGAGTACGTCACCACCCTGGTGTGCTCTCTCATCAACTGCAAGGTTGACGACGACGGCGACTGGGTCGAGGAGCTCAAGGCTTATAAGGTCTCCGAGGCTGCCGCGATCGCGATGTACAAGGCTATGGCCAAGCTCTACTTCACCGAGCAGGATGAGAGTGACGACGAGGAGGACGTCGAGCAGCTCTGCGACTGCCGCTTCACCCTCGCGTACGGCTCCAAGGTGCTCCTCCATAACACCAAGCTCAAGCTCAAGCGCGGCTACAAGTACGGTCTCTTGGGCGGTAACGACTCTGGCAAGACAACTCTGATGCGCTCCATCGCCAACGAGCAAGTCGACGGCTTCCCGCCTGCCTCCGAGCTCCGCACCGTCTTTGTCGAGGCTGACATTGTCGGCGAGCTCTCCGACCTTCCTTGCGTCGACTACATCCTCGCGGATCCTCGCATCAAGAAGGCGGGTATCACCGCCGAGGTTGTCGACCGCATGCTTATGTCTGTCGGCTTCGGCGAGCAGCCCAACAAGGGCCAGACCCTGGTCACCTACCTCTCCGGTGGCTGGCGCATGAAGCTCGCGCTCGCGCGCGCCATGTGCCTCAACGCAGACATTCTCCTTATGGACGAGCCCACCAACCACCTCGACGTAATGAACGTGAAGTGGGTCGAAGAATACCTCCTCGGGCTCAAGGATGTGACCTGCGTGATGGTGTCCCACGACACTGGCTTGCTCGACCGTGTGTGCAACAATATCATCGCCATCGAGAACCTCAAGCTCAAGCAGTTCAAGGGTAACCTCACCCAGTACGTCGAGAAGAACCCCAAGGCGAAGTCTTTCTTCGAGCTGAAGTCCTCAACTGGGTTCGTCATGAAGTTCCCCCAGCCGGGCTTCATCGAGGGCGTCAAGTCAAAGGGTAAGCCCCTGATGAAGATGAACAACTGCACCTACACCTACCCCGTCAACTCGGTGCCGACGGTGAAGAACGTGACCGTTCAGGTGTCGCTCGCATCGCGCGTCGCGTGCGTCGGACCCAACGGTGTCGGCAAGTCCACCATGATCAAGCTCCTCACCGGAGAGGTCGTCCCTCAGGAGGGTACCGTGTGGAAGCACCCCAACGCGCGCGTCGCTTACGTTGCGCAGCACGCCTTCCACCACATCGAACAGCACCTCGAGAAGACCCCTAACGAGTACATCCGCTGGCGCTTCCAGCACGGCGACGACAAGGAGGCTCTCGCCAAGGACACCATGGTGCTCACCGATGAGGAGAAGGAGAAGGTCAAGGAGCCCGTCACCTTTGAGATTGAGGACGAGAAGGGCAACAAGACCAAGGTCAAGTGGCGCATCGAGAAGCTCACCGGCGGCAGGAAGCAGGTGAAGAAGGAGGTTGAGTACGAGGTTCAGTTCGTGGGCATGTCCTACAACTCCAACAGGTATGTCTCTGCCTCCAAGCTCGCCAAGTGGGGCTTCAGCAAGCACATGCTCGTCGTTGACGAGAAGGTTGCACAGCGCGCTGGCGCCTTCTCCACCCCGCTCACCACCGCCAACGTGGAGAAGCACCTCGAGGACGTTGGCCTCGACAAGGAGTTCGGCACTCACACCCGCATGTCCGCCCTCTCCGGCGGCCAGAAGGTGAAGGTTGTCATCGCCGCCGCCATGTGGGCCCTGCCCCACATCGTCATTCTCGACGAGCCCACCAACTACCTCGATCGCGACTCCCTCGGCGCCCTCGCCGGCGCCATCCGCACGTACGAGGGCGGCGTGGTGATGATCACTCACAACAACGAGTTCTGCTCCGCGCTCTGCCCCGAGACGTGGCTCATGCAGAAGGATCCCGCCGACGGCATCGCGCAGTGCAACTGCAAGGGTGACGCCGAGTGGATGGCCAAGGCTGCCAAGGAGAGCGTCCAAGCCGCCGTGCAGCTCGACGAGATCACTGACGCCCTCGGCAACGTGGTCAAGATTGAGAAGGAGAAGAAGTCCAAGGACAAGATGTCCAGGAAGGAGAAGAAGCAGGCTGAGAAGATCAGGAAGGCCAAGATCGCCCGCGGCGAGGCGGTCTCCTCGGACGACGAGGACTGGGATTAAGCGAATCTGCTTTACCTTCGTCTCGACACTTTCTTGCATCCTTGGGAGGCACTCTGCTTAGGGGCGATGGATTAGCCGCCCAAACGATTCTTAAGTGTTGGCGTGTGTAGTAGACGACTTTGACGGCGTCGAAGTGCGGTGTCTGTAGACTGTGGTGTTGGCCGCCTGTTGTTTTGAACCAACGGCTTACCCCATTGTAACTTGTTAATGGATCACAGGTAACTTTCAACTCGCAAGAGCCTCGCCTAGCTAGTCTCATCCCTTGAGTTTCGCAGCGACCGATGGACCGGTCTCCTGGTACTCCACCTTGGTCACGTGCTGGTTGTGCGTGAACACAACCTTGGAGAGGATCGCCCCGCCGATCCACGGTGCCCACCGCGCCGTCCCGGGCGGCATGTACTCGGGCGTGGACGCCAGAAACGGCTTCATCGACGGGGGCAGCTGCTGCTCCAGATCCGCCAGTATCCTCGCGTCCAGTCCCTCGGCGCGACCCGCCCACGCGCCGCACACCCCAACCGCGTCCACCACCGCTCTCCTCTGTTCCGCCGGGCACGCGGCGATTGACGCGGCGGCGGCGTCGACGAGACCCGCGCGGCCGACGGGGCGAAACAAACCGCGCTCCACGCACTCCCTCCTCGCGGCGCCGGACACCGAAACCTTCCTCCCGTCCGGCAGCGTGTACGTCTCATCCTTCAACGAGGCGCCGCCGCTCGCGTCGTCCCGCGACGGGGCCACCGCCGCGGTCGCGTCCCTGACCGCGTCCCTCTCGTGCTCGCGCAGGCGGCGATGCTCCTCGCCGCACCGCGCGAGGAGCTCGGCGGTGACGAGGGAATGCCCCGCCTCGCACCTCTGCGCCGCGGGCGAGACCAGGCTGCCCTCAACCACCGGAGCGACGTCCGTCACCGAGTACCCCACGTCCACGCTGACGCCCGTCACCTTGCCCACCGCGTACAGCGCCGCGACGGGCTGCTCCGCGACGTACAAGCCGGACACGTTGAAGGACTCGAACATCATCTGCGTCAGTCGCTCGCGGTCCGCCTTGGAGGTGAACACGGGCTCGGTTATCAGGCACGCGCCCTCGTCGCCCTTTACCCACGCGCACTGGCGGTAGAACACGTCGGCGAGGAGAGCCTCGAGCTGGTCCCAGTCCTCGACGCGGCGATCGCGGATTGGTCGCGAGGTTTCCCCGCCGGCGCCAGATCCCGCGGGTCGCACCAGCGCAGGCTGAAGCACCCCGGGCTCGCGCTCGGGGACGGCGTAGCCCGCGCGGATAAAATCATCGTCGTAATCGATGACCACGGCGTTGTCACCGATCGTCGTCGCCATGGCCGCCTCCCTGCTGCTCAAACTGATCCCTAGCGAGGAATTCTTGCAGGGCTGTTTGCAAAACTTTTACAGTGCGTGAAAACTTTGATGACAGCAGTTCACAGGGCCGCGCGCGCGGAGATGCCTCCGGTGTCGGTGGTAGCCGTATCCGCGCATCTCGTCGATACACGAACATATCGTGCGAACGTTTTATTCGATAACATCTGCCGGTCCTGTCGCCGTAGAGGCGTCCATCCCCCCGCTTCGAGTCGTCCGCGTCAGCGAGTGAAGCTTTCCGTGTCCGTCATGGCCCTCTCGGAGGTGACCTCGCCGGACCCTTCGGACCGCGCGGCGGTGCGCGACTACGTCCTGGGCGGTCCGCTCATCGACCAACTGTCTATATCCCGCGAGAACGCGACGGACGATGTGGTCGACCGGTGGACGTCCGTCGCGGCGCGGCTGTGCGACCAGCTCTCGATGGAACTGGCGTCGCTCGACCCCGCGCAGGCTTCGAGGGTGTACAGGTACTACCTGCCCGTCTACCTGTGGTGCCTCGCCCGCCTGGAGGCTCACAGGTCCGTCTCAGCCCCGGGCGTCGCGTGCCCGCCCTTGGTCGTCGGCCTAAGCGCCCCGCAGGGCTGCGGCAAGACCACGCTCGTCGCCCAGCTCACCCGACTGCTCGACGCCGACGGCGTTCGCGCCGCATCCGTGTCCATCGACGACGTGTACCTGACGGGCGCGGAACAGGAGGAGCTGGCGAACAAAAACCCGACCAACCCGCTGCTGCGGTTCAGGGGCAACGCCGGGTCCCACGACGTCGAGCTGGGCGTGCGCACGATCGAGTCGCTGAAAGCGCTCAACGCGAAGCCGGGGTCGACGACGGCGGTGCCCAGGTACGACAAGACGATGCGCGGGGGACGAGGTGACAGGGCGCCGAGAGACACCTGGCCGACACACACGGCACCTCTGCATCTGGTCATGCTGGAGGGTTGGATGCTGGGTTTCTCTCCCGTCGGCGACGAGGCGGCGAGAGACGCGGGGCCGCACCTACTCGCCGTCGATCGAGCGCTTCGACGCGGCGGGTACGACCGGCTCCACCTCGCGGTGGACGCGTGGGTGGTGGTGAGGGTGGAGCGCATCGAGTGGGTGAGGGAGTGGAGGCTGGAGGCGGAGCGGGAGGCGAGGGCGGCGGGGAGGGGCGCGCTGACCGACGACGAGGTCGCGGACTTCGTCGACAGATTCTTGCCGGCGTATCGGGCGTACCTCCCGGGGCTGTACGGCGACGGTCCGTTTGGGAGCCAGCCCGGGAAGGTGCTGACCGTGCGAGTAGATCGGGGGAGGAACGTGCTAGACGTATAGCTTGGCGCGATAGGTGCGTGTGTTTCGTAAACTCTTTGCGTGTTATCAAGCCTGCTAAGTAGGCCTCGCTAAACGCGTTTGGCGCAAATCTCCCTCGAGCTTTTGCGCCCCCACAACCCAGAAGTAATTTAAGAACGGGGCTTCTCCTTCTTCTCGCGGAAGAGCGCGGAGAGAGCCACACCCGCCACCTTCACCACCTTGAAACGCACACCGGGGATATCGCCGACGGCGTGGCCCTTACGGCCGAAGCCGGCGATGAGAACCTCGTCGTTCTCGTCGACGAAGTTCAGGCAACCGTCGCGGGGCACGAAGGCGGCGATCTTCTTGCCGTTCTTGATGAGCTGAACGCGCACGCACTTACGGATGGCGGAGTTGGGCTGCTTGGCCTCGATACCGAGCTTCTCGAGGACGATGCCCTTGGCGTGGGAGCAGCCGGCGAAGGGCTTCTTCCACTCGGAACCGAGGTTCGCCTTGTTGAAGTCCTTGTCCGCCCAGCGCTGCTCGCGGCGCAAGTTGCGCAGCTTACGACCGGCTCCAAGACCACGAGTCTTACTGTTGAATCGAGGGGGGGAAGGAAAGGAGGAGGCGGGAGGTCAGCGATCGGTCGCGCGGAGTGGAGGGAGGGTCGATCCGACGCTCTGGACGGGTCGGGTTTTTCCGTGGAAAATACCCGAACCCTAAAACGAAAATCACGGGCGAACGGACGGCGCGGGGACGACGCCACGGGCGCGTCGACCCGAGAGGGACGCTCATCGACGGCCGAATGAGGTGTCCGAATCGAAAGGAGTCGCCCCCGGGGCGTCGAGCGCGCTCATCGGCGCCCCTAACCATCCCGGTAGGCCTCGTCCGGGCGTCCAGACCCTAGATGGCGGGCGGCCCCGGATCCCGCCCCAAGGGGCGAACCGGCGAACCGCG
>MDTE01048822.1_pt1 | contig 12923 bp, 11 predicted proteins | sample 811231 | NCBI WGS metagenome assembly MDTE01 (sample SAMN05326651, study PRJNA326480) | marine metagenome | isolation source: seawater | place: Indian Ocean: Red Sea | collected 2010
CATAGGTCTTCATAGGTCCCCAAATACTATTGTTCTTCCCTTACAAGGAAGAAGTCACAGGTTCAAATCCTGTAGCGCCCACAAGGATTTTTCAGAAATCTTTACATATATAGTCAGAAGGCACCTAAAAGACACCAAAATTTCTAGCTTCTTTGTTATATATATCTCTATAAACTGTGACAACAAATATGAACTGCCAATAGTTGGAGATATAGATTATTGAAGTTTATTAATTTTTACAATAGATACTAGTGAATATTTTTTTGTATAATTTGGAAAAAAAGAACCAAGTTTATTTAAAAAATCTTTATATTCTGGAGTCCTGTTAATAAAACTATTAAATTTAGCATTAAGAATTCTTGAAAAGTAATAATAAGTACTGGCAAATGGGACAATCTCGACGTTCAAGCTATAATTTTCTTCAAGATGTTTGAGGAGTTCTTTCGCATTAATATAATTGTTGAACCAAGGTTCTGTTATCAAATCTAATTTTAATTTTTTTCTTAAAGAATTAATATTGTTAAAAGGTTCAATAAAGGACTCGATTAAGATTAAAGTTCCATTTTTACTCAATAGGGAAATTAAAATATTTATAGCTTTTAATTGGTTTTCAAAATTGTTTAAATTTTGAATCACCCTTTTAGTATAAATTAACTCAAATTCCTTACTGTTTATAAAGGGGTTTTCTAAAAATTTTGTATTTAAAATAGTATCAACAAAGAAAGTGGTATTCTCAAGAGTTTTTCTATTTGCATATTCTATTAACTTTTCTGCTTGATCAAATCCTACTTTTTCAATATTTTTATTTTTTGAAATTTTTAATTGTTCGAAAGTAATACCATTTCCACATCCTGCATCTAAAATACTTGATGGGTTTAACTCATCAATTTTGTTTTTCAAATAGGATATTTCTAATTTGTTTAAATTCAAATCATTTGATGTTACAAGTTCGGGGATGTTGTTAACCCTGCTATTCCAAAAATCTTTGTTTGATTTCATCTATGTATAATATAATCAAAAAATATAATTAATTTTATGAACAAAATAAAAAAAACAAATTTTGACATTGTAATTCCAACTTTTAATGCAGAAAATAGTATCGAGATACTAATCAAAAATATTTATTCAATATTTAATAATAACTCAAATTTTAAACTGAAGAAGATAATAGTAGTTGATGATTGCTCTACAGATTCAACAAAGGATATTGTGAATTCTTTAAAAGTTAATTTTAGCAATTTAGAATATGTTCTTAATAACATAAATTTAGGACAATCAAAATCAACACTTAAAGGTATAGGTAGGGTTGAATCGGATTACTTTATAACCATGGACGACGACTTACAACATCCACCAAGTGAAATAATTAAATTATTAGAAGCAACTGTATTAAATAAAAATGATTTTGTAATTGGAAATTGGAATCCAGATGAAGGTAAGTTTAGAAACATTTCAGCTTACCTCGCTAGTTTTATTTTTAACATTTTTTTATTAAAAAATATTGGATTTAAAAATACTGGATTTAGATGTGCTAATTCAAAGATTATTCCTGAAATACTTAAAAAATTAGATAATAATTCCATGTTGGATTTTAGAAAAGTTTCAAATAATTTTTCAACAATTATGATAAAGCATGAGGCCCTTCCATATAAGAGAGAATACACTTCTATTTATAAAAGAATAAAAATTGCTTTAAATTTTTTATTAAAAGACACTTACTTTTTGGTTATTTTAATTTTTATATTTTTAATCATTTATTTGATGTATTAATCGAAGAAAGTGGGTATCATCCCAATAAAGACTGGATTGTTTTTAAGAAATAACCCAATAACTATAGTTTTTTTTGAGCAATCAATTTTTTATACCATTCGAGGGTATAGAAAATAGCATCTGCCGATGTGTTATTTTTTTTAAAGTAATTTAATAATTCTAAAGATACGTCTTCAATTGAATTGACTTTTTTAATTGGTAGAATTTTTTCAGATTTTGAGAAGTCTACTCTATAAGATCTGTGATCTGGCTCACCGTACCACTCAATTTCAATATTTTCTTGAAAACTACTTAAAACTTTTTTACCAATATCTTTAATTTGGAAGTTATTTTCGTTAAAACCAATATTAAATATTTCATATGCATTTTTTGTGAAATCTTCTTTCTCTAAATTTGTAAAAAGATGCGATAGATCATCTAACCCTAATAATGGCCTCCACTGATCCCCATCCCTAAGCATTCTTAATCTCTTATTTTTAAATGCTGAAAACGTCATTCCGTTTACAACTAAATCCAGCCTTAATCTTGGAGACATACCATAGACAGTTGCCTGTCTAAAAATAAGTGGATAAAAGTTATTATTCCTGTTGTTCAATAAATATTTTTCAACTTCTGAATTGGCTTTCGCATACATGGTCAAAGGATTGATTTCTGATTCTTCATTTACTATTGAGTCATTAAATCCATAAACTGAGCATGACGATGCAAGTATGTAATATTTAACACCAGCTGCTTTGCAGGCCTCTATAGTATTAATTCTTCCATTGATATTTATACTTTTTGTTAATTCTTGATCTAATTCACCAGCCGGGTCGTTTGAAATAGAGGCTAAATCAATGACCAAATCGAGATCATTAAAAATTTCATAGTTCTTTTCTCTTGAATCGTAATAAATAGTTTTTATATTATTTTCCTTAAAAAAATTTTTGTTTTCAAAATAAAATGTGTCGTATACAGTTACATTTTTTTTCATATTTGATAAAAAATGAGAAGCTTTTGACCCGATATAGCCAGCCCCACCAACAAGTCCGATGTTATTAATCATTTCATTAGTATAATTTGGATATGATAAAATTCCACGAACCATATAAATCTAGAAATACAAATAAATATCTAGATGACGTTACGATTGTAAATAATTTCTCAAATAATAAATACAACACTCTGTGTTTAGATCTTTTAAAAAGTAAATTTGGCTTTACAAATATTCATTTGACCAATTCAGCGACTGCTTCATTAGAGATAATGGGAATGATATTGAAAAATGAAAATAACAAGAATACAACTTTGTTACCTTCTTACACTTTTTCATCAACAGCAAATGGGTTCCTCAGAAGCCAGCAAAAAATAAAGTTTATTGATATTGATGTAAATAATGGAATGATAGATTTATCAGACAAAATTTTTTATGAATCAAATACAGAAAATAATCTATGCATTGTCCACTATGCGGGATCAAGCATAGAATTTGATAATTTACCTTCCATGTCAAGAAATAAAATCTTTGAAGATGCTGCTCAAGGATTAGGGACAAGATATAAAAAAAATCAAATAGGAACATTTGGTAGATTTGGGTGTATATCTTTTCATCCAACTAAAAGTATTCATTCAGGTTTTGGAGGCTTAATAAATTTTAAGTATAAAAAAGATTTCGAGAAAGCTAAAGAGATACTTGAAAGGGGAACAGATAGAACAAAAGTCATTTCTGGGCTCAAAAATAAATATGAATGGACGACATTGGGATCAAGTTTTGAATTGCCAGAAATTAATGCAGCAATTTTGTACTCTCAGTTGCAAAAATTTGATGAAATAATTGAAATAAGAAAAGAAATTTATGATATTTATTTTGAAAAACTTAATGATCCGTCACTTGGTATAAGTACACAAAAATTTAATCCAAGAAAAATAGATCATAATTTTCATTCGTTTTATATTGTTTTAGAAAATTTCAATAGAGATATCTTTATATCAAAAATGAATAATATGGGAGTGCAATGTTATATAGGTTATGTTCCATTACACACATCAATATATGGAAAGAAAAACTTTAAAACAGGAAAGCTTAAAAATACTGACAAATTTGGCAGTAAATTGGTTAGACTGCCAATTCACACAAATATGACAAAAGAAGATGCAAACAATGTTGTAAAATGTATAAATAAAGTTTTAAAAGATAATGATTGAAAAAGATTTAATTGCTCAATTTAAAGTGTCCGAAAATCCAAGCTTAGAAGATTTGAGAATAGAAGCTTTTATAAATTTAAATCCTAAAAATACAACTAAAGAAATAGAAAAATGGTTTATTGATAAAAGAAAGAACAAAAATATGTCAGTAAAGACGATTCCATTGAATCAATGCAAAAGTTGGAATTTTAATGAAAACTATATATTTCATGACTCAAATGATTTCTTTAAAGTCGAAGGAGTTCGAATTACACAATCAAAAAATCGAGAAGTTAGTAATGGTTGGGATCAGCCTATCTTAACTCAAGTTGGTTTTGATGGTGGAATTGTAGGATTAATGAGAAAAATTATCAACGGAACACCTCATTACCTTGTTAACGCTAAAGAAGAACCAGGGAATTATAAAATTGTACAAATGTCCCCAACAATACAGGCAACTTTTGCAAATTTAAATCAATCACATGGAGGTAAGAAGCCTCAATTTAGTGATATATTTCTTCCATATTTGAAAAAAAAGAATGATAATTTAATTTTTAAATCTTGGTTCTCAGAAGATGGAGGAAGATTACTAAACAAAAGAAATCTTGGAATGATTGTAAATTACTCAGGAAATAAGTTTGATACTCCTAATGACGATTTTATTTGGATGACTTTAAAACAAATTAAAGGATTCATTAAAAAAAATGCATGGGTAAATCCACACTTAAGAAGCCTTGTTTCTTATATTTAATAATTATGATTAATATTTCGATAATTGGAAATGGTTATCATACAAATAAAAATCTGAAGCCTTCAATTGATAGATCAAACGAATTCAAAATTGATAAAATTATTTCAAGAAACGATTATTCAAAATTAGATGTTTTTGAATATTTAATTTCTGAAAGTAAAACAGACTTTGTAATAATTTCTACTCCACCTAGTGTGCATTGTGAAGTTGCTGAAAGTTTACTTAATATTGGAATGCCAACAATCGTTGAGAAACCATTTGGTATTAACAAAGATGAAGTTGAAACTACAATCAAGAATTTTGAAAAAAAAGGTGTACCAATAATGGAAGGGCTAATGTTCTTATATCATCCCTATATAGATATACAAAAAAAATTAATTAATTCAAATATAAACTATCATATTGAGACAGAGTTTATAATTCCATTTCCTGAAAATAAAAATTTTCGAGTTTCAAATAGTCCAGAATCTGGTTCTATTTTAGATACAGGGATATATTTGATTGCACAGTTCTATGAACTTGGATTTACAAATCCAAAAATAAAAATTGAAAATTCTAAACGACCATTTGACACATTTGGTGAGATAAGAGGTAAAAATAATAAGGGTAGTTTTTTAGGAAAATGGGGCTTTAGTGATCATTATAAAAATTATCTAAAAATTGTAATAGGTGAATACGTTCACAATTTTAATTTTAATTATTCAAAACCGCTTACACACAAACATATCTATGAGGTTTTTAAAAAGGATAAATTAGAAAAAGAAACAGAATATACAAATATAAATCAATTTATTAATATGTATAATTTTTTTAATAAAACAAATACTGATGAAATTTTTAAATTAACCACTGATAAGACTCTAATGAGATGGGAACTAATTGACAAAATAAAAAGAAATTAATATTAATTACTTACTTTCATAAATAAAAAATTCATCAAAATTGGTAACTAAATTTCCACACTCATTGTTTTCTGCATAGTCAATAAAATAGAAGGTACCAAAGCCTTGGAACACTGAGCATTCTCCATCGTAGAAACGGACTAGTTGGGAGTTACGATTTTTCCATTCATCAACAAAGTTTGGTCCTGGAATATTTTTATAATGGTGAAAAACTGGTATTTTTGTTCTAAATTCAAAATCGGTGAGCACGCTTTGCGAACTGGGTGCATCATACAATGGCAAAATTACAACATCTGTTTCAGTGTTCTCAAAAAATTCGATTATTTTTTCAGGAGTCATTCCTATTTGAGAATATGAATAATGATTATTTATATTTTGGTCAATCCTATTTATCTGAAAATAACACACAATAATTATGAATATCAAATTCAAAAATTTTAAATTTTTGGAATAATTTTGGAAACTTATTAACACAATAATAAGGCCGGTTATTTTTAAATAAATCAAAAATTTAAATGGGTACAGTAGTACAAAATTCCCATAGGGATTTAGATAAATTATAAGTAATGTTAAAAATACTAAAATTAAGCATAAATAAAATACTTTACTCATCTGTTTTTTAATTTTGCCATTATTGTCAGGATCAAACCTAGATACAAAAATGACAAATATTATAAATAATAAAAGATATGTAAATCCTGACTCCCAATACTCTCTGAGATTAAAAAAACCGTCTTCTTCAAATGGCTTTAGGTGGTGAGGATATAGATTATTTATAAAATACTTTGTTTCTGTTTCGGTAAGCTGGGTTTGTTCATTAAGAAAAAGGTTTGAAAAATTTATGTACAACACTGGCAAGCTTAGAAACAATCCAGTAAATATTAAATTAAATGCTTTTTTTAGTTCATATTTATTAAATAAAAAATATAAAACAATAGGAACACTTAATAAACCAACTTGAAAATGTATATAGAGAGATAAGGTAGAAAAAAATAAAAATTTATAAGTTTTGTTCTCAAGTAAGAATATTAAAGATGTAAAAACTGATAAATATGAAAAAGATTTTGGCACAACTTGGCCATAAAAATATTCCCCGCCCATGAAACTTTGGTGATAAAGAATCAAAACTGATAAAAAGAACAAATACAAACTGTTTAATCTAAAAATATCTTTAAATTTATTAAGGACATAAACAAACCAGATCAAAACTATTGAATAATATAGCAACTTAGAGTAAGTTCCTAATAGATTATCTACAAAGCCATAAGATAAAGAATATATAAAAGGACTACTTTCACCAAAATAGCTAGAATTTTCTGAGTTTACAATAGATGGAAGAAAATAAGGTATTTCAAATCTATTAAATTGAATATCTCTTATCAGCAATGGCCAGTATATAAAAGCATTTAAAGTAACAATAAAGATATTTAATAGAATATTATTTTTCTCTTCATTGTTAAAAATAAAAACAATGCTTGTAAAAAAAATTAGTTTTATGAAATAAAAAAAATAGTCTATATTCGGATAAACAAAAAAATTAAAAACAAAAAAGTCAAATACAATAAATTGAAATACTATTAATAATTTGTAAGAGGCTTTTTTAACATATTTAGTGATAATTAAATAAATTGTAAAAATTATTGATTGTAAAATTGTTAATAACCTTTGACTATTTATGACCTTTACTTCATAGAAGTCTCCTTGTTTTGTAATAGAATCTACTTTTCCAAAGCACTTTAAATTATTTACTTCTGGGAAAAAACTGATACTTACCTGTTTAATTAAATAATTTTCATCAATAAAGTCTTTTATTTCATAAATTGAATATTCACAACTTTTTATTTCAAGCAACTGATTACTTGCTAAATATAAATTATTTGTCGGGATTATAAAAAATATTAATCCAATAGAGAGAATAAATAAAAAGAAGATAAATACTTTAATTCGATTATCAATATTGATCATGTATATTTATATCATAAATTCATTATTTATAAATTAACCTAATTTAGAAATAAACAAACCACAATACTTAAATAAAAATAAAAAATTATTTTAAATCTTTTATAAATTCTCTAAGCGATTCTCCATACTCTGAATTTGAATATTTTAAGTCAATATATTTTGAGATTTTGTCTGAATTTATATACCCAAGATTTAAAGCAATTTGCTCTGGTGAGCACACTAATGATCTATTTAATGTCTGTAAATTTTTAACAAAATTTGACACTAAAAGTAGCTGGTCATTTGTTCCAGCATCAACCCAACTTACACCTCTTCCAAAAAGATAGTAGTTTAAATTATCTACTTTGTTGTATTGTGACAAAATATCGATTATTTCAGTTTCCTCACGCTTGGATGGTTTAATTGTTTTAAAATATTCAAAAAACCTTGTATCAAATTTATACAAACCTGTTACTGCATATCCCTTTGTATCTCGATTTGGCTTTTCCTCAAAATTTGTAATTCTGTTTGATTTGATTGTTGCTTCACCTAAACCATTAATATTCCCAACTTCTTTTATGAATATTGAAGACGATTTATCGTTATTTGCTTTTTTGAAAATTTCATCGATTCTTGAACCAAATATAAAATTATCTCCTAAAGTTACCCAAAATTCATCATTATTAATATGTTCTTTACATTCGTTTATTGCAGACGGAATACCTTTAGGCGAATCCTGTACAATATAATCAATTTTTATACCTAAGTGGTCTCCGTTGCCAAGAACTTTTGGTATGTTATTACAACCATCATCTGTAGAAACAACTAGTATTTCTGTGCAACCTGCTAATAGTAAATTACTTAAGGAGTAAAAAATCATTGGCTTGTCATAGATAGTTAGTAAATGTTTGTTTACTGCTATGGTGGTTGGAGCCAATCTAGTTCCAAATCCTCCAGCTAAAATTACTCCTTGCATATTTTTAAATAATATTCTAATTTTAAAAATTCAGCAAATAGATTATATTATCACCATTTCTAAATAGACAAACGATATGGATTAGAAAATCTGTAATTATACTAAACGAGAGTATGAAAAAAATTATTAAGCAGGCTGAAAGAAACTTATTAATTATTCTTTTATTTCTTCCTATTACGGGTAATTTATTATTAAATGTTGTCAGTGATTTTTCAATAGTTGATGATCTGTCTTTTGAAAATTTAATTAGTGTAGTTTCTTTTAGTTTAGGCTCATTCTTTTACATAAATCTTTTTAGTAAATTAAATGACTATTTAAAAGTTGGCTCACTTTCATTAACCGCTTCGTATTTTTTAATAAGTTACTTTTTATTTGATTCTTTACTTCTTTTTGTTTCAAAAAAATTTTCATTTTCAACTAGTTTTTTTGTAGTTAGCATTATCTGGATTTTTGTACTATTAATCAAAAAAATAAAGTATAAAGACTTGATAAGTGTTGCGATAAGTTATTTTTTATTTAGGTTTTTTAACAATCATTTCTTTGAGGTATTATCAAACAACAGCTCTTATCAGGAACTCAATACAGATGTTCCATACCAATGGAAAGAACTTGCAACAATGATTTATAATGAAAACTATTTTTTTTCTTTGGTTAATAATCCAATAAACGGTCAGGGTTTATTAGTAAGTTATATTCAATCTTTGATGTTAAAAATCAATTTTTATCCCGAAAATTTCATTTTTATAAAAACCAACTATAACTTATTCTTGTTTTTCACTTTTTTACTTATATTTGACCTTAAAATTGAGAAAAAAAATAAAGTTATTTCTTGTTTAGTATTTGCATTATTTTTAATCAATAACGACTGGCTATATTACTTATTAACAAATTCTCTGATGTTGGAGGGTATCGTAAGTTTCTTTTTAGGAGTTTATATTTATAAATACTTTGATTTTTTAAAAAAAGATAAAATTCATTCATTGTTTTTCTTTTTATGTTTTGGAAGTCTTGTTCTTTCAAAAAATTTTGTAAGCTTAATAGTATTAATCTTGGTCATCCTATCTTTAATATTCATTAAAAAAAATAAATATGTGATTTTTGGAGTAGTGCCCTATTTAACCTACTTATTTTATATGAATATTTTTACATCTGAAGTTGAAACATTTGCATACACAAACGAAATAGACTTTAAAAATCTAGTTCAGGATTTGATATTTTTTCGAGATCTAAAAATAATAAATATATTTAATATCATTAATCAATTTTTAATTGATAAACCTACGAGCTATATATTCATATTATTCTTAATATCAAGTACATTTTATTTTGTAAAAATGAATAAAAGGTTTGATTTTGTAAATTTAAGTTTTTTACTTGTTTTTATAAATTATTTACTTGTAAATATATTGTACATATCTTATTGGCAAGATATTGAATATCAATCATCATATAGGTATATTCTTAATTCTTTTCATTTAGTATTTATAACTTTATGTATAAATTTAAATCATTTTGAAGTTGTATCTAAAAATAAAAGAATTTAATTCTTAGAATTAATCAATTTTTCGATTTCAAATACAAATATAAAAAAGGTAGTAATAAAAAAACCATAAAATAAAACTTTACTAAAGAAGAAAAAAACAAGTTCGATAATATTATTTTCCAGAGACACATCTACATAATATTGAAGAGGAATTACTGCAAAGGCAATTAAAAATAGTAAAAGTATATTTTTTTTCAAGTATTTAAATACTGCCAAAAATAATAAAATGTTCAATGAGAATTTATATCCATAATTTGAAAAAGAATTTATAAATATTGAAAGGAATGAAAATATTATTATCAATAGCGAGTCTGTAGTGTTCGACTTTGTAAATTCAATATTGAATATTGAAAGGTACAATTTTTGTCTAAATAGAAATAGTAAAATTAACAATAAAAATATAGAGGTAATAAATAGGTATAAGTAATTTGGTTTTATTGATTCTAGAAGATTAAAATCGTGCAAAAGACCAAATGTATATACTTTTGATATTGGACTGGGGACAGAAATATTCAGCGTGTTGTAATACCATAAAAGCACCGCTGAATTAATAAAGGACACAATTGTAATTTTTTTAATATTTTCATAATCTTTGCTTAATAATTTATAAACAATTAAACCAAATAAGATAAAAATTGGATAAATTTTAAATAATGTAAGCAAAGTTAAGAAAAACAAATATGAATTCCTATTTAAAAATTTTTCATTTTTAAATAGAACCAAAAAATAAAAAATAAAAATAATATCATGGTTTAAAGTTTCAAATAAAAATAGGAACGGTGGAAAAGTTATCAATATATTTAGGAACAACAAATCGTTATTTTTTTGTATACAAATTAAGTAAAAAACTAGGGAGAAAGTAATAAAAAATATCCATACAGAAGTTGTCCACGGATCTAATATAATATTAAAATATTTCGCAAAAGGTCCATAAATGTATTCTGAAAAAGGGCCAAAACCTAATGAAATACATTCCATTTTTTCAGTAGTAAATTTATATGTATAGTGTAGGCTCCAGTCAACTTGACAATTTAACTTAAACAAAAATAATTGCATATCCCAAAAAATTGACCTATTTTGGTCTAAAAAAATTTTGATAATTCTTACAATATAAAAATATATTGGAAAAAATTTTATTAAATTTATATTAGTTTTAGTAAACAAATTTTTACTTTTAAAATTAAATATGAAAATAAAAAATAATATTGATACCAAGACGAAATATTCATAAAAAAAAGTACTAAATAAATACAGACAAATAATTAAAACTAGAGCAAAATTACTCAATTTGAAGTTTTTTAACTCATTAATCATGTGTTCATTGTAATTTTATTTTTTTAAATATAGTGGCCTAACTTTTATATCTTTTTCATTATCAAAATAATCTGATAAAGATATTATGATTTATCACTTTCTTATTTCATATGAATAATTAGACAATGTGTAATATGGTTGTATGAAAACTGCATTAGTCCTTGGTGGTGGTGGTTTTATTGGAAGCCACATGGTAACTCAATTAAAGAATGAAGGATATTTTGTAAGGGCTATAGATGTTAAATTACCAGAGTTTTCAATTACTAATGCCGATGAATTTGAAGTTTATGACCTTACTAACTCAGAAAAATATGAAGATTTTTTTACAATAAATAACGAATGTTTTGATGAAATTTATCAGTATGCAGCTGATATGGGCGGAGCAGGTTATATTTTTAGTGGTGAAAATGACTCTAGTGTTATGACAAACTCATCAATGGTCAACCTAAATACTCTAAAAACTATTTTGGCGTTAAATAATAAATATGAAACAAATAAAAGTAGAGTTTTCTATGCAAGTTCAGCTTGTATTTATCCTGAGCATAATCAATTAGACCCTGATAGTCCAAATTGCTCAGAAGATTCAGCATATCCGGCAATGCCAGATTCTGAATATGGATGGGAAAAGCTTTTTTCTGAAAGACTTTATCTCAGTTATGCAAGAAATTTTTCCATAAATGTAAGGATTGCTAGATTTCATAATATATTTGGCCCTGAAGGTACATATGACGGGGGAAAAGAAAAAGTACCTGCTGCAATTTGTAGAAAAGTTGCTTTATCAAATGGTGAAATTGAAGTTTGGGGTGATGGAAAACAAACAAGATCATTTCTTTTTATTGATGAGTGCATAAATGCTACGAGAAAATTAATGTTATCAGATGAGACTGGTCCTTTTAATATTGGTTCTGAAGAAATGGTATCAATAAACGAATTAGTTGATATCGTAGCCGATGTTGCTGGAAAAAATATAAAAATAAAACATATTGATGGACCATTAGGGGTTAGAGGAAGAAACTCAGACAATAAGTTAATAAAAGAGAAATTAAACTGGGATTATTCAATGTCATTAAAGGACGGAATAAAGATTACTTATGACTGGATAGAGAAACAGCTTTTAAATATTGAATAAATTTTTAGTCATTTTAACTGGTTCTCCAAGAGGAGGTCTTAAAACTTGGAATAGTCTATTCAAAAATATTATTGATCCACTGAATGCAGATTTAGCTATATGTTTTGGGAACAAGTTTTTGAAAAAAGATAATTTCTTTTTGGTTCAAAAAGCAACTTTTGATTGGACTTTTGAGGAGCCAAATAATTGGTCAACGTATTATCAAGATAATTATTCAAAAAAAGCTATAGATTTCCTTATATCTGGTTCAGATTATGGAATGGCAGGTGGAATAGATGACAATACTGGTTCAGGAGCTATCGTTAGTGCATTAAAAGATATAATATATAAAAATCATATCGAAATAATAGAAGATTACGATTTTATAATTCATACAAGAGCTGATCAATATTACATAGACAAATTACCAGAAATAAAAGATAATGAAATCC
>MDTE01069933.1_pt1 | contig 12919 bp, 17 predicted proteins | sample 811231 | NCBI WGS metagenome assembly MDTE01 (sample SAMN05326651, study PRJNA326480) | marine metagenome | isolation source: seawater | place: Indian Ocean: Red Sea | collected 2010
TCTTTTTGAAAATTGGAAACTACGTCTAGCTTTTCTATGACCATATTTCTTTCTTTCAACAGCCCTAGAGTCTCTCGTGGTTAGTTTTTCTTTTTTTAATGTAGGTTTTAAATTTTCATCAAATTGAAGTAAAGCTTTTGATATACCGTGTACCAATGCACCAACTTGACCAGTTAGTCCACCACCTGTAACATTTCCTCTTACATCAAAATCAGCCGTTTGATTAATAATTTCAAATGGTCTTAAAAGTTTCATTTTATGAATTTCACGAGTGAAATAATCATCATATTTCTTTCCATTAATAACTATTTGACCAGATCCTTTTTTTAACCAAACTTTAGCAATGGAAGTTTTTCTTCTTCCTGTTGCGTATTTACTATCTTTAAAATCTAATTTTTGTGTTTCTGGCATATTAATTTCTTGCTATATTTTTACTATTTAATTTTGACAATTCAATTATAGTTGGATTTTGCACAGCATGAGGGTGCTCTGATCCCTTGTAAATTTTTAATTTTGTTAGTTGTTTTTTTGCTAAAGGTCCTCCAGGTAGCATTCTTTTAACTGCCAATTTTAATGCTTCGCTTGGCTTTGTATCAAAAAGTTTTTCTGGTGTCGTTTCTTTAATACCGCCGGGATAACCAGTATGTCTATAATATTTTTTATTTTGAAATTTTTTTCCTGTAAATTTTATTTTTTCAATATTTTTAACTATTACAAAGTCACCATTATCCATGTGAGGAGTATAAGTTGCTTTATTTTTTCCTCTTAAAATCTTAGCAATAATAGATGCTAGTCTTCCTACAACTGCGTTTGAGGCATCTATCTCGAACCAATTGTTATTTAGCTCATTTTTCTTAACAAATTTAGTCATGTTGGCGGGATTAATACTGATAAATGTCATATTGTCAATTTATATTAATATTGATAGTTAATGATTAACATTTAAAAATAAGGGAAATTTATGACTGATAAAAAAAATAAAGGAACTAATCCAAAAACATACAAATTTGACACTCTAAGTTTACATGCTGGGTATCAACCACATAAAAATGCAGGCTCAAGACAAGTGCCGATATATCAAACAACATCTTATCTATTTGATGATGTGGATCACGCAGCAGCACTTTTTAATTTAGAGAGAGGTGGACATATATACAGTCGAATTTCAAACCCTACAGTCGCTGTTTTAGAGGAGAGAGTTGCTGCTTTAGAAGGTGGTACAGCAGCACTTGCAACGTCTTCTGGAATGAGTGCTATTTTTTTAACCGTAATGACATTATGTGAGGCTGGTGACCATCTTGTTGTATCATCTCAACTCTATGGTGGAACTGTTAATTTGTTTAGACTTACTTTACCAAAATTTGGAATTAAGTGTACTTTTGTTAAACCAAGAGACACTGAGGGTTTTAAAAAAGCAATTCAAAAAAATACAAAAGGCATATTTGGAGAACTTGTAGGAAACCCTGGAAATGAATTAATGAATATGCCTGAAATTTCAAAAATTGCACATGACGCTGGTATACCACTTATTGTAGACGCAACCTATCAAACGCCATATCTTTGCAAACCAATCGAACATGGTGCAGATATTGTTGTCCATTCATTAACAAAATGGATGGCTGGCCATGGATCTTCTATGGCTGGAATTCTTGTTGAAGGTGGAAAATTTGATTGGATGCAAAATGATAAATTTCCAACCATGACCACACCATACGAAGGATATCATGGATTATCTTTCGCAGAAGAGTTTGGACCAACAGCATTTACAATGAAAGCCCGAGCAGAAGGTATGCGAGATTTTGGTCCATGTTTAAGTCCACAAAACGCATGGAATGTTTTACAAGGAATTGAAACTTTATCAGTTAGAATGAAAAAACATTGTTCGAATGCTGAAGAAATGGTTAAATATTTGCTTGCTCACGAAAGCGTGGCTTGGGTATCTCATCCAAGTGTACCTGATCACCCTGATCACGAACTTGCAAAAAAACTTTTACCAAATGGTCGTGGATCAATGATCGCTTTTGGGATTAAAGGTGGAAAAGATGCTGGAGTGGCATTTATCAATAACGTTAAACTTGCATCTCATTTAGCAAATGTAGGTGATACAAGAACTCTGGTTATACATCCAGCTTCAGGAACACATTCACAAATGGACGAAGCAACGTTAAAATTTGCAGGTTTATCTCATGATATGATTAGATTGTCCGTTGGTATTGAGGACATAGATGATATTAAAAACGATTTTGAGGTTGGTTTTAGAGCAGCAAGAAAACCGAGGCTTGTCTCAAATCAATGAAATTTAAGGTAAACGGTGCTGAGGTTTATGCCTCAACAGGTGGTCGTCCTTTTGATAAGAATAAACCGCTGATAATTTTTGTTCATGGTAGTGGTTTAACCCATATGACTTGGGTGCTTCAAACAAGATATTTTGCATTTCATGGCTACAGCGTTTTAGCTCTAGATATGCCTGGCCACGGTTTATCTAGTGGACAGAGTTTAAAATCTATTGAGGATATGGCCGACTGGGTTAGAGACGTTATTGAGGCTGTTGGTTATAAAGAAGCATCTTTAGTCGGACACTCACAAGGATGTCTTGTAACAATTGAGTGTACAGCTAGAAACCCAGAAAAAATTAAAACATTAAGTTTAATGGGAGGTGCTGGAGCAATCCCAATGAATCCAGAATTATTATCACTTGCGGAAAATAATGATCCAAAGGCAGTTGATTTGATGATGGATTGGGCACATGGACCTGCTGGTCACTTCGGGGGTCATCCTGTGCCTGGATTATATCATATAAACACTGGTGGCATGTTGGCAAAATCTCGAACAATAAAAAATACCCTTGGTGTAGATTTTAGGGCTTGTGATAATTATAAAAATGGATTTGAGTCAGCAAAAAAAATAAAAATACCAACATTATCAATACTTGCTACTGGAGATAAAATGTGCCCTGTTAAAGAGGGAGAAAAATTAGCAAATCTTATTGAAGGCAGCAAAGTTGAAATAATAGATAATTGCGGACATATGATGCTTTTAGAGGAAGCAGATAGGGTTTTAAAAGTTTTAAAACAGTTTATTCTCAAACATTACCCATCAAAATAACAAGTTGTATTAAATTGCATAAATTGCTATGATGATTATGCCGATTTGTTCCTTATTGCTGGCATTTAAACGCTAAAAAGGATTTCATAACATTTTCGGTAGGTATTTGAGCTTTATTGTACACCTTGCATACAGCAAAAGTACTAAAAAAGGAGAACAAAATGAGCAAATCAAAAAACCCAGAAACAATAGCTATACATGGTGGCGAATTCCGCAAGGATGAAGTAACAAATTCTGTTGCTGTACCAATTTATAGAACAACATCATATCAATTTGATAACACTGAACATGCGGCAAATCTTTTTGGGCTAAAAGAGTTTGGAAACATTTATACAAGGATAATGAACCCAACAAACGATGTTTTGGAAAAAAGAATTTCAGCTCTAGAAGGTGGACTAGCAGCTGTAACTGTGGGATCTGGTCAGGCAGCATCAACATTTGCGATTATGAATGTATGTCAATCAGGTGATAATTTTATTAGTTCAACTGATTTATATGGAGGGACAGTAAGTTTGTTTACTCACACATTAAAAAAATTAGGTATAGAATGCAGATATGCTGATCCATCTGATCCAACTAATTTTGAAAAATTAATTGATGATAAAACCAGATGTTTCTATGCTGAAACACTACCAAACCCATATTTAAGAGTTTTTCCTATCAAAGAAGTTTCAGATATAGGGAGAAAATACAATATACCACTGATTATGGACAATACTGCTTCGCCAGTTATATGTAAACCAATTGAACATGGTGCAGCAGTTGTAGTACATTCTTTAACAAAGTTTATAGGTGGCCATGGCACTGTAATAGGGGGTTGTTTAATTGATGCAGGAAATTTTGAATGGACCGCTAATCCAAAAAGGCAACCTTTATTCAATGAACCTGACGAAAGTTATGGAGGTGCAAAGTGGGGAGAGGTGGTTCCTCAATTAACTGGAGCAAATGTATCTTTTGCTGTAAGGGCTAGAGTATGTTTACTTAGAGATCTTGGTGCTCCTTTAGCGCCAGACAATGCTTGGGGAATTATTCAAGGGCTTGAAACGGCACCTTTAAGAATGAAGCAACATTGTTTTAATGCTGAAAAGGTTGTTGATTTTCTTCAAAAAAATAAAAATGTTTCAAGAGTTATATACCCTACCCTTCATAAAGGTAAGATCGCAGAAAGATCGAAAAAATACCTAAAGGGTGGCAATGGTGCATTAGTAGGCATTGAATTAAAAGGAGGTGTAGAAGCAGGAAAAAGATTTATTGAATCATTGAAAATGTTTTATCATGTTGCGAACATAGGTGACGCTAGAAGTCTAGCAATCCATCCTGCAACAACAACACACAGTCAACTTAATGAAGAAGAGCTGTTAGCCGCTGGTGTAACCCCTGGATATGTCAGATTATCAATAGGTATTGAACATTCTGATGATATTATTGCTGACTTGAAACAAGCTTTGGATGAGTCAGGATCTCCTAAGTTGAAAGCTGTAAGTTAGATCTTGAATTTATATATAAAAAATAAACACTTGAGCTAACTAAGAAGATTGAACTAATTTGGTGCATAGATGCAATATAAATCTGTGCACCATACAAAACAGTAAAGATACCAAGTATAATTTGTAATAATATTAAAAATCCTAAATAATTAGTAGTTTTATATAAACTTACAATTTTATTTTTATAAACAACAAAAGCTATATAAATATAAAAGAAACAAATTATATAAGCCATATTTCTATGTATAAATTGCACTAATGACGGATCGCTGAATGCAGTTAATTTAAATAAATTATTTATAGTATTATCATTTGGAAAATAAGACTCTCCCATCATTGGCCAAGAATTGTATATACGCCCTGCATCCATACCAGAAACAAACGCACCAATAACAATTTGAATAAAAATCATAATTAAAAATAATAATGGTATTAAAAAATTAATTTTATACTGATTTTTTATTGAAATATTTAACTTTAAATAATTCCAAAAGATTAAGGATAGAATAATAAAAGCAATTACTAGATGTAAAGATAATCTAAAATGACTTACATCTACCCTATTTACTAGCCCGCTTGAAACCATATACCAACCAATGAATCCTTGAAAACATATAAGTATAAAAATAAAATAATAATTAAGTAGATTTTTTAAATTAACTTTAAATGTAAAGTAAATTAAAGGGAATAAAAAACAAATTCCAATTAGCCTTCCTAAAAATCTATGCCCCCATTCCCACCAAAATATTACTTTAAATTCACTTAATGTCATTGCAAAATTTTGAAGTTTAAATTCGGGTATTTCTTTATATAAGTTAAAATAAGTAATCCATTGAACTTCATTAAAAGGTGGAAATGTACCAGAAAATAGCTCCCACTTTGTTATTGATAAACCTGAGTCTGTAAGTCTTGTCAAGCCACCTATGACGATCATGAAGCCAATAAGACAAAACATAAATATAAGCCAAAATGATATTTGTTTTTTGGTAATATTATTTTCTATGTACATAGACGAATAAATATAATAATTATTAATAAATCCAATTTAATAAATGTCGCCAGATAAATTAAAAAAATTAATAATTATAAGAAAAAAGCTAGATAAATTAGATAATTCATTCATTAAATTATTAAAAAAAAGAACAATTCTTGTGAATAAAGTTTTACAGCTAAAAGAGTATAAAAATCAAATAATTGATAAAAAAAGGATTAATCTAATACTTAATCAAATAAAGAAAAAATCAATTAAAAGTAGGATTGATCCAAAAATAACAAATCGTATTTGGTCGAATATGATACGTGCTTACATTGATTATGAAAAAAGAAACTTTAAAAAAAAATAATTATTTACTGTGAGGAGGTAGTTTTTTCTCTACAAACTTTTCGTGTTTTCTAGTACTTGGATTATATTTTCTAGCCGTTAACTTTACTTTTGCTTTTTCTCCACCAGCTGGCTTTTTTAAATAATAAAAAAAAGGACTATCTGGTTTGGACTCAGGAACCATTCTAATTTTGACAAAACTTTTTTTAGCCATGATTAATTTTGTAAATCTTTAATAATAGTTTTTAATTTAGTTAATTTATTCTTAAAATATTTCGCTCTTATAGAGGTAAATAAGGAATCGTCAAGATTAGATTTATTTTGTTTTAAATGCTTTTTAACACCATGTATTGTCATACCTTCTGATTTAAGCAAAAATTTGATAAACTTTAATATCTCAATAGATTTTATATCGTAGTATCTTCTATTATTAAAAGTTTTTGGTTTTAATTGTGAGAATTGGGTTTCCCAAAACCTTAATGTATGCGCATTTAGAGCTTTATCTTTAGGCTCCTCATTATTTAAAATTTTTACAACTTCTCCTATTGTCTTGTAAGCAGAAAATGATTTAGTTTTCATTATTAATTCTATTTTTCAAGAATTTTGAAGGTTTAAATAAAATTACATTACGTTCAGAAATAATTGCTTCCTTTTTAGTTTTAGGATTTCTGCCAATTCTTGATTTTTTATATCTTAATATAAAGGTTCCAAAATTTGATATTTTAACTTTACCTTTATCTTTTAAAGTAGATAATAAGATTTCAAACATATCTTCTAGTATATTTTCGATTAATTTTTTAGAGAAACCGAGTTGCATGTAAATAGAATTAATTATTTCTTTTTTTGTTAAATTTTGTCTCATTAATTATTTATGTTTTTTTTAATTTTATCAATTAGCTTTCCTTCAACAGTTTTTACACAAACATCTATAGAATTAGCAAATCCAATATAGTCTGTAGATCCATGACTTTTTATAACTGGTGACTCTAATCCAAGAAGTATTGCGCCATTATATAATCTTGGATCTAATCTTTTTTTAAACTTTTTTAAATTATAAATATTTAATAAACTTGATAATTTTGCGACAAGGCCGTTTGACAATGCTTTTTTAAGTTCTGTGGAGATAAAATTTGCTGTACCTTCAGCTGTTTTTAAAGCTACATTTCCAGTAAACCCATCAGTAACTATTACATTAACATTTCCATCCATAATTTGATTTCCCTCTATGTATCCGCAAAAATCAAATAGTTCATTTTTTTTGTTTTCCATAGATTGGTATGCTTTTTTAATAGTTTCATGACCCTTAATTTCTTCAGAGCCAATGTTTAATAATGCTACTTTAGACTCATCATTTGGAAAAAGAGCTTTATGTAACGCAGATCCCATGATTGCAAAATCCTCAAAGTTTTTTTCATCACACTCAACATTTGCACCCAAATCTAAAACAATATTCATATCTATTTTATTTGGCCATAGAGCAGCAAGAGCAGGTTTGTTAATATTTTCAATCATATTAATATTTAACTTAGATATAACAAAAAGTGCGCCGGTATTTCCAGCAGATACAATTACGTTGGATTTTTTTTCTTTAACATCATTTATAGCTCTCCACATACTTGTATTTTTCTTTTTTGCAGCAGATAAAGGTGTATCATTATTATTAACTACATCATCACAATCAATAATCTCAAAAAAATCTTTGGTAATTCGATTTTTAGATATTTCCTCTTCTATAATGTTTTTTTTCCCGAAAATTCTGAAAAAAACATCATTTTTTTTTTTAGTATACTCAGAAATACCATTTATAATTTTATTAGGTGAATTATCTCCACCCATTGCATCTACTGCAATAACAATTGAATTTGACATAATTATAATTTTATTCTTTAGGATCTAAAACTTGTCTACCTTTGTAATATCCTGTTTTTAAATCTAAATGATGTGAAAGTCTATATTCTCCAGATTTTTTATCTTCAATAATATTTTTAGGAGAAATTTTAATGTGGGACCTTCTTTTACCAGATCTTGACGGTGTTGTTTTTCGTTTAGGAACAGCCATAATTAAATTTTAAATTCTTCTATATCTTTTGCAAAATAATTTAAAGTATTATTTTTATAAAATATACATAATTTATCAAAATAATTGGTATAAAATGAAATATTTTTAGGGCTATCAATGATCTTACTTAAAATTTCACATTTTTTTTCTAAATCATAATTATCCCAATTATCAATTTTACTTAAAATATCATAAAAAAAATTTATATATTTTTTCATATTCTTGTTAATAGATACGTCTCCATAACCAATTTCTCTAATAGAAATTTCAATTTGTTTAAAAATAAAATCATGTATTTGCTGAAGTTTTATTTTATTGTTATGAGATTTATAATTTTTGAAAAAAAAAGCTAGTATCAATAGCAAAAATATCAATCTATCAGTAAAAGTTTCCTCTTTATTTAAGTTAAGATATAAAGATTTATCTCTAGTTAATTTGATTAAATTATTGTATGTGTTTAAATAGTTATCTTTCATATGAAAATAATAATTTTATTCCTTTTTTTACTTACAATAAGTTGTTCGAATAATAAAGTTGTAAATAATCACGGTCATTTCTCATTAGATTTAAAATCTGAAAAAATTATTATATCAAAGTCAAATAAAAATGACGTTATAAATATTATCGGAAAACCCTCTACTGTAAGTTTATTTAACGAAAATTTATGGGTTTATATTCAAAGAGAGAAAATTAATCAGTCTGTTATAAAATTAGGTAAATCAAAAATAAGTAAAAATAATGTTTTAGAAATTTATTTTGATGAGTATGGAGTCGTTAAAGAAAAAAAACTTTTTAAAACAGAAAATATTAATGATATTCAAATAGCTCAGGAAACTACTGAAAAGAACTATGGTAATGCAACATACCTTGGTAAACTTTTATCAAGTGTAAGACAAAAGATAGATTCTCCTAAATTAAATCGTAAGAAAAAATAATCTTACTATCCTGCTATAACTGCTAATAGCAACAAAGCTACAATGTTAGTGATTTTAATCATTGGGTTTACAGCTGGTCCAGCAGTATCTTTATATGGATCTCCAACTGTATCTCCAGTTACTGCTGCTTTATGTGCTTCAGAGCCTTTACCACCATAATTTCCATCCTCAATATATTTTTTTGCATTATCCCATGCACCGCCTCCAGCTGTCATTGAAATTGCAACAAATAATCCAGTTATAATTACTCCAAGTAACATAGCGCCTACAGATGCTAGTGCTGCTACTTGACCACCAATTGCATAAATAATAAAATATAAAACTATTGGTGAAAGCACTGGTAACAAAGATGGTATTATCATTTCTTTAATTGCTGCAATAGTTAGTAAATCGACTAACTTTGCATAATCGGGTTTTTGTTTTCTTTTCATTATACCAGGAAATTTTTTAAATTGTCTTCTTACTTCAATTACTACAGCACCACCTGCTCTACCTACAGCTTGCATTCCCATTGATCCAAATAAATATGGTAGCATACCACCTACCAATAATCCTACGACTACAAATGGATTTGATAAATCAAAAGTCACAACTATACCTTCAAGATTTGAGCCTGTAATTTTAGAAAAATGTTTTATATCCTCAGTATAAGCAGCAAAGAGAACTAAAGCTCCCAAACCAGCAGATCCAATTGCATAACCTTTAGTTACTGCTTTAGTTGTATTACCTACTGCATCAAGTGCATCAGTAGTTTTTCTAACATTATTCGGTAATTTAGACATTTCTGCAATACCACCAGCATTATCTGTTACTGGTCCATATGCGTCTAAAGCAACTACCATTCCAGCTAATGCTAACATTGATGTTACCGCAATCGCAATACCAAAAAGTCCAGCGATATAATTCGTGATTAAAATACCTGAAACAATTATCAATGCTGGTACAGCTGTTGCCTCTAGAGATACTGCTAAACCTTGAATGACATTGGTACCATGCCCTGTAGTAGAAGATAAAGCTACGCTCTTAACCGGTCTATATCCCGTTCCAGTATAATACTCAGTAACCCAAATAATTAGTCCAGTTATAATTAATCCAATTACACCGCAATAATATAAGCTAAGTCCTGTAAATTCTTTATAACCAATATTATAACTAGTATCTAATCCTAAAACATAATCTGTTAATGGGTATAAAACAATTAAAGAAGTCAATGCTGTAACTACGAAACCTTTATATAAAGCAGTCATTATATTTTTAGAATTTCCTAATTTTACAAAATAAGTACCTAGTATTGAGGTTAATATACATGCTCCACCTATTGTTAGTGGATAAATCATCATATTTAAATCACCAACAAAAAATATTGAGGATAGAACCATTGTAGCAACAATTGTAACTGCGTAAGTTTCAAATAAATCAGCAGCCATACCCGCACAATCGCCAACGTTATCTCCAACATTGTCAGCAATTACAGCTGGATTTCTTGGATCATCCTCAGGGATACCGGCTTCAACTTTACCAACTAGATCAGCTCCCACGTCTGCTCCTTTAGTAAAAATACCCCCGCCTAATCTCGCAAAAATCGATATTAATGATGCGCCAAAACCAAGAGCAACTAAAGCATTCACAATTTCTCTTTCATCAACATTAAAAGATAACAATAAATAATAATAAACAGCTATAGATAATAATGCTAATCCTGCAACTAACATACCTGTTACAGCACCAGATTTAAAAGCAACATCTAGACCCTCGTTAAGACCTTTTCTAGATGCTTCAGCAGTTCTTACATTTGCTTGAACAGATACAAGCATTCCTACATAACCAGCAATACCGGATAGTGCTGCGCCAAGCAAATATCCCAAACCTACCAATATACTAAATGCATAACTAATGATCACTAAAACAACAACACCCACAATAGCAATAGTTTTGTACTGTCTATTTAAATATGCTTTAGCTCCTATTTGTATTGCTGATGCAATTTCTTGCATTTTCGAATTTCCTGGACTGGCATTTAAAATATTTTTTCCAGTAATAAATCCATAAACTATTGATAATAAACCTGCTAAAATTGTGTAACCTAGTATTGTTTCTGCATTCATAAAAATTTTTAACCTTATTTGCTAGTAAGTTGTTAGTTATTAAAAAACGCACATTACAAAAAAAACTCTAAAAGGCAATAAATAATCTCAAGCAAAATTGTGGATATATCCTTGATAATCCTTAATTTTTATTATTTTATTGTTAAATCTTAGATAATTACTACTATCAACAGTAATAATCCCTATCCTTGTAATTTTTTGATTCATCTTTTTTGCATATTTATTGATAATTTTTCTATTTTTTTTGTTTGAACAAAAAAGGATTTGATAATCATCACCTTTAAATAAATGTTTGTTAATTAAATGTTTTCTTTGCTTAAAAATTTTATTAAAATATGAAGACGTTGGTAATTGATTATAATCTATAATAAATCCATTCTTGTTATAAGATACTAATTTTTTCAAATCCAATAATAAACCATCAGAAACATCCATTGAAGATGATGCAAATTTATTTAAAAATTTATGAAAGCCAAAAGGTAAATTGGGCGAATAATATTTATCAACAAAGTATTTTTTTGATTTATGATCTACTTTGATTTTATTTTTTAATATTGAAAGACCGATCGATGAGTCTCCAATGTTACCAGTTAAATATATATCGTCATTAACTATATAACCATTTCTTTTTACAATTTTTTTTGAATAACTTAAGCTGCATATTGAAAAAGATGTAGTCAAAGATGATGTGGTGTCACCACCAATTAAAAAAAAACCATATTTTTTTTGCTCTTTTTTAATCGAATTAGACATTAATTTAAGATTTTTTTTAGTAAAACTTTTTTTAGGACCAGAAAAAGATAAAAGTAAATATTTTGGATTAGCACCTTTTGATATAATATCTGAAATTGAAGATCTAATTGCTTTTTTTATAACAAGGTCTGGATTTTTAAAATTTAAGAAATGTATCTTTTCATTATATGTATCCATTGAGGCAAGTAGAGATTTTTTATTATCAAAAAAAACATCATCATTAAGATTTAAGGCATATGAATTATTTATAATTTTTCTTAAATAATTAATTATATCAATTTCGTTCATTTTGACGAAGATTTAGCCAAACTATCTAAAATTGCGTTAAGATATTTAGTCTGAGAGCTATTTAAAAAAAAGTTTGAAACATTTAAATATTCTTTAATTATAATTTTTCTAGATAAATTGGGTTTATACATAAATTCAAATACAGCACATTGAATAATAATTTTAAATATTTCATCAATATTTTTTAAATTGAAATTTTTTTCAATATTTTTAATTTCCTCGTCTATAAGCTCCAATCTTTCTACTGTTCCAGTCACAACATCTTTAATAAATTTTTTAAATCTATGTTTTTCATAATTAATTTTTTGATCATTATTTACTATTTGTGCATAAACTTTTTGAACAATCAAAACCCTTGGATTTTTTGCTGGTGTATATTTATATTTCATTTATTTTTAAGGATTGAGATAATTCCTAGCGCTACTTCTTTACCTTTATTTTTTTTTATGATTGATGCTCTTTCTTTGGCTTGTTTAATATTATCACATGTTAATATTCCAAATCCTATTGGTTTTTTTGAACGAATAGATAGATCCATTAAGCCATTGGTTACACACTGTGATATAAAATAATAATGATCGGTCTTTCCTTTTATTATGCAGCCCAATGCAATAAATGCATTAAATTTTTTTATATTTTGAGATATTATATTCGGAATTTCAAAAGCTCCTGAAACAATTTTTATTTTAATATTTTTGTAACCATTTTTTTTTAATTCTTTCAAAGATCCATTTAAAAGGTTTTTTGAAATATCTTTGTAATAATCAGAAACAACAATACAAATTTTCATAAAATCTCTTGTTTAGTAATTGATAAATTATAACCTTCTAAACCTATAACCTTCTTTTTTGATTTTGTAACTAAAA
>MDTE01046919.1_pt1 | contig 12918 bp, 4 predicted proteins | sample 811231 | NCBI WGS metagenome assembly MDTE01 (sample SAMN05326651, study PRJNA326480) | marine metagenome | isolation source: seawater | place: Indian Ocean: Red Sea | collected 2010
GAATATGAGAATCACTGTCTGTTATAGTTGTCTGTTCACAACCTATCATACCAATTTCTACAGCATCATTTGCTATAGTTATTGCACCAGTATTATCAATAGTTACATCACCTGAAACTGCTACAGCTGTAGGTACAGTTGCTCCACTTCCTACAAGAATTTGTCCATCAGGTATAGCTGCTAATTTACTATGAGCAACAGCTGCAGTTCCACTAAGATCTGCATTAACAATCTCACCATCTAATATTTTAGCTGATGTGACTGCGTTATCTGCTAAAGCATTTGTATCTACAGAACCTGGTGCATAATGTTCAGTATCAATTGAATCAGCTACATAATGTTCTGAATTAATTGAATCATCAGCAATCTTATCTCCATTTACTGCATCACCTGCAATCATACCTGTTGCTACAGTACCTGTATCACCAGTTGTTACTACTGTACCTGTAGTGTTTGGAAGAGTAATAGTTTTATCTGAACCTGACGGATCAGCAACTGTTAGTATAGTTTCATAAGCATCGGCTGTTGCACCTTCAAATATAATATGTGTATCTTCACCCATTGTCAGGTGACCTGTCATTGTACCACCAGTAGCATCAAGCTTATCAGCGTCATATTCCAGAGCCTTCCTTAGAAGTTGAGTCTGGTTATTATTTAAATCTGCTGATGTAATAGATGAACCAGGTGAATACGTTGCTCTAGCTTTAGGAGCTTCACCAGTTAATTGACCTAAATCTGTTACAGGTCTAATGATAATTGTACCACTAGACAAATTAGCCCCACCAATATGTATGGTTTTAGCTGATGTGTCTACGGTATATTCTCGGGGTGAGGCGGATTCATTTATGGTAGAAGAGGTGAATGTTAGATCTACTGCATCTAACGATACTACAACCTCTTGACCTTTGAATACATCAAAACTCCCTGAGTAGCTATATGTATTCGCAACTCCTCCATGAATATCAGAGTGAGCTTTTGTTACGCTTGTATGTGCCATTTAGTTCTTAGGGAAATTGTCTATAGTCTGTTGAGGAAAACTAAGTTCTAAAATTTCAGATCTATTATCTCTAGTTTTAGAATCCTTTCCATCTTTCTCCGCTTTTAATTTCTGAACCTTTTCATAAGCTGGATGACTTGGATCATTTATTTTAGACCAAGCTTTAGCTCTAGCTTGATTCATTATATTATCTATTAGAGTATTATGAGGATATGTATTAGGATCAAGATCCCAATTAGCTGGGTTCTTTCCATCTCTTTGCATATCTTCCATAGAGTTCTGAACATCTGGTCTACCAGCTAGATGGTTTAAAGCTTCTTCTACATTTTTAAACTTTTTAAAACCAACCATAATTGGTACAGTACCTATAGCATTTTGGAAATGTGCTCTAACATGATTATCTTTAACAAAAGAATAACCACCATAAGCATAGGTTGTAGATTTTAGATCATAATTACTATCTAATAAAAGCCTTCTACCAGGACTATCATTTCTAATATCTAGTTGAATAGGTGATATAGCATTAAAAGATCTACCTACAATATTCCAATTATTAATAGGTTTACCGTTCAATAAATCACTCTTTGCTGGTAAAGGTTCAGCAGCCATTAACTCACTAACTTGGTTTCTATTTCTAATGGAATCCCACATATCAGAGTTCAATTCTTTCATGTGTGGATTAATCCATTTACCAAATTCATTCCTCATACCTGCTAAAGGTATACTATTATTTAATATATTAGCAGCTCCTTTATCAAAAGAACCAGGCTTCATCTGTATGATTTGCATCATTTGATCTAAACCAGACATATATGTTTTACCTGTCAGACCTCTACCTATAACAAAACCAGCAGCTTGTAAACGTTTTTCAGCCCACTCACTACCCATTAATTCCATATTATCACCTATATCAGCTATAGATGCAAAAATAGTATTATAAGGTTCTAAGGTTCTATAATCAAATCCTACATCACCAATGTATATATGATTAGGTTTCCAACCAGCATTAATCCAGTTCTGTCTAAGTTGTCTATCAGCAGGACCATTACCAGTTAATTGACCAGACATATACATTGCACTTACAGCACTAACTGTAGCTGCACCAACAGCTTGTCTACCTGCGAATAGGTTTCTAGCATTAGCTAAATCATTAGCATTCTCAATACCATATTTATGTAATGGTTTAAAATCATCACCAACATGTTTTAAGATATCAATAGACTCTTTATGTAATGCTCCTAATAATGGAGTATTTTTATATGTAAAGTTTAAACCATTAATACCTGTTCTAGCGAATAAATAGAAAGGTTTAACTAATGGTGTTGTATCAAATAAAGCATCTAATTTAGCAGAGAATCCTTTTAATTCAGATGTTAATGTTACTTCTTCAAACTGTTTCTTTAACCAAGAATCATTACCTAAATTGATATTACCATCACCGTCTAATAAATGTTTGAAATGATTATCTTCAGCTTTTTGTAGAATTTCAGGAGTTAATTTAGTCCAATCATCACCGACTTCTTCTAAAGCATTACGCATACCGATCTCTTTAGATCGAGCTCTAGCTAATAAATGCTTAAATGTTTCATCAGTAGCTGCTAATGCACGTGGAGCCCAACCAAATAGTTTATTATTTGTCATCCATCTGGCTGTATTATTAATATAAAAGCCAGCTTTTTCTCCATCAGTACCACGTTGTTCAACCCATGCACGTTGAGCTTCCCAAAGTTCATCACCTGCAGTAGGAGCTTCAGAGTATCTAGTTCTAATATCTGCTATATTAGCATTGAATTTAGAATTCCATTCTCTTCTGAATACATCAAATGATTCTGGTATTAGTTCAAACATACCTTTTAACTTAGCAACAGAAGCTTTTCTACTAACAACATCGTTTGTAAACGGTGATCTTAATATAGCTCCAGCTGCTTCATTAATAGCATTAAGATAGGAATTAGTAGTAGTACCAAGTAATGCTCTTAAAGGAGTCTTAGGACCACTAAGAATACTTTGAACCATTACCCCTTGTAAGTTACGAATTAACTCACCTGTTTTAACTGCCCCATTAAATTCACCACCAATTAGTTTCTGGTGCATCCATGCATCAAAATCTTTCCAGTTATGAACATCATTAGATACTTTGAATACATCTAATACAGCCCCAGCTAGGTCATCATCACCTTGTTCTTGAAGCATACGAACCATTAAGTTAATACCTTCTTGGGTTTCTCTATGTATTCTACGTTCAGCATCTAAAGATTGCTTTTTAATCTGATCTAGAATTTCACTAGTTACTTTACCATTATTTTCGTCAATCAGTTTCCTAGCTAATTTCCAGGTATATTGAGTCTTTTTAACTTGTCCTAAACCTACAGTAAGATTATCAGCTATTCTTCTCATTGGTCCATCGGTAGAAAAGATATCAGTTTTACCTAACATCTCTCCTGTAGCATTAGCAGAATCTCTTAATTGTAATAATAGAGATTTGTTAACACCATCCTGGACTTCCATATTTTGAACAGCCCATTTATCGAAATCAGATAATTTATCAAAATCATCAATATCTAACTTACCATTTAAGATAGCATCTCCCCAAAATTCATCACCTTTAGAGGCTGCATCTCTACCTAATATTTCTTGAATACTTTTTCTAGCACTATCAGATGCTTGTCTTCTAGTACCAGTACCTTTTTTTAACGGATTAAAATCTGATAACTGTTGTTTCCATACTTTATCTTCTGTTAACTCTTTAGCAAATCTAGCAAATCTGGATCCAGGTATACCACCTTTAGCAGCTTTTGCCATATCAACTTGAGAGAATAAAGAGTCTGTACTACCTACTTGTCCTGATCCTACTTGATATCTCATCTCATCAAGATCATTAATAACTTGACGAATACCACTTCTAACTTTAGACCAACCTTGACCTAACATACCAGTGGTGTTTTTATAGATACCGAATAACATCTTAGGATCATCTTGGCTACCAACAAAAGCATTTCTAAACCCTTCAGATCCTTTCTTAACTTGTTCTTTACCAGCCTCTGCTATATCATTTAAACGTTGCTGGCTTTGTCTAAGAAATGATTCAGGATCAGCTCTTTGAGCATCTAATCTAGTAGACAAAGAATGAGTACTAGTTTCAAATTGTTTCCTAATCTTTGGTCCCCAGCTTTTAACACCTTGAGAAGCTGGACCTATTTGTTTATGAGCACTTCTAAATAATTTACCACTCCATTTAATAGCATGTCCAAATCCTAGAGCTAACATAGTTTCGCCCATTAGATTATCATACTTTTTAAAATGAGGAGAGTTCATATAGTTTGCTACACTTGGTGCAAATAATTCTCCAGCACCACCATAGTGATCTGTAATTATTTCTAGTGGTCCTCTTTGTCTCATCATACCTACACCATGATCAGAATAATCTCTGAATGCACCTGGTACAATAGTATCAGCTATAACACCTTTTGTAAGACCAGTAGATGTTAAACCTTTAATTGCAGCTCCAGTTGCACCTAATCCAGGTATCTGACCAATAGCACCACCACCTACTCTATATGTAGCAGCAGCTATTAAAGCTTCTGTACCAAAGTATACACCATTATAAATATCCTTTGAATGTTCAGTAGTAGCAATAGGATTATTAACAAGGAACTCTAAGGATTGAGGATTCTTATGTTGTAAGATATCATCATCCCAAGTAGAATCTTCATCCCATCCTTTACCTTGTAATACAGCTCCTACACTTCCAATAAGATTTAGTTTCTGTGCTCCTATATCAAACCATGCACCTCCACCAGATGACTTCAGATCTTCTTCCCAACTAGGATCAAAATAACCTTTACGTCTTCTATTAATATATAGTGCCATATTCTGTCCAGCTCCGAACTGTCTCCATACTGCTTTAGCACGTTGTTCAGCATCTGGATTTAACATAGCATTAAGCCATTCTTCAGTTGCAGCTTTATCTTCTTCCTCAGTCATACCGTCACCACCATTTAAATTGGTAGTATCGAAGAAGTCATCGTAGGTTATTTCACCATCATTGTTATGATCGTAGATCGCTGTAAGTTCAGGATCTTCTCTTATCATATGAAAAGCTTCAAGTTTATCTAACTGATTAAGTCCATTTAATAATTCATAAACTTTTTCTTCTTTATCAGAGTAATCACGAGTTAATTTAAGAGCTTGTATAACACCTCTACCATTAGCTTGATCAGCTATTCTATTACCATGATAATCTAAAATAGAGTCAATACTAGCCTCTCCAGTTACTGGATCATATTGACGCTGTGTTAAATGCTGAGTAGCTTTAGCTCTTGCAGCTTCTTTTTCTGCTTGCTTCTGATCAACAGGAGCAGTAGGTTGTTCTGTCTGAGGTTGAGGTTGTTCTGCTTGAGGCTGTTGTGCTGTAGGTTGAGCAGGTTGGGTAGCTTCTGGAGATGCTTTCTGTTCAGCTTGTTGTGCAGCTTGTTGTTCAGCAGGTGTTCTAAAATCCTCTTCAGGGAATGCATTTTCTATTTTTTCTAACTGATCTTCATACCCTTCTATTTCAAAAGTAGAATCAGTTACACCTAATGCATCAGGTTGTAAATTTAGTTCATCCATTAGTACACCCAAGGTTGTAAGTTCTCTTGGCTATCCCAAGCTGAAATGAAGTTATCTCTAGACCCATCTTTCATGTAATTTCGTTGGTATATATAAGTAGATTTAGATGGATATCTACCTGCATTAACAATAGCTTTACGAACATTTTCATCAGCAGATGACATTATGTCTTCACCATTCTCATCTTTACCTTCCATAAACATTTGTATTTCAGGTTTACCATTTGGCCATAAACCTTCATGACCAGTGGCTTTTAATTGAGCATCTAACAAACCCATCCAGTTGTTATCTCTTCCACGTGCTAAACCTTTATAAAATTGTAAAGCACCTTTATCCATAACTAAACCTTTTTGGACTCCATATTTCTCAATATTACTTTTAACAGAATCTAATTGTCTTCTGCCATAATCACCACCTATAGTACCAGTAAAGATAATATTAGGATCATCCCTCATTTCTTGTTTACCAGTATTGATTCTAGCTACTCTAATATGTCCAGGGTTGATTTCTTGTTCTACACTTTGTCCTAACTTAACATATTTACTACGCATTTCATTTGCTTCAATTTCAGTGATTACCCCAATAGCACCTACTATAGGTTCACCAGTTTCTAAGTCTTTAACATCACCTGGTTTACCATGTAAAGCTAAATGACTAGCTACTTTAGCACTATAACCCATAGCAACATAATCATTATATTGCCTAGCATAATCTGCTTTAGCATTAGCTAGAGCCTCTACATAAGCAGGACTCTTTTCATTAGCTTTGATACCCATATTAGCAAAGTTGACATCTAAAGAAGCTTTGATTCTTTTCTCTGCATCAAATTGTTGTATAGCTGCAGTTTCTAGTTTAGTAGCTTTATCTCTATATTCTAAAGCAGCTTTAGGATGAAATTGATCTAATTCAGCATGGGTTATTTGACCTCTATTAGCAGCCATTAAAGCTTCTATTTGCTGTTTATCTTCTCTTTCATCTCTCATACTAGCAGTTTCATATTTCTCTACACCTGAAGGTATAGGTAAACCTAGTTGAGCAAACTTTCTTTTATATTCATTTACTTCTTGTGTAGTTAAATCACCTTCTCTAGCTGCAGTTATAAACTCATTACTTAATGCTTTACCATCAGCTAATAAGAATGTTTCTTCTGCTTTAATTGCATCAGAATACCCTTTTTTAATATCTCTTTTAAGACCTGAGAACCTAGCTGGCCATTGCTGAGCATAGGTAGTACCAGGTTTAGCTCCTATTTGACGTCTTAAAGTATCAGGTATTTCATAGCTACCTATCTTATCAGCATAAGCTGGGTCATGCATAGCTATACCTTCTTGTTTTAAGATAGACATAACTTCATTCCAACCACCTGTATTACCTAAGATATTACCTTTTGTATCGATAGTAGCTGATGTTTGTAATAAGAGTCTATGTAAATCTGATCCTGTTTTCTCTGATCTTTTCCATTCTAAAGAGGCTCTTTGCCTAGTATTCATAGACGATTCGATATTATATCTCTGTCTATATTTACCTAGCATAGATTCTTTTGATTTTTGTATAACCTCTTCAGTACCAGACATCTTTAACATTTCTGGTGAGAATCTATCTATATTAGAATTAGCTCTAATCTCTTCTGCAAGTATTTGTAATGCAGCTTCTTTCATAGGTAAAGATAAATTATTATCTCGTATCTCTGCAGGTGTAAAAGTGATACCAGCAAGTTCAATTTGCCTTTCACTATTCTGCATAGCATGAGCTAACTTATCATCAAAAGAATTATTAAATACACGTAATTTTTCTTGAGCAAAACCTACTTGCTGCCAAGGAGATAGTTGAGCTATTCTATCAGCATCAGGGTATCCATCACTACCAGCAGTTTTAAGCATTTCTACTTTAATCTGTTGATAAGCTGTATCTTGAGCTTTAGCATCCTCAAATTCAAAAGCTAATTCACCCATCTTTCTAGCTTCTTCAATAGCTTGAAGTTGCTGTTGGTATTCAGATAGTTTATTAGCTTTATCTAATTGAGCTTGTCTAGCTTCAAGCATACCTTGACGCTTCTTTTCTTCTATATCTTTCTTCTTCCAGTCTTGTGAAGCTTCAGAAAAGGGGGTGAGTTTCTGCCATGCTTGAGCATCTTTAACCCTTTTTTCACCGTATAGTCTAGCGGCTTCTGTGGTTGCTTGTTGCTCCTGTTGAGAAACTGAGCTTTGATTCGCCTTGAGTCTCTCAATATTTCTATTGTAAGATCTTGACATTAGCCGTACCTATCCATTTCAACTACCTGTTTATCAGACCATGAAGTAGTAGCTTGATTAGCTTTACCTGCCATATAAGTATTTAATCCTGTACCTGCTAATCCAAGGATTAACCCTGCTTTACTAGGTTTAGATTCCAATGCTGGAGCTGCAGGTCTCATACCATGAACAGGTGCAAAGGCTACATCCATAAATAACTTACGAGAGTCATCAGCAGCTTGTGTAGCTCTTTGCTCTTTAATCATAGTAGTCTCCTTAGATGCCATCATCTTATTATGTAAGGATCTAGATTTAGCCATCCCCATTTCTCTGACTGAATCACCAGCCAATCTAGCTGCTGTTCTACCAGTCATACTTCCTGCATAATCCCCTTTATGCATTTTAATTATGGCATCTTCAATTGCATGATCATTAGATGCAAATATTTTTTGAAGTTGCATATCATCACTAGACCACTGATCTAGTAATGCTTGATATGTAACATCCTGTTGGTGATCTTGCTCTTGTACATCATTTAAATATTGTACGTTATCAAGATTGGCTTGAACTTCGTACTCTCTTTGTTGTCTATAATAGTTTTGTCTTTTCGCATTGTTTCGAGCATCAACAGCTGCGTCTTCAGCACTAGATGCTGCTATTTGTTGAGCTCCTGAGATTGCTCCTGATATCAGGGATACTGGTTCGCACACGGCAAAATTCTATAAAGGTTAATTTGTTAGGACCATGTTCAAGTTCCCGTAAGAACTTAAATCCTAGAAACTTTAGAAGTTTAAGATGAGCGGTGTTCCGTTTATCTACTATGTTCCAAAGGAGTTTTTCTTCTCTGCTTTCTATAAATCGTTTTGCTTCACGTGCAAAAGTTAGAGGGTATTCATGTATTGCTGGGGTGCATAACATCCATACTAAACCTCCTTCTTGTACTCCCGCTAATCCGGCAGTCTTGCCGTTAGGGACATTGAAGTAAACTGTTTCTCCATGGAAAGCAGTCTGAGGAATATAAAGAAGTGGTTCATGACCGTGGCCTTCCTTCACTTCTCTATAGTCATCAGGTCGAAGATGAGAGGCTACATAAAGAGCAGCCTTCTCAGTAACTGGGTGAATGTAATTAGACACGTTGATAGTATCTTGGTGAATAATCTCCTTCCCAATTCATTGAATGAACTGTAGCTGGAGACGGGTGATTTGATTTTATAAGTACTGATAGATTTACATTTCTATCATATACTGGTATAGTATGATTATAACCATCAGCTATCGCAGGTGTACTAGCATTAATATTATCCCATTCTAATGATTCTACTGTATAGGTATAATCATCTCTACCTCTACGTTTAAGTGTAACATCTATAACCCCTACATCTCCAAAGTCAAAGTTCATTCTATGTATAACAAGAGATCCTCTAGTCTCAGATCTCACCTTACCACCTTCATCTCTGACCATATATAACTTAGGTAACTCTACTTCAAATTCATATTCATATCCAACAATAAGATCTGTGTTAACTGAGACACCATCTTTAAGAGAAGTCTTCCAGTTACCAGGTAATGTTATTACTTTATTAGGGTTAGATCCAGATATATCAGCAGCCTGTACATCATAGCTCTTACCTGCGGCATCACTATCTGTAGTACAATATACTGTCAATGTACGTGTACTATAAAAACCAGCACCTAATGTAAAGGTTGTTGTATCAGCTGCAGTATTATATGTTAAAGTACTTGACGCAATGGTTTTTTTAGTATCTAAATGTACACGATTATCATCAGGAGCTGTACCTAGCATAGGAGTTCCTAAAGTTAATTTTACGTCAAATTTTTCTAGTGTATAATCAGACCCATTTTGCAATACTGCATAATATACGTCATCTAATATAGTATGAAAGACAACATTATTAGGTAATGTCCATCTAAACCATGCAGACTGAGCACGTTTATCACCAGCTTGGAACCACTTATAACCCCATACCTCATTAGATGCTGTATGTAATGTACTATCTATACCATATAAAAGTAGATTATTTTCTGTGGAACCTGTAACCATACTAATATTATTTGGAAACAGTCGTGCAATAATCTTACTTTGTTCTTGTACTTCAGGTTCAGTATTTGCTTGTATACTGGCCATTTCATAGAATCTAGCATTCTTAGCAGTACTGTTTAAGAAACCTAATGTAGTACCTAATGAAATAGGTTGAGTATCAGGGTTAAAAGCATAAGAAGAAAGGTAAGCAATCTTAGCAGTTTCAGGAGTAAGCAAAGCTTCTGCACCTGAACTTAATAAGAATTGTTCACTTGCACTAAATATAACTAAACCTGCATTTGATTCAACTGCATCATATAATTTAGTAGGGAATGTAGAGCTAGATTGTAGGTCAATAGGATCTGCATTGGATATAGCCATAGCAGTCTTAACCCAGAAGTGATAGAATTGATTAACTCTAGATAGGATTAAATTAGCTTCACTAAGTAAGGCTATTCTATTTCGATAGAATACCATCTTTTGAATAGTATTACCTACAAAGGATGGTTCAGAGTTAGTCACATCATCACCTACATCACGCTGCCCCCATGGAGGATAACTAAATCTAAAAGCACCATTAGGATGATGTGTATTTGCAGCACCGTTAATAGAGAAGTAACCTAGTGTAAGAGTCTGAGCATTATTACCAGTACCTGTAAGATCCATCAAGGCACCAGAAGCAGCAAGTTCTGCTGTGGGAGCTAACGCTATAGTATTAGCATCAATTCTGCGTACATAATAAGCAGTATCATCTGTTAATCCTGCAAGTGCTGTACCACCTCCATTATCATATAATACAGCGTTTCCTGTAACCATACCATGATTGGCTATGGTGATCTGATCATTGCCAGTATTAACAGCAGATGTGGGTATTGTATATTGTGTACTAGGAAGCACTCTGGTTAGACGCAGAGGCATTGTATCATCATCAAAGGTAGTTGTTATCCCAGGAGCTGCTACCTCTTCCCACACGCCTTCTCCGAATCGAGCTGGGTGTATTGTAACAGTTTCTGACGCCTCAATTGTACCAGATACTGAATCTGTAACTGTAAATGTATTAGCGTCAGCTACACTTTGAATAGTATAGTAACCATCTGTAGCACCACCACTAGTAAAATCTAAGATAACTTCACTGCCATTAGCTAGACCATGGTTAGCTGCTGTTACAGTTACAGTATTACCAGCTCTTGCATAGGTCGCAGTCTGTACTATATCTGCTGATATACCTTCAGCTTGGAAGCGAAGATAATAATCATCCATATCCTCACCACTGTTAACTACACGTACAGTGTATCCATGACGACATACACGTGGTAAGTCAGCTATATTATTAGCCTCAGTAGTAGTGATAGTCATTAGAGTTTTCTCAGGTGTTGTTACACCAAATGGAGTAGCTCTGTATAAATGAATACCGTTTCCGCAAACCGTGGCTGTTATACCATGACCACTTATTGCATCTAATACAGTTTTTATATCACCTAATATACCACCAGATGATACATGTTCTTCCGCACTAGATGATGTAGGATTAGGTCTTATACCTACAATATTTGCTCTGGAGACAACATTGATATGACTCTTTACTGTAATAGTTGTAGTGATACCTTTCTCAGATGTATACTGATGAGTATCTCCTGTAGTCCAACCTTCTCCACCAAATTGTAATTTACTAAATGGTTGATATGCATCATGATAACTATAACTAGAATCGACTGGCGGTGTAGGTTGAGGTGTACATCTTGTATCTACTTCATATCTTAGCCTAGACTTTCCATTCGCACTCATGTTAGGAGGCGAGGTTCCAAACTTATCTGTACCTGTACTTATATTAACTGTCTCTCTACCCATACCTAAGCAGTCACCATTACTGGTACCACTGTAACTGGTAGCTTCATCAATTACTATCCCTGTAGCACGAGTATGAGTATAGGTAGTATTATCAGTTGGATCAAATATATCTAAAGCATATTGTTTACCATAAGATATAGTATCTAAATTAATAAAAGCTTCATTTAATTGAGCAGGTGATTTATCACTAGCACCTGTCTTCATTGCTACAGTCTTACGTCTGTTAACAAAGAAAGTAGTTTCATTAATAGTTAACACCTGTATATCAGAAGACTTCTCATCTAATAGTTCAGTGTTATCTAAGTAAGTAGCTTTATTTGTTCCAGTAATATCATTATAATCCACGGATATCTCAACACCATCACTACATCTCCAGATTTTAACAGCTCCATCAGCTCCAACTTGTCCAATGTATTGTTCTTCATCTGTTGTATAAATATCAAACCATTTTGTATGAGAAGCGGTGGAGGGTGATAATGTATTTACCAGCTGACTACCAGGACGTTTAATTAACTGCCTGACAACATCAGGTACACCATTAACTAGGTCTACTACTTGTCCTGGTATTTTCTTTTCATCTGGTTGTGTCGATATACCTAAAACATAATTAGGTACTTTTTGTGTAACACTTGCCATTAGCGTCTTAGTGCTGTATAAGGTTTATAAGATTGATATGCAGATTCATCTGGCCAACCCATAAAGTTATGGTCACCTTGATTGCATTCATATTCTAAAGCAGCTGCACGAGCTTGTTGTTCATATACTGCTAACATTTGTTGTAGTTGAGCATTAGATACTAACTGTACTGCAGCTCTACCTGATGCTTTGTATATTATATACCTTTGGAATGGTGCTGGTATATCTTCAAAACTAAGTAGTCTTACTTTATTTACATAGAAGTAATCATCATCTGGATATTCAAATGTATGGTTTACTCTATCATATAGTTTCCAAAGACCATCAGAATCTTTTCTTCTTACAAAGTCCCGAGTTTTATCCCATGCATCTTCATTATCTATACGTGATACATCAGATTCAATTATAATTTTATTATCAGATCCTACTGTTTCTTTAATATGATATTCCATGTTAAATGTCCAGCCTTCTGCCTGAACATCTTGCATTACTTCTTTAAGTATATTATAAATAAATGATATCTCAGGGTTGGCAAAGTCTAATCCTGATATAGGAGC
>MDTE01145432.1_pt1 | contig 12917 bp, 14 predicted proteins | sample 811231 | NCBI WGS metagenome assembly MDTE01 (sample SAMN05326651, study PRJNA326480) | marine metagenome | isolation source: seawater | place: Indian Ocean: Red Sea | collected 2010
CGATGTAGGTGCGCCGGTGTCCTTTGATCTCTGCTTGGTCGCGCATGCCGCCCACGGAAAAGCGGTAGAACTTGTGGTTGAGCGCTTGGGCAATTGAGCGTCCCAGCGTTGTCTTGCCCAGGCCGGGCGGCCCCACCAGGCAGATGATGGAACCGGCTACGTTGCCTTTCATGATGCCCAGTGCCAGGAACTCCAAAATCCGCTCTTTGACGTCTTGCGGGCCTTCTTAATGCGAGTTGAGGATGCGATCCGCTGCTCCCAGTTGCTGGGTGTCCTGGCTGTGCACGCTCCACGGCAGGCTGGTGAGCCAGTCCAGATAGCCACGGGTGACGCCGTACTCGGCGGAACCCACTTCCAGCAGCGACATCTTCTGCAGTTCTTCGTCGATGCGCGCGCGCCGCCTCGGGCACTTGCAGATGCTTCAATCGCCCTTTAAGCCCGTCCCGCTCCGCAGTCTTGTCGTTCTTGGCTATACCCAGCTCCTGCTGGATGTACTTAAGCTGCTGGCGCAGGATGGCTTCGCGTTGGTGGCCCTGGATCTCCTTCTCGACGTGCTGGCGCATCTCCATCTGCCCCGTTGGCGCCTGCTCCGGAGGATCGACGAGTTCCCCCTGCTGATCGATATCCATGCGCAATTCCGCTGCCGTGGATAGTTATATGGGGGGCAAAACCCCAAATTAAAGGGCTAGGGCTGAGCAGGGCCTAGTTAACCGCGACAGTGCTCGAGGTGGTGCCGGACAGTTTGGCGGTAGCGACCTGACGGGACAAGCTCATGTAGTCCAGCAGAATGGTGCCGGTTTCCCGCAGCATCGCGTCTTTGTTGGGGTCTTCGTCGGTGTCGCGGGCTTCGTCATCCAGGGCCTCGATGGATTCCAGTGCCGGCTCGCCCTTGGCTGATCGCAAGGTGTTTTCCACCTGCAGGCGCCAGGCGTCATCGTCCGCTTTTTCCTTGCGCCGCTCGGCTTCGTTCAGCGACAGGTGCGTGCGGCCGTTGTTCTCCTTGCTGCGCAGCGCCAGCGCACGCAAGTAGCGGAAATCCGGATCATCTGCGGAGCGCTCGTCGTGCCTGGCCTGAAGTTCGGCGAGCAGAGGACGAATCTGGCGAGATCTTGGATAGGTGGTGGGATCGATCTTATCCCACTGCATGGCGCCGTCCAGCGAACTCTCGCCGATGCGCTCCACATCGTATACCTCGGGGAACTCTATGTCGGGAATGATGCCCTGATGCTGGGTGCTCTGCCCCGACACCCGATAGAACTTGCCGGCGGTTACCTTGAGCTGACCGCGGTTGAGCGGAATGAGCGTCTGTACGGTGCCTTTCCCGAAGGTCTGGCTGCCGATGATAATGCCGCGTTCGTAATCCTGGATGGCGCCCGCGAAGATCTCTGATGCCGATGCGGAAAGCCGGTTTACCATGACGGCCAACGGGCCGTCCCAGGCAGATTTGTTGTCGTTGTCCGAATAGATGGCTCTACGCCGGTCCGCAGACTTCACGAGCACGGTAGGACCGGACTTGATGAACAGGCCCGTGAGCGTCTCTGCTTCGGTGAGGGAACCACCGCCGTTGTTGCGCAGATCGATAACAAGTCCATCCACGCCCTCGGACTTCAGCTCGCTGATTAACCGCCTGACGTCCCTGGTGGTGCTCTTGGCGTTCGGATCTCCCTGTTGAACCGCCTTGAAGTCGACGTAGAACGTGGGAATCTCGATGACGCCGATCTTTTGTGTCTCGCCGCCGTGGTCGAAGGTCAGCACCTTCTTCTGCGCTGCCTGCTCTTCAAGCTGCACGCGGTTGCGCGTGATCGCGATTACCCGGCTGGTCCCTCCCTCGGCGCCCTTGGGAATGATCTCGAGGCGCACTTCGGTGCCTTTGGGGCCGCGGATCAACTCCACCACGTCGTCCAGGGGCCAGCCCACCACATCGATGAGCGGTCCGGCGCCTTGGCCCACAGAAATAATGCGATCCGAGGGGCTCAGCCGACCGGATTTATCGGCCGGCCCCGCAGGCACCAGCTCCACCACCGAGGTGTACTCGTCTTCGCTGCGCAGAACGGCGCCGATACCTTCCAGCGACAACGACATGTTGATGTTGAAGTTGCGAGAGGTGCGCGGCGAAAAATACTGGGTGTGAGGATCGTACGTGCTGGCAAACGCGTTTACGTAAAGCTGAAATGCGTCTTCGCTCTTGGTTTGCTTTGCCTGCCTGAGACGGTTCTTGTAGCGCTTGGTGAGCAGCGTTTGAATCTCTTCGAGTTCCTTACCGTTGAGAACCATGCTCAAAACGGCCGCCTTGAGGCGCTTACGCCAGTAAACATCCAGGCCTGCGTCGTTGGCAGGCCACGGTGCGTGCTCGCGATCGATGGCGAGGGCTTCGGGGGCTTCGAAGTCCAGGCTCTCCAGGCCTCTGTTCAGCTCGGCGAGCAGAAACTCCAGACGATTGACCAAGCGGCTCTGAAAGTTATTGAAGATGTCGAATGCGGGTTCAAGCTTGCCGTGGCGCAGAGCGTCGTCCAGCTCGTAGCGATACTTTTCCAGCGCCGCTACATCTTCCTGTGTGAAGTAGGCTTTGCCGCCATCCAGCATGGCCAGGTATTTTTCAAAGATCCGGCTGGACAGCTGGTCGTTCAGGCGCCGGTCCTTGGCCAGGTAGTGTGCGTGGCGCAGTTGCTCGACGATGGTGAGGCTAGTCTGCTGGTGAACGTCCAATGGCGACAGAGTGGCAACCGGGACTGGTGCAGGTGTAGATAGTGCGAGCTGTGCTTTCTCCGTAGCCGCCGTGCAGACAACGGTCGTTGCCGCGAGCAGGGCGCCCAGGACTATTTTTCGGGTGGTTTGAATTATTGGCACGCCGTGACTTCTAGCTTTTGCACTGTAAACTGCCTTATCGACATATGCCCCAGATAAGAACCTGAATAGGCATCGTGGTTCCCCCAACCACGCTTGCGAGGCTATCGAATATCGCCTCAGGGGAGTATGGCGAGAATGTAACGCCGCACCAACGTGCGAAGCAACCCGACCTGCGAGGGCGGTCTGTGAAGTAAGGTGACGCAGCGGCGCCGGAAATTGGCAGGTGCATAGGAGGTTGTGTAGTGAAAATTCATAGTGTGGCGGTGTGGTTGCTGGCCGGTGTGGTCCTGGCGGGTTGTGAAAGAGCGGCCGAGGCGCCCGCGACGGCGGGGGATAGGGCTGCGGCGGCGTTGGACCTGAACGGCGAGGGTGCGCAGGCTAGCTATGGGCTGGGCTACACAGTGGGAGCTAACGTGCGGGATCAGTTCGGCGAGCTACTGGAAAGTGAAGCATTCTTGGCGGGAGTGGGGGATGCCATGGGTGATGCGCCCTCCCAGATCACCGATGAACAGGCCCAGGTCGCCATGGCAGGGCTGTTGCAGCGTCAGCAGGCGGGTGCGGCCTTGGATGCAGACGCGAACCTGGCCGCAGGTGAGGCGTTCCTGGCGGAGAATGGTGCCAGAGAGGGTGTGGTCACCACCGAAAGCGGGCTGCAGTATGAGGTAATCACTGCCGCCGAAGGCCCGAAACCGGGCCCCACCGATCGGGTGACCACCCACTATCACGGCACGTTCATCGACGGCTCCGTGTTCGACAGTTCCGTGGATCGGGGGCAACCCGCAACGTTCGCACTCAACCAGGTCATCCCGGGCTGGACGGAGGGCCTCCAGTTGATGTCCGTTGGCGCTAAATGGCGGTTTGTCGTGCCCGCGGAGCTGGCCTACGGAGCGCCCGGGCGCCCTGGCATTCCGCCCAACTCCACACTCATCTTCGAGGTGGAATTGATCTCCATCGGCGGTTAGCACGGTCGTGGGACTTGCAAATTGCCTGCCCGCCGTTGCCGGGTTGCCGTGGTGAGCGACTCCGACGGACCACAGGACAGCATGCAGCCGGAGCGGCGCCGTCGGTGGCGCCCTCTGTCGGACCGACGCCTGGCGCGCACCATCGGCTTGGGCGTGGTCGCCGTGGCTTTGGCGCTGGTCTGGTTGGTCCGGGAGTTTCAGCTCGATGTGCAGGAGTTGCTGGGCTTTCTCGGTGTGAGCGTTGTGTTCGTGGCCGCGTTCGCCGTGCTGCCTGCGGCGGTTTTTGCCATTTTGTGGTTGCTCAAGCGCGTGCGCGGCAAGTAGCCGCTCCCTCGATGTAAGCGGGCTCTCTGCCTACGGCAGTGGGGCGAAAAATCGGTCTAGGCGGGGCTGGTAGTAGCGTTCGTAATCCAGTGAGAAGGCGACAGTCTCGGCTTTGCCCAGGATCAGGTCGCGTTGCACGAAACCGATGACCCGGGAGTCCTGGCTGTTGTCCCGGTTGTCCCCCAGCACCAGGTAGTGGTTGTCGGGCACCTCAACCCTGGCGATGCTGTTGGGGTTGGCCAGGTTCCCCGCGCGGAACATTACCAGCCGGTGGCTTCCCTGCACCGACTCCCGGTAGAAGCGGTAGCGGCGTACATCGGTGAGCGGCAGTTGCCTTACCTCGTTAGGGGGCAGTGGCTCGTAGGTGGCGCGCTCGCCGTTTACGGTCAGCACATTGTCCTGCAGCTCGATGATGTCTCCGGGGATGCCGATGATGCGCTTCACCAGCAGGCGTTCATCTGCCGGGGATTGGAACGTCACCACATCGCCTCGCTCCGGTGTGTGCCAGCGTGCGATGCGCTGCATCGTGAACGGAACCCGAAGATCATAGGCCAGCTTGTCCACCACGATGCGGTCACCGACGAATATGGATGGATACATGGACCCTGAAGGCACCTGGTTCCAGTCAGCGATTGCCGACCGGAACACCAGGATCACTAGAATGAACAGCAAGAAGGCGCGGGACTCGCGCCAGATCTTGTGGGCGCTCCAGGCCATGATTCAGTTGGGTTTGTTGCGCTCGAAGTCGGCCAGTTGGTCTGCGCTGGCTTCCTCTTGAAAGCGCTCCTTCCACTGAGGATAAGGCATGCCGTACACGCGCTCACGAACGTCTTCGTAGTCGACCTCAATGCCGGAATCCTCGCAAGCCGCGCGGTACCATTTTGACAGGCAGTTGCGGCAGAACCCGGCGAGATTCATCAGATCGATGTTCTGCACGTCCTTGCGTTCGTCCAGGTGTTCAACCAGCCGTCTGAACACGGCTGCTTCGATCTGTGTTTGTTGCTGCTGATCTAGTTCTATGGCCATCTCGAGTGATTGGTCGTGGTTTTGTCCACCCTATTTTACCCTACCCGCTCGTTCCCGACCTCTGGCGTGTGGGCACGCGTGCGCGATTTCAAGGACTGTGCTTCAATGGATAGTCTCGTTGCAGCACGTGGTGCCAGTGGAACTACTCACAAACCCCGAAATCTGGGCGGCATTTGCAACGTTGACGGTGTTGGAGATCGTGCTCGGCATCGACAACATCATCTTCATCTCCATCCTCTGCGATCGCCTGCCCAAGCACCAGCAGGCCACTGGCCGCTTTGTCGGGCTAGGGCTGGCCATGGTGATGCGCATCCTGCTGTTGTTGTCGCTGTCGTGGGTCATGGGCCTCACGGCGGATCTGTTTGCGGTGGCGGGCCAGGCGATCTCCGGGCGCGATCTGATCCTGCTGCTGGGCGGTGCCTTTCTGATGATCAAGGCAACCCGGGAGGTGCACAACTCCCTGGAGGGAGAGATGGGCCATGGCGGCGGCGCCGGCAAGGCGAGTCTGGCCAGCGTTCTGGTGCAGATTGCCATCATCGACATGGTGTTCTCTCTAGACTCGGTGATCACGGCCGTGGGCCTGGTTCAACAGGTGCCGGTAATGATTGCCGCTATCGTCACGGCGGTGATCGTGATGATGGCCGCCGCGGTGCCCATCAGCCGTTTCGTGGAGCGGCACCCAACGGTCAAGATGCTCGCGTTGGCCTTCTTGTTGCTGATCGGGCTCACCTTGATGGGCGAGGGCCTGGATGTCCATACGCCCAAGGGTTACATCTACTTCGCCATGGCGTTCTCGTTCGGCGTGGAGATGCTCAACATCAGGGCCAAGCGCAAGCGCGAGGATCACGTGCGCCTGCGTAATGCCCAGTTGTCGGTCATGTTGCAATGGCCCGAGCAGCCCGACTCGGCGCCCAGTGAGACGAGCTCAGCGCCGAGCGAAACGAAGCGCTCTTAGAGACTAGACGCCGCGCTTACTGAGGCTTGTCGCGCAGAAACACCCAGTCGTCACCGTCGGAGAGCTCTTCGCTGTAGTAGTAGCCCTGCCAGTCGAACGCTTTCAGTGCCTTAATGGTGGAAACCCGGTTCTTCACCATGTAGCTGGTCATCAGCCCACGGGCCTTCTTGGCATAGAACGACATGAACTTGTAGCGCCCGTTCTTGAAGTCCTTGAACGTCGGCGTGATCACCCGCGTGGCCAGTGTGTCTGCATCCACCGCCTTGAAATACTCGTTGGAAGCGAGGTTTACCAGGATGGGCGTCTTTTCTCGGCTGCCCGTTTGCTCGTCCAGGGCCGTCTGTAGCGCACAGGTCACCTTGTTGCCCCAGAACTGGTAAAGGTCGTCGCCGCGCGACGTGGGCAGGGCGACCCCCATCTCCAGACGGTAGGGCTGGATGAGGTCTAAGGGTTTGAGGATGCCATGCAGCCCCGAAAGGATACGAACGTGTTTCTGAGCCCAGCTGAAATCGCGTTCGTCGTAGCTGCCGGCATCCAGGCCCATGTAAACGTCGCCCTTGAACGCCAGCACCGCCTGCTTGGCGTTGTTGGTAGAGAAAGGCGCCCGCCATTGTGCGTAGCGTTCGTAGTTCAGGTCTGCGAGCTTGCTGCTGATCTTCATGAGCCCGGCAATGTCGGCGGGCGACTGGTTGCGCAGGGAGTCGATGAGCAGCTGGGAATCCTTTAGGTAAACTGGCAGGCTGTGTTTTCGTGTGAGCGACGGCGAATCGAAATCCAGCGTCTTCGACGGAGAAATGACTGCAAGCATAGGTGCCTGATTTCAAGTGAAACTCGGGCGACAAGTGTAACGGAAAAACAGTGAAAATCACTGGCCGCACCCATCCGGGGCAGGTGCGCCCCAGCAACCAGGACGCGTTCGACTTCGACGTTCAGCTCGGCGTGGCCGTGCTGGCGGACCAGTTGGTGGATGCTGCCGTGGCGGCAGGCGGGTACGATAACGTGTCCGTGGTATTGGTGCAGGTATAATCGGGGCATGAGCGTAGAGCAGCAGATTGTTTCCAAGCTGGACGCCCGGTTTGGGCTTGATCACCTGGATGTTGTGAACGAGAGCGGCAATCACAACGTGCCGGCCAACTCGGAAACGCACTTCAAGGTGGTGATGGTGGCGAAGGAGTTCGAAGGTAAGCGTCTGATTGCGCGTCACCGCATGGTGCACGAGGTGCTTGCCGAGGAGCTGCAGCGCCCCGTGCATGCGTTGGCCCTGCATACGTACACCGACGCCGAGTGGAAGGATCGGTTCGGGGACGTGCCCATGTCGCCTCCCTGTGTGGGTGGTGGCTCGGACTGACGGCGTGGAAGTCGTCACCTTCTACCGTTTCGCTCCCCTGGAGGATCCCCAGGCGCTGCAGCGTGAGGTGCACGCGCAGGCCGAGCAATCAGGACTGAAGGGTACGGTGCTCATTGCCCGGGAAGGTATCAACGGAACGCTGGTGGGCGAGGGCGACTCGCTCCGGGCGTTCGCTGCCTGGCTGGGGCGACTGGAGCCGTTTGCGGAGATGGAGTTCAAGTACTCCACCGCCGCGCCGGATAATCGGGTTTTCTATCGGCTCAAGATCAAAGTGAAGGACGAGATCGTGGGGTTCGGCCGCCGGCCGGTGGACCCTGCGTTGCGCACGGGCGAACGCGTGGATGCAGCACGCTGGAACCAACTGCTCGAAGATCCGGACGTGCTGGTGGTCGATACCCGCAACGATTACGAGGTGAGCATTGGCAGCTTTCCCGAATCGATCAATCCGGGCACACGCTCCTTCCGCGGGTTTGCCGGATTCGTGAGCGAGCGCCTGGATCCCGCCCGTCAGCCTCGGATCGCCATGTACTGCACTGGTGGCATCCGTTGTGAGAAGGCATCCGCCTACCTGCTCGACCAGGGCTTCGAGCAGGTCTATCAGCTCGAAGGTGGCATCCTGAAATATCTGGAGACCGTAGCGCCGGAAGACAACCGGTGGCACGGGGAGTGCTTCGTGTTTGATCAGCGTGTGTCTGTAGACCAGGCGCTCGAGCAGGGCTCGTTTGAGCAGTGTTTTGCGTGCCGTCATCCGTTGTCGCCCGAGGACAGGGCATCAGAGCACTACCGGCTGGGCGTGTCGTGCCCGCACTGCATACAGGATTTGAGCCCGGTGCGTGCAGCCGCGTTCGAGGAACGCAACCGGCAGGTGTCTATAGCGCAGCGCAGAGGTGCGGATCACATCGGGGCTCAGGGGCCCGATATGCCGGGCGATTAGTCGGCGCTCGAAGAGGGGGTAGCGCCCAGCATGGCCAGCAGCGTGGGCCACACGTTTTCCAACAGTGCTGGCTGGGCGAGCGCGGTGGGGTGGATGCCGTCGTCCTGAATCATGTTTGGTTCGAACACCACACCATCCAGCAGGAAAGGTACCACTGCGACCCGGCGTTTCTTGGCGATTTCGGTAAACATGCCCGCAAATGCTTGCGTGTAGCGTGGTCCGTAGTTGGGGGGGATCTGCATGCCCACCAGCAACACCTGACGCCCATCAGCCTGGGCGATCTCCACCAGCGCATCCAGATTGGCCTGCACTCGTTTGATGGGGTAGCCCCGCAAGCCGTCATTGCCGCCGAGTTCGATGACAACGATGCCTGGATTGTGGGTGGCCAGGGCCGTGGGCAGGCGTGCGAGCCCGCCGCTGGTGGTCTCGCCGCTGACACTGGCGTTCACCACCTGCCAGCCAGCATTTTGCGACTGCAGGCGCTCTTCCAGCAGCGCCACCCAGCCCTCTTCGCGTTGAATACCGTAGGCCGCGCTGATACTGTCGCCCAGCACCAGGATGTTGCTGCGCGTGCTGGCCCAGCCTACCGACCCCCAGAGAACGATAACCAGCGTCAAAGTTGTTGATTTAATGAGCCGAGCCGTCATGCGAGCCGAACAGATTGCCAAGGTTGTGCCCACCGCGGAGGGCGAACTTGCCATCTTGGCGGGCATAGACCTCGAAATCAACGCGGGCGAGTCCGTGGCTGTGGTTGGCGCGTCCGGTTCCGGCAAGACAACGTTGTTGGGCATCCTGGCCGGGCTGGATCAGCCTACCAGTGGTCGCGTGCTGCTGGCCGATCACCAGCTGACGTCGTTGGACGAAGAGGAGCGTGCCCGGGTGCGTGGCGAGCACGTGGGTTTCGTGTTTCAGACCTTTCAGCTGCTCGGCAGCCTGACGGCGCTGGAAAACGTCATGCTGCCTGGCGAACTGCGCGGGGATGCCAACGCCGAGAAAGACGCGCTGGAGCTTTTGGAAAAAGTGGGGCTTTCCGAGCGCAGCAGGCACTATCCGCGGCAGTTGTCCGGTGGCGAGCAGCAGCGAGTTGCGGTTGCCCGTGCGTTTGCCTCGCGGCCCACGGTGCTGTTTGCCGACGAGCCCACGGGCAACCTGGATACCGCCACCGGTCAGCGCATCATCGAGTTGCTGTTCGACCTGAACAAGGAATTTGCCACTACGCTGGTGCTGGTGACCCACGATGATCGGTTGGCCCAGCGGTGCGATCGCATCGTGGAAATCGAGGCGGGGAGGATCGTCTGATGAAGCTGGCCTTCGTGCTCCGCATGGCGTGGCGCGACTGGCGCAGCGGCGAGTTGGGCCTGCTGCTCATCGCGCTGACGGTTGCCGTCGCCACGGTGACGTCCATCAGTTTGTTCGTGGACCGGCTGCAGCAGGCGTTGGTGAGCGAGTCGGCGGACTTTCTTGCCGCGGACCGCCGCATCTCCAGCACCCGCGCCATACCGGATGGCTTTCGTGAAGAGGCGGCGGCACGGGGCCTGCGGCAGGCAGATACCATGTCGTTCCCGTCCATGGTGTTCGTGCGCGACGACACCAGTCAGCTGGTGTCGGTGAAGGCGGTCTCCGAGCAATACCCGCTGCGCGGCGTGGTGCGGGTGACGGACGAACCGTTTACCGCGGGTGAAGTCACGTCGGACGTGCCGGCCCGTGGTCAGGTCTGGCTGGATGCGCGCCTGTTTCCGGCGCTGGGCATTGCGCTGGGAGACGAGGTGGAAGTGGGTGTGGCTCGCTTCAAGGTCTCCAAGGTGGTGGTTCAGGAGCCCGACCGCGGCGGGAGCATGTACGACCTGGGTCCCCGGTTGCTCATGAATCTGGCCGACGTGCCGTCCACAGAGGTGGTCCAGCCCGGCAGCCGCATCGTTTACCGTCTGCTGCTGTCCGGCGACGCCGCCGCCCTGGAGGATCTGAAAGGTGTGCTGCCGTTGGAACCCAATTACCGCTGGCAGGGCATTCGGGAGAGCAGTCCGGCCATCGGCGACGCCCTTTCCAGAGCGGAGAGCTTTCTGCTGCTGGGTGGTTTGCTCGGCGTGCTGCTGGCCGGCGTGGCGGTGGCGTTGAGCGCCCATCGCTACGCGCGCCGCCATTACGATCACGTGGGTATTCTGAAAACCCTTGGGGCCACGCCTACTCAGATCATGTACGCATACGTGGCGATCTTATTGGTGATCGGCGTTAGCGCGGTGGTGCTCGGACTTTTGATCGGTGCTGCTTTGCACGTACTCATCGTGCTGGCGCTGCAATCGATCATTCCCGTTGCGTTGCCCATGCCGAGCATGCGGCCGGCGTTTCTGGGTGCGGCCACCGGGCTCATCTGTGCGCTTGCCTTTGCCCTGCCGCCGTTGCTACATCTGAAGAACATTTCCCCCATGCGTGTCATTCGGCGCGATCTGGGGGGCGCGCCGCGCTCGCAATATATGAGCTATGTGGCGGCACTGGGTGGCAGCCTGGGGCTGCTGATCTGGTACAGCGGCAGCCTGTGGCTCACGGCATGGACTCTGGTGGGCACAGCCGCGGCGCTCCTGATATTCGGCGCGTTGGCCAAGGTATTGCTGCGCGGCGGGCGCGTGGTGGGCATGCAGGCGGGTAGCGGCTGGCGCCTGGCACTGGCTGGTCTGCAGCGCCGGTCGGGGGAGAACACCGCGCAGATTCTCATATTCGGCCTGGCCATCATGCTGCTGCTGATTCTGTTCCTGCTGCGTTCGTCGCTGTTGGAGGAGTGGCGCAACGAGTTGCCGGATAATGCGCCCAATCACTTCATTCTCAATATCGTCCCCGAAGAGGTGGACGCACTGACGGACATGCTCGAAGAATCCACCGAGCGCCGCGGCGATGTGGTTCCTATGATCCGCGGCCGGGTGCTGGCCGTGAACGGAATCGGCAGCCGCACCTGGGAGCAGCAACACCGGGGGGTGGATGCCCCGGGACCAAGCCTGCGTTCGGAGCGCAACCTGACTTGGGCAGCGGATCTGGCCGAGGACAACACGGTGGTGGACGGGAGCTGGTGGCCGGCCGACGAGACCCGCGCGCTGGTTTCCCTGGAGGACGAGTACGCCGCCGAACTTGGACTGAGCGTGGGAGATACGCTCAGCTTCGACATCGCCGGGCGCATGGTAGACGTGGAGGTGGCGAGCCTGCGCAGCCTCGATTGGGAGAGCATGCGGCCCAACTTCTTCATCATCTTCTCGCCCGCGGTGCTGGCCGATTTCCCCGCAACCTTCATGACCAGCTTCTACCTTCCTACGGATCAGAAGCGGTTTCTCAACAGGCTGTTGTCGAACTTTCCCACCATTACGGTGATTGAGGTCGACGCCATCATCGCCCAGGTGCAACGCATCATCGACCGGGTGACCCAGGTCGTGGAACTGGTCCTGGCGCTGGTGGTTGCGTCAGGGTGTCTGGTGCTGATCGCCAGCATTCAGGCCAGCCGCGACGCGCGCATGGGCGAGCATGCGCTGGTGCGTACCCTGGGTGGCAGTCGGGGTCTGATACGAGGCTCGCTGTTGGCTGAATTCGGCATATTGGGCATCTTTGCGGGCGTGGTGGCCGTGGTGGGTGCTGAAATCACGGTTGCCATTCTGCAGGTGCAGGTTTTCGAGTTGTCTTTCGCCCTGCATCCTTGGCTGTGGGTGGTGGGACCCCTGTTCGGATGCGTGCTCATCCTGCTGGTAGGGATGTTTGGCACCCGCGCTATCGTATCCACGCCCCCGTGGGCGGTGCTGCGCGAGTCGGAAATCTGACATGCCCGAACGAAGTGTAGATGATCGCAAGGCCCGTTTTGAGGCCAACAAGCTGCACAAGAAGCTGCGTCGTCAGGTGGGCCGTGCCATCGCCGACTACGCCATGATCGAGGCCGGTGACCGGGTCATGGTGTGCGTCTCGGGAGGCAAGGATTCCTACGCTATGCTGGACATCCTGCTCAGCCTGCAGCGCAACGCGCCCGTGAGTTTCGAGCTGGTGGCGGTGAACCTGGATCAGAAGCAGCCTGGATTCCCCGAGCACGTGCTGCCCGAGTACCTCAGTGAGCTGGGCGTGGAGTTCCACATCGTTGAAGAGGACACCTACAGTGTGGTGCGAGAGCACACGCCGGAGGGGAAGCCCACCTGCCCGCTGTGCTCGCGACTGCGCCGAGGCATTCTGTATACGTTCGCGGCCAAGCTGGGCGCCACCAAGATCGCCCTTGGCCACCACGCCGACGATGTGGTGGAAACTCTGTTCCTAAACATGTTTTTCGGCGGTCGGCTAAAGGGCATGCCCCCCAAATTGAAGAGCGACGACGGGCGCAATTTGGTGATCCGACCCCTGTACCACTGCCGCGAGCGCGATCTGGAACGCTGGGCGGGCGTGCGCGACTACCCCATCATTCCCTGCGATCTGTGCGGCTCCCAGGAGAATCTGCAGCGTCAGGTAATCAAAGGCATGCTCAGGCAATGGGACGAAGAGCACCCGGGCCGGGTGGAGAACATC
>MDTE01174704.1_pt1 | contig 12917 bp, 14 predicted proteins | sample 811231 | NCBI WGS metagenome assembly MDTE01 (sample SAMN05326651, study PRJNA326480) | marine metagenome | isolation source: seawater | place: Indian Ocean: Red Sea | collected 2010
CGTGGAGAAGTGCATTAAGAGAATGTGCAAAATTAGCAAGTAAGACAATAGATAGACAAAATGAGGAGGAAACAAATGCAAGACTTAAAACTTGGACAACCGTGGGACACACTAGAAAGTTTGGTGAATATGCGATTCGAGGTGCTTACGACGGTATGGAGTTTGGCCTTTCTAGGGGGTCTGATCTTCGGTTAATAAATGATTATAAATGGTTAAAGGAGCAATTTGATGCAAACACAAGAATTATTAGATAGATTTGAAATACTTTATCCAGATATAGCAGATTTACGTAGAGCCTATACTGATAAAGATTTAAGTAGTGTATTTAGATTGTTGAAGGCAGATGATGACTTACGCAGAGCAGTAATGGAAGAAAACTTACATAGTATATTCAGAATTGTAAAAAACTATGATGTAGAAGAATTAAGAAAAGCAGTCATAGAAAAAAATATGCACAGTATTTTTAGATTAGTGAATGATGAAGATCTACGTAAATTCTTGTTAGAAGACAATGTGTACAAATTGTGGCCTTTACTTCATAGGTTTACAGACACACAATTTGTAGAGGCATTCAAGTCATTTTTTGTAAATGATATAAAAATAGACGATGATTGTTTTAGTAGAGGACAACTACTTAGTAAGCAATGGTTAATAAGTGAATTAGAAAAAATCGATAAAAATTTAGGAACAGTATATTTGTGTGCAGGTTGGTATGCTACACTTGCTACAATGTTATTTGAGAGTAATATTACTATTGATAAAATTAGATCTTTTGACATAGATGAAACATGTGTGCCTATAGCAAAAATATTTAATAAGCCTTGGTTAAAAGATAATTGGAAATTTCAAGCATCAACTGTTGATATATTAGATATAAACTATAGAGAACATACATACCAAGTTACAAGAGCTGACGGCACTTCATGCTCTATTACAGATCAATGCGATACAGTAATAAACACAAGTTGTGAACATATTGAAAACTTTTCTCAATGGTATGATAATATACCTGCAAATACAATAGTAATACTTCAAAGTAACAACTTTTACGAAATCAAAGAACACAAAAATTGTGTAAGTAATCTCAAAGACTTTGATAGTATGACGCCTATGCAAGAAACTTACTACAAAGGTGAGCTTGAACTTGACAAATATATGAGGTACATGAAAATTGGATATAAATAATTTTAGTCTTAGAAAGTTACAGACAGAAAGTTCTCGTGCGTTAAGTGCCATGCAAGCAACTAACAACAATATACATCAATTTAACAAACAAGCTCACCATAATAGCCAAAATTGGTATAAAGCAGTCATTGAATGGTATATAAAAGAATATGGCGACATACCAAGTAAAGTAGGTCCGGGTAAAGATGTAACATTAGTCTTAGGAGAAAACAATGATACATGATATAAATTTACTAATTCAAGAAAAAACCAATATTATAGAATCTTGTGTCAAATATCAAAAGAGGAAATATCCTCTAAGAACAAGGGATTATGACAAGTGTAGAAGAGATTTAAATTACATACTAGATGCAATGCTTTTTGATGTAGAGAATAACACAACACACAATACAATTTATATAGGAAACAAGTTTTGGATTAGAAACGAACGGCAGATATCAGTATACCAGGTAGAACTGGACGTTTACAATAAAATGTTTTCAATTATAGAAAATAATGAAAATTTTTCTGATGAAACAGTAAAACGTATGAAAGATTTGACAGCAATACTTTCAAATATAATTAAACAAGGACCTATGGAAGAACCAAATAGTTGGCATCATAGTGCATCGTTGAGGCTAAACACATATAATTGGCTACTTAAAGTTCCTAAGGTCGAAGAAATTAATGGCATTTTAGATGACCTTCATAACTATTCACCTAGTAAACAAAAAATGGTAAGATACCATATAGATGTATACAGGAATGATAATGATGAAAATAAGAAAAAAATTTATCGAGCTCATGCCGCGACTACAGAAAAAAAAGCTAGACACAATCCGCAAGTATTAGCTCCTTGGTTGTTGTTTTTTCGACCAAGAGATGAAGCAACTTTAAAGGACGATTTTAGACGTGTAGATTTTTATATGGATTTAGGTATAGCCACTAGTAATATTATTTACAGTGCCGCAAGTAGAGGTTTAGATACAGGAATATCTAGATGTATAAATTATGATGATTTGATTAAAGAGGTAATTGGATATGTTCCAGAATTAGTTATTGGTATTGGATACAGAAACAATGATAGACGATACATGTGTCTACACTATAATAAAATAATTGAGATACCTGACTATGATGTGCCTAAACCTAAAATGGATGAATATATAACATATGTATAATTACAGCGATATAAAAACAATTCATTTAGAAGTTACACAAAATTGTCAGGCGGCTTGTCCTATGTGCGATAGAAATATGAATGGCGAAGGCATAAATCCGCATATTAACCTTGATGAACTGTCTTATAAAGATTGCACAAATATATTTCCTGCATCTTTTATAAAACAGTTAGATACAATGTATATGTGTGGAAATTTAGGTGATCCAATAATTGCTCAAGATACATTAGAAATATTTGAATATTTCCGTTGGGCAAATCCGAACATGTGGTTGAGTATGAATACAAATGGCGGAGCAAAACCTATTGAATGGTGGCAAAAACTTGCAAAAGTATTTGACCGTAAAGGAGCAGTAATATTTTCAGTTGACGGATTAGAAGACACTAATCATCTTTATAGGCAGAATGTTGTTTGGAAAAATGTAGAACGTAACATGCGAGCTTTTATAGATGCAGGCGGTAGAGCAAGATGGGATTTTTTAATTTTTGAACATAATCAGCATCAAGTCGAGGAAGCAGAAAATCTTGCTAAAAAATGGGGCTGTGAAAAATTTATGAAAAAGAAGACAGGAAGATTTATTACACAGGATTCCAAAAAGAAGGAGTCGCATCAAGCAGTAAGTAAAAAGGGTAAAATTACAAAAGAACTTAAAAAACCAGATAGTAAATATCAAAACAAAGCATTAGTCCAACAAAATGATGTAATTAAAAAATACAATACAATGGACACATATTATGATAATGCTTATATTGACTGCAAAGTAAAAAAAGATAATAGTATTTTCATAACAGCAGAAGGATTAGCATTACCTTGTTGCTGGACAGCAGGACGTATGTATAAATGGTGGCATAAAGATCCTAAAGTAGAACAAATATGGGATTTTATACCTAACAAATCTGCGTTAGATGCACGTAACGGTTTAGATAAAGTTTTTGATACTGGTATATTTGACCATATTCAAAATAGTTGGTCGAAACCAAGTTGCAAAGAAGGAAAATTAAAAGTGTGTGCAATGAAGTGTGGTACTGAATTTGATCCTTTTGGGGAGCAGTTTAAATGATATTTAATTTTTCTACAATAGATGCTAACTTTGATGTTGTTAGACAAAGCAGTCAATGGCATGAATTAGTCAACGCATTTAAAAATGCAAAAAAGATTGGTTATATAGGACACGGCGGCAATCTTGCAATAGCGGATCACGCCTCAATAGATGCGGCACGATTAAGTGGTAAACAGACTTTTAGTTTGGGGTCTGCAATATGGTGTACTTCATTGATAAATGATCATAAAGAAAAATGGATAAGCAAATGGATAGGTATGATAGACGCAGACTTAGTTTTACTTTTTACTGCTAGTGCCACAGATAAAGCATTTGATATTGCTGTAGATTATTGTATTGAAAAAAATATAGACTATTGTGTAATATCGGGGGTAAACAAATTTGCTAAACAAATACATTTAAATTTGCTAACATACCATGAATATGAAGTAGCGGCGTTAGCGTTATCATACGAACTTTTAAATGCAGGAGGTTATCATTGTCCGGAAATAAAACAGTAGCATTACAGACTGCACGAGCAGGATCAAAAAGTATTCCAAAAAAGAATTTATTAGAAGTAGACATGCATCCATTATTTGCACATTCTATAATGGCTGCTACAAATTGCAATTTAATAGATAGTGTTTGGTGTAGTACTGATGATGATACTATAAAAAGTCTTAGTAATTTTTATGACTTCAATGTAATTGACAGGCCGCTTGAATTATCTGGTGATGACGATAGCCACTTAGATGTAATTAGACATGGTGTTACATACATAGAAAATAATATTGGGCGTTGTGATATAGTTGTTTTACTTTTAGGTAATGTAGTTGGTATTGATAGTAAAAGTCTTAAGCAAGCAATCAATATGTTAGACGGTTACGATAGTGTCGTTAGTGTTAGCAAATTTAATATGTTCAATCCTTTTAGGGCAATGCAAATTAAAAACAATCAACTTAATACATTTATTCCTCAGGATCAAATAAAAAGTTCTAAGCAGGCAAACGACAAAAATAGTGCTGGTGACATTTATTATTGTAACGGCAATTTTTGGATAATGAAGCGTGATGTAATATTTCAAGATAACAATAAACTTCCTTTTCAATGGTTAGGTAATAAGATTTGTCCGTATGTACAAGATACATTTTTAGAATTAGATGCACCTTGGCAAAAGGATTATGTTATGCAAAGCATTAGGAACGACAAAGGTTTAAAATGAATATTTGGGACCAAACAAAAGATTTAAATAAAAACAAAGAAAAATTTACAGATAGAAAATTATATGGAAAACGTTTTTGGAAAAACTTTTTAAACACACATGATTATTTTTTTGTAGAATTTCCGTTATCTATGAAAAATTATTTTCTACCTATGGGCTATTTTTTATATACATCTAAATCAAAAAAAGATTATTTAAAATTTGTTTACAAAAAAAAGACATATGACGAATATTTACACAGTTGTAAACTAATACACGAAACATTATGTAAGTTCAATTATGAAATATTTAAAATTAGAAAAGATGATTTATTTCGTGTAAAAGAATTCCCACAATTTTGCATTTTGATAAAGGAACTATACCAAAACGGATCTTATAACTATCCTTGTTGGAGATTATCAGATGGATATGTATGTTCACATCCTGGCCAACATTTAAATTTTTGTAAAATATTTTTAGGTATGCCTATTAAGGGTTGGATATCTTTTCCTAAACAACAAACACAGCAAAGTCTGCAATATTTACATGGTATGAATATAATAAAAAAGATAAAAAATAATGATGATATTATTGATATATTAGGAACAAATATTATATCAGCTTGCATACAAAAATACGAAGATCAACAGGTTCCAAGTCTTTACCCTAGTATACCGAGGCCAACTTGGTCTGATTATGACGGATATGGAAACACCGCTTGGCCTTGGGACGATGTATGGAATTTTAACGAACACATGCGTAAATCTAATTATATAAAAATTATTGACAAAGTAATACAAAATCCAGACAGTATTAATAAATTTGTTGACATCAAAACAGATTTTGCCAGCAAAGAAATTGTAATTAATAATTTTTTTGCGTTTTTGTTAAGTGAACAGTATGAAGATGAAAACTTCAAATTGAAAGTTGCCAGACATACTTAACAACACGTTTTTTCCTGATAAGTATGTATATAATGAAAAAAGAACTGCCTTCAAAAACCTTTTGTTTACTACCCTGGGTGCATCTTAGCACAAGACCAGATGGAAGTATGCGTGTTTGTTGTACTGCAAATGCAAGTAGTGTAGGACCAACAAACGATAAAGAACACGGCGGCCAAGTTGGCATATTAAAAACAGAAGATGGCAAACCTAACAATTTAAATGTAAGTGATTTTGAAACTGCATGGAATAGCACTTACATGAAAAATGTAAGAATGCAAATGCTTAATGGTGAACAACCACCTAGCTGTATAAAATGCTATAAAGAAGAGGCCGCAGGTCATAATTCAAAGCGTATGTGGGAAACAGAGTATTGGCGTCAGAGAGTTGACCTTGACAAAATAATTGAAAACACAAAAGAAGATGGCAGTGTACCGCCAAACCTTGCATATATTGATTTACGTTTTGGTACTAAATGTCAACTTGCATGTGTAATGTGTTCACCACACGATAGTTCAGGTTGGATAAAAGATTGGAAAGCTGTTTTTCCTGCTGTAGAAAATGCAAGTCTCAAAGAGACTATGCAGTGGAAAGACAAAGGCAGTTACAATGGTAGTAGTTATAATTGGCACAAACAAAATCCTACGTTTTGGAAACAATTCTACGAGCAGATGCCAAGCATGCAACAAATTTATTTTGCAGGTGGCGAAAGTTTAATTATTGAAGAACATTATGAAATACTAGAACATGCAATCAAAATGGGATACGCAAAAGATTTAGAACTACGCTATAATTCAAATGGTGTTGAATGGCGAGAAGATTTATTTGAGTTGTGGAAAGAGTTTAAATTAGTGCGGTTTCATTATAGTATTGATAGTATTGAACAAATGAATGATTACATAAGGTATCCAAGTAATTGGGAAAGACAAAGTCAAGTTTTTCATATACTTGATAATTACACATCAAATAATGTAGAAGTAACTGTAGCTTGCGCCGTCCAAGCATTAAACATTTACTATATTCCAGATTTAATAAAGTGGAAATTAAATCAAGGTTTCAAAAAAATTAACATGTGGCCATTTGGTGCAGGAGGAGTTAATTATCATTTTGTTTATCATCCGCCGCACTTAAATGTAAAAGTTTTACCTGCTTGGTTCAAAGCTGAGTGTCGTAAGAAGTATGAAGAATTTTATCCTTGGTGGGAAGAAAATTGGGAAAAAGGTGTTCCTAGTTGGCATAAAGGAAAAGTTGATTACAATAAATGGCGCAGTGCTAGTTATGGTATAAGTAGGTTAGAAGGTATGCTTAAATTTATGGAGAGCGAAGATTGGAGTGTACGTTTACCCGAAATGAAAGAATTTTTAGATTTGTGTGACAAACAAAGAGGAGTGTCATTTGATGAAACATTCCCTGAAATGAAGGATATATTTAATGTTTGCAAAAATTAACAGAATAAACGATGTAGAACCATATAAGGTTTTAGAGTATGAAAATTATATGCCTAATTTGAAAGACTCTGGAGTCATTAAAAACATTGCACAAAATTTTCAAAAAGCAGAAGCACACGATGTTATGTTTGATAGCGATGATTTACAATGGCTATATGGGTTTGCATACAGTAGGTGTCATACAGTCAGGCATAATGACAATGGCACAGTTTTTATCAGCGGAAACTTACAAACAATATATAAAAAGTTTAAAGACAAAATTGATGCCATTATACCTGGTGCAGGAAACTCGCCAGTCGTAGGAGGTAACTTTTTTGTTACTCCTAGTCAATATGGTTTACACAATGATAGCACAAGGGAAAAGGATTGGCAAGATACTTTAAAAGACACACCTTTGGATAGCAATCGCAGACGTTTTGTTCCTTGGCGAAATGTAATTATACCTATTTACACTTGCCTTCCCGGAATTGAAAGTCACGGAGTATTTTTTGATCAGCGTCATATAGATTTTGCTCATGTTTATCATCATGGAAGAAAACCAGATCAAAAAGTTGCAACTACATATCCGTTAGTTGATGATCATAAAGATATTGACTTTCATTTATTAGATGGAACAAAACAAGATAAAGAAAAAAATTTACTACCTTATAATGAAAATCACTTTGATCGTTACTTATATTATACGCCTAAAAGAAGGCTTACCGGTTTAACACCAGAACTAACATGCAAATGGGAAGTAGGCAAACCTATAGTTTTTGATGCTGTCCAGTTACATGCAACAAATAAAGGATTAAAGGATAGACAATGGAATACCAAAATGGGACTGTTGCTAACTTTTCTTAGAGAAATGTAATGAAAAAACTTGCTGTATTTGGTTGTAGTTGGTCTTATGGTGTTCCTGGTGTAGGTGAAAAGCATAATAAATTATATGATTGCTGGCCTTTAAGATTTGCTTTACAAAATGAAGATTACAAGGTATATAATTTTGCAAGAGGCGGTACCTGTGTAAATTGGAGTATCGCAAGATTATTACAATTCTTACAAACACCTTTAGCAGAAGATTGTAAAATTGTTTTTCAAGTTACACAACCATACAGATTTACTTCTAATGTAGATGCTTGCACACAAGGTGACTATAACTTTTTACAGTATGAAAATTATTTTGTAGATAGAGGTACAGATCCTATTACGCACATGCCTGGCAATATAGCACTTAGAAAATCACCAGAAGCTAAACTTTATAGAAGTATGGTCAAACATTATCCTGATACGTATAGTTTTATTGAACATGAAGCTCAAATTGCTTATTTGAAAAATATTTGTAATTTTGTTTATAGGCATAATTCTATCAATTATAAAATTTTACCAAATTTAAAAAACAAACATACAAAAATATTTGGTGTAAGAGAAACACTTACTAAAGTAAAATGGAAAGAATATGTTGCCGATGCTGGTGATCATTTTGGTCCTAAGGGATTAGAATGGATAGCAAACATAGTCAAGGAAAAAATTAATGACTAATACACTATGTCCTGCACCGTGGGAACACCACTGTGTGAACACTAATGGTCGTAACAGGCTGTGTTGTAATGCTGTGACAAGTGCATCTAAGTTTCTTGATGGTTTTGAAGAATATTGGAGCGGAGAAGAGTTACAAAAAGTTAGACAACAAATGATTGCAGGAGAACGCCCAGATGCTTGTATAAGTTGTTGGAAAAAAGAAGATGCAGGCATTAAAAGTTTACGTCAAGGAATGATTGAAGGATTAAAAAATAGGGAAGGAGAATGGGAAAAATTTACAAATGATTTGAATTATGTTCACAAATACCCATTGTCTTTAGATTTAAAGCTAGGAAATTATTGCAACTTATCTTGCAGGATGTGTAGTAGTTACAGCAGTAGTACTTACGCTTCTGAATTTCAAAAAATTTTAAAAGAGACAGGAATTGATTTAGGAATAAATGATTACGAAAAACATAACGTGCAATCTAAATGGTATAACGAACCTAAGTTTGTAGATACAATTAAAAAAATGATTAATGATGGATTACGACATCTAAAATTTACAGGAGGCGAACCATTAATGGTACCATCTGTAAAAAAATTATTAAATTATTGTATTGAACAAAATAAAGCAAAAAATATAGAACTTGTACTAATAACTAATGGCACACTACTAAACCAAGAGTGGATAGATATTTTTGCACATTTCAAAAATATTTCAATAATTTTTAGTATTGACGGCACTGAGGATACATTTGAATTTATAAGACATCCTGCCAAATGGATGGTTATAAAAGAAAAATTGAATTTGTTAGATAAAATACAAGATGATAAATTTTTTATATGTATTTCCTTTACATATCAAATATATAATATACTTCAAATTAAAAATATGATAGAATTAATAAGAGAGCATAAAATAAGTATAAGTCCTACAATTTTAGATACACCTAATTATTTAGACGTAAGTTATGCACCTGATGCTTTGAAGAATGTTGCTATCACAATGATTGATAATATAAATGCAGTAAATAATATGGAAAAGATATTTCTACGTGACTGCAAAAATGCATTAGGTAGAAATACTTTTGATAAAGATAAAAGTAAAAAAATGATAGAGGTTACATTGTTGAAAGACAAATACAAAAATCAAAACTTTAATGACATAGAGATAAGCAAATATTATGATTAAATGTTGGGCAACAGAAAATAGTGTGCAAATTGATCCACAAGGTTTTGTAAGGCCTTGCTGTAAGTTTGAAGGAAATTTTGGCAAATTTGAAAACTACGATAGCATAGATGCTATACTGAATGGTAAAGATTATACTTTGCTTCGTAAACGGCATTCATTAGGAAATATGACAAAAGCATGCTGGAGATGTAAAGAAGCAGAAGATAGAGGTTATAGAAGTAGACGCCAAGCATACGAAACTAGATATAACGAAAATGATTTTCAATTAGACATAAGTCCTGGATTATATTGTAATCTAAAATGTAGAATGTGTGGTCCTATCAATAGTACAGGCTGGTTTAGTGATAACGATAAATTATTTGATTTAGGAATTCATGGTATGCATAGCAGTAAATATAATGTTTATAATATGCCTCAGTATGATGTAGATAAGATAGTGAAGTTTATTGAATCTAACACAAAAAATATTGATATAGAATTAAAAGGCGGAGAGCCCTTAATGTTGCCAGCAACAAAAAATTTACTTCAAACATTATCTAAATGGGGAGACAGGATTCAAATTAATATGATTACTAACGGGACATATACTCCAGATTGGTTGCCTAGTATATTAGAAAAATTTAAAATGGTAACTATAGGTATAAGTGCTGATGGTGTAGGCGAAGTTTACAATTATATAAGAGGTGATGAAACAAAAAATACATGGCAAGTATTTCAAAAAAATATAGCGTGGTATAAAAAATTAAAATGCAAAATAAGATTTAATTTTACTTTGCAGAATACAAATATTCATCATTTGTACAAATTTGCAAATGAAGTAGGAGCAGAAAATGTACATGTAATAAATTTAGTAAATCCTAAATTTAATTCAATTAAAATTATTCCTAAACAGGCACGTGCCTATATATTAGATCAAGTAGAACCTTGGATAGACATTTTAGGTAAACATCACCTATATTATCAAAAAAAAGATGCACTCATTATTAAAAAAGAATTACTTAGAGATGAAGAAGTAGATTTAGAATTATATAATGAATATATTACTTACAACGCCCATTTAGATAAATTGAGATCACAAAATTTATTAGAAGTTGTTCCCCATTTAATTACGACAGAAGGTAGAAAATTGTATGAGTCAATCTAAAACTTTTTGTATATTACCATGGATGCATCTTGCTACAAATGCAAGCGGAAATCTACGTGTTTGTTGTAATAGCACACCTGGCGAAAATTTTATTATGAACAACGATAAACCTTTCAAGATTCAAAAAGATGATTTAGAAGTTGCTTGGAATAGTCCTACATATAAAAAAATTAGATCTCAATTGCTAAACAACATACGCCCTAAGATGTGTACAAGGTGTTTTAGGGAAGAAGATGCAGGTATCAAGAGTGCCAGACAGGGATGGAATGAAAAATGGAAAGAGGATATAGAATATATTGTTGATGCACCTTTTAATATAAAATACGTAGACATACGCTTAGGTAACTTGTGTAATTTAAAATGTAGAATGTGTAATCCGTACGCAAGTAACCAATGGGTCAAAGAATGGAGCCTTATAGAAGATGCTTTGAGTCCTTCAGAATATAATAGATTAAAAAGTATGGATTGGCCTGAAAACAAAAAAACATGGCAAAATTTGTTTAGTCTTGCTAATACAGTAGAAGAAATATATCTTACAGGCGGTGAGCCTACTATTATAAAGGAGCAACATAAATTACTAGATTATTTGATCAAAAATGGACAAAGTAAAAATATAAAATTAAAATACAATACAAATCTTACTAATGTTCCCAAACATCTTATAGATAAATGGGGTAAATTCAAACGGGTGCAATTAAATTGTAGTATAGATGCAACTGGTGAACTTGATAGATACATTAGATATCCTAGTAATTGGAATAAAATTGTTGAAAATTTTGAAACAGTTCGGCAGTTACCTAATGTTGGCATAGAAATTCACTGCACAGTACAGATGTATAATATACTCAGACTGCAAGACTTAATAGAATGGGCATCGCCGTATAAGCATAAAATTTATTTCAACATATTGAATCATCCTGAATATTTGAATATTAGATGTTTACCTCAGGATTTAAAGACACAAGTTCAAACTACATTAAATAATTATATAGAAATACCTAAAGTAAAAGGAATAATAAATTATATGTTTGCAGAAGATTGGAGCAATAAATTACCAAAATTTAAGCAATACACTCAGGAGTTAGATAAAAGTAGAAACGAAGATGTATATAAATTACTTCCAGAGTTAAAGGAGATATTATGACAGATAAAAAAGTACCGTTGGCCCAAAGGCACGCACAAGCAAATTATTGGTTCAATTTTAAAAGAGATCCTTCGTCTGTTGAACCTAGTCCAGAAGATATTAAATGTGAGTTACAATTACAAGCATTAAGCGATTTTGAAAGATTAAAGTTTGATATTGACTATGACGAGTTTAAAAAACAAATGAAACCATATGAGGATTCGTGGGTACCTTATTTACAGCGTGAAGGTTTGAGCAATCCAAGACAAGGATTATGTTTATTTGGATTACCTGGTGACTCTTGCACTGATAGTTTAAGTTTGCCTGAGGCTAGAATAAGAACAGGTAACAAAAAACTACATGAATTAGACTTTAATACTCCTACACAACTATACAAAGATTTAACTTGCTTACATGAATTAGTAGGATATTGGAATCCTCTAGGCCGCAGTATGCTTGTAAAAACAAACGAAGGTGGATATTTTCCTCCGCATAAAGATCATCCTCTACTTAACAGATCATGTTTCAGAGTTATTGCATTTATAGGACATCATGTTGATCATGAAGCATACGAATGGGAGATGAATGGCAGGGTTTGGAGAATTAAACAAAATGCATCCTATTATGTAGATACAAGGAAAACACACAGGACTCATAGTTGGCAAAATGATAGCATACATTTAATTATGAATGTTCCTAAAACATGGGAAAATGTAATGAAATTAATGGCAGTGACCAAAAATTTTTAATGTTGACAAAAAAATAAATGTGTGTTAAAATTATATATGAATGAAGATCTAAAATGGAGTAACTATGACTTTACCAAAATCCCGTTTGAGGACATTGTTAGTGTCGGTCAGCGGACACTCTTATATAGAGACCTGTTTACTGTTAGCTGGCTCCTCGGAAGATTCTGTAACTACAGATGTAGCTACTGCTGGCCCTACGCAAGAAGCGACAGAAAAGATCACAGACCAACAG
>MDTE01018193.1_pt1 | contig 12916 bp, 14 predicted proteins | sample 811231 | NCBI WGS metagenome assembly MDTE01 (sample SAMN05326651, study PRJNA326480) | marine metagenome | isolation source: seawater | place: Indian Ocean: Red Sea | collected 2010
CATGTTGAATTTTGTAGAGGAATAAAAAACCCAATAGGAATTAAATGTGGACCTACGTCGAAACCTGATGAGATTATAAAGATTTGTAATATATTAAATCCAGACAATGAAAAAGGTAAAATTACTTTAATTTCTAGGTTTGGCCATGACAGTGTTGAAAAGTTTTTACCAAAATTAATTAGAGCAATTAAAAAAGAGGGCTTAAATGTCATTTGGTCTTGCGACCCAATGCACGGCAATACCATTAAATCAACAACTGGCTTTAAAACAAGACCTTTTAACAATGTTTTAAAAGAAGTTAAAAATGTTTTTGCTGTTCATCAAGGCGAAGGTTCTTATGCTGGAGGCTTACATATAGAAATGACAGGACAAAATGTTACAGAATGCACAGGTGGAACACAAAAAATTTCTGATAAAGATCTTTCAAGTAGATATCGCACTCATTGTGATCCAAGATTAAATGCAAACCAAGCTTTAGAACTTGCGTTTTTAATTTCTGATGAAATAAAAAAGAATTCCATTTATGCAAAAAGTGGAATTAGAGCTGTATCTTAAGCTTTATAAAACAAATCCTATAAAGTATATTTGAATTATGGAAGTAAATAAAAAAATTATATTTATCAAAGATTGGATATTGAATTATGTGAATTCAATGCAAAAAAAGTCTCAATCGCTAATAATTGGTATATCTGGAGGAATTGATTCTTCAGTAACAAGCACTCTTTGTGCGATGACGGGTTTAAAAACCATAGTATTAACTATGCCAATTAAACAAAAACCTTCTCAACATGATTTAAGTCTAAAACATAAAGACTGGTTAAAACAAAAATTTAAAAATGTAGAATCACATACGATCGAACTTGATCATGTTTTTGAATCTTTTAAATCTGCTTTGCAAAGTTTTGATAATGAACATGGCATGGCTAATTCCAGAGCTAGATTAAGAATGACAACCCTCTACCAAGTTGCTGCTGCCAATAAAGGAATAGTCGTTGGCACTGGTAATAAAATAGAAGATTTTGGTGTAGGTTTTTACACAAAATACGGAGACGGTGGAGTTGATATTTCACCAATAGCAGATTGTACAAAAACTGAAGTTTGGGAACTCGGAAAAGAATTGGGCATTTTAGATGAAATAATAAGTGCGCAACCAACAGACGGATTATGGGAAGATGGAAGAACTGATGAAGGTCAATTAGGCATGACATATAAAGAGCTAGAGGAGGCAATGACAAACCCTAACTCATCCAACAGATCAAGGTATCTTGAAATAAGAAAATTGAATTTACATAAAATGGAATCAATCCCAGTATGTAAAATCCCAAAAAAAACATGAATAAAGATATTTTTTTAACCAATAGCTTAGGAAACAAAAAAGAAAAATTCATACCTATTAATAAAAATAAAATAGGCATGTATGTTTGTGGGCCAACAGTTTATGACGATCCACATATTGGAAATGCAAGACCATTAGTTATTTTTGATGTTTTATTTAGAATTTTAAAATGCAATTTTGGAGAAAAAAACGTTAATTACGTAAGAAACATCACTGATATAGATGATAAAATAATATCATCATCTATTGAAAAAAATATTTCCACAGATGAATTGACAAAAAAAATTACAAAAAATTTTCATGAAGATTGTTCATATTTAAAATGTCAAGAACCAACATTTGAACCAAAGGCTACAGAAAATATTTCTTTAATGATAGATATGATTAGCAAACTTATTAAAACGGGTTATGCATATTTTAGCAATCAACATGTTTATTTTGAAGTTAAAAAATTTAAAGATTATGGAAAATTATCGAATAAAAAACTAGATGAATTAATTGCAGGATCTAGAGTAGAGATATCAGAAAATAAAAAAAATCCTGAAGATTTTGTTTTATGGAAGCCATCAAAAGACAGCGAACCTTTTTGGGATTCTCCATGGGGAAAAGGTAGGCCTGGTTGGCATTTAGAATGCTCTGTAATGTCAAAAAAATATCTAGGAGATAAATTCGATATTCATGGGGGAGGAAGAGATTTAATTTTTCCCCATCATGAAAATGAAATTGCCCAATCGCGATCCGCAAATGAAAATCAAACATTTGCCAATTATTGGGTTCATAATGGTTTTATTACAATGTCAAATGAAAAGATGGCAAAATCACAAGGAAACATTCTAAAAATAAATGATTTTAAAAAAAAAATTGATGGTCAAGTTTTAAGACTGGCTTTAATGAGCGCTCATTATAAACAACCTTTAGACTGGAATGATAAATTAATTAATCAATGTCAAAATACTTTGAATAAGTGGTATGAAAGCTATGTTGAAATAAAAAAAAAGGTATTAATACCAGAAGAATATTTAAGTCCATTATATGACGATCTAAATACCCCTGGTTATATAGCTAATTTACATCAGTTATTTGAGAAATCTCAAAAAGGTAATGAGACGGATAAAGAATTATTTATATCAGCATGTAATTTTGTTGGATTGCTTACTGACAAAAAAGAAAAATGGCTAGAATCTAAAAAAAATAAATCAGATTTACCTGAAAAAGAAATATTAGCTAAAATTAATGAAAGAAATATCGCTAGAGATAATAAAGATTATAAATTAGCAGATCAAATAAGAAATGAGTTATTAGATAAAGGTGTAATAATAGAAGATAAAGATGGTAAAACTATTTGGAAGTTAAAATGAGTAAGGAAAAATTATATATTTTTGACACAACATTAAGAGATGGGGCTCAAACTCAAGGGGTAGATTTTTCAATTGATGATAAAATAAAAATTGCTGAGGCTCTAGATAAATTAGGAGTCGATTATATTGAAGGTGGTTGGCCGGGAGCAAACCCAACTGATACTGAATTTTTTCAAAAAAAAATTAAAACTCAAAATGCAAAATTAACTGCTTTTGGCATGACTAAAAGATCAGGTAGAAGCGCAGAAAATGATCCTGGTCTATCTGCCTTATTGAATAGCAAAGCCCCAGCTATATGCATTGTTGGAAAATCTTGGGATTTTCATGTTGATGTAGCATTAGGTATATCTAATGAAGAAAATTTAGAAAATATTAGAGAAAGTGCAAAACATTTTATAAAAGAAAAAAAAGAATTTATGTTTGATGCTGAACATTTTTTTGATGGTTATAAAAACAATCCAAAATATGCACTGGAATGTATTAAAACTGCCTACAAAGAAGGAGCAAGGTGGATTGTTTTGTGTGATACAAATGGGGGAACTTTACCTCACGAGGTATTAAAAATTGTTTCAGAGGTAACAAAAGAAATACCAGGAAAAAATTTAGGAATTCATGCACATAACGATACAGGTAATGCAGTTGCAAATAGTTTGGCTGCTGTAATGAGTGGAGTAAGACAAGTTCAAGGAACTATAAATGGACTCGGTGAAAGATGTGGTAATGCAAACTTGATGTCGCTAATTCCAACTTTTTATTTAAAAAAAGATTTTTCTAGTAAATTTGAAATTAATATTAATAAAAATAATATTAAAAATTTGACTCAATGTTCAAGATTATTAGATGAAATTCTAAATAGAAAACCTAATAAACATTTGCCATACGTTGGAGCTGCAGCTTTTTCTCATAAAGGAGGACTTCATGTTTCGGCAGTTCAAAAGGATCCCAAAACTTATGAGCATATAAACCCCGAAGAAGTTGGCAATTCTAGAAATATTGTTGTTTCTGATCAAGCAGGGAAATCAAACATTATATCAAGACTAAAAACTATTGGAATTGACATCAAGGAGTCAGATACAAAAATAAAAAAACTTCTTGATGAAGTAAAAGATAGAGAATTTATTGGTTATAGTTACGACGGGGCAGATGCCTCATTTGAGCTTCTTGCGAGAAGATTAATGGGAGAGATACCGAGATATATTTCCATTAAGGAATATGACGTTACAGTAAAAAAAAATAAATCTGGCAATATAATTTCTTCAGCTAAAGCTTTATTGGAGGTAGACAAGAAATTAATTTTGTGTGAAGGAAAAGGTAACGGACCTGTGCATGCATTAGATAATGCTATAAGAAATAATGTAGATAAGCTTGCAAAATATTCTAAATATTTGAAAGATTTAAAATTAGTAGATTACAAGGTTAGGATATTAAATACTGGAACTGAAGCTGTTACTAGAGTTTCAATTGAAAGTACAGATTCCAAGGGAAAAAACTGGTTTACCATTGGTGTTTCTGAAAACATTATAGATGCATCATTTAAAGCTCTTATTGATAGTTTAGACTATAAATTATTTAAAGATAATGCTCCTGCAAGTAATTAATGTCTTTTTCTAATATTTCATTTATTCTTCATAAACCGCAGCTATCAGAAAATATAGGATCTTCTGCAAGAGCAATAAAAAATTTTAATTTTAAAAAACTAATTGTTATTGATCCAAGGCCAGTATTTCCTAATGACAAAATATTAGCAACATCTGTTGGTGCAAAAGAAATTATTAAAAAAACAAAAGTTTATAATAATTTAGAAAGAGCTGTTAATAAATTTGATTATTTAATAGCTGCAACTTCAAGATTTAGAAATAAAAATATAAAGCACATTACACTGAATGATCTAAATAAAATAAATTTTAACAAAAAAATAGGTTTTATTTTTGGTTCAGAAGCTTCGGGTTTGTCAAACAATGAAATCAGTTATGCTAACTGTACTTTACAAATACCAACAAATCCCAAATTTAAATCAATAAATCTATCGCACAGTATCATTATTATTGCTCAAGTTGTTTCCAGTATTATCAAACTAAAAAAAACAAGGTACTCCAGATCAAAAAAAATAAAATTTGCAAATAAAAAAGATCTACAAGGAATGGTTAATTTATGTATTAACAATCTTGAAAATAGAAATTTTTTTAAACCAATTGAAAAAAAACCAATAATGCTGGAAAATTTAAGGAGTATTTTTTATAAAATGGAATTATCTGAAAAGGAAATACGTATTTTATCAAGTGTATTTGCCGGTCTTTCCAAAAAAAACGTTCATTGACAAAATTATGCTTAAGTTTATAAACCCTTTTACTAAATGACTAAAAGATTAAACTCTAAACACAAAGTCGATAGAAGGCTACGTGTAAATTTATGGGGTAGACCCAAAAGTCCTTTTAATACTAGAGCCTATCCACCTGGACAACATGGACAAACAAAATCAGCAAAACCATCAGATTACGGTATTCAATTACAAGCAAAACAGAAATTAAAATCATATTATGGAAATATGAATGAAAGACAATTTAGAAATATGTACAAAAAAGCAATAATGAAAAAAGGAGATACAGCAGAAAATCTAATTGGATTATTAGAAAGAAGATTGGATGCGGTTGTATATAGAGCAAAACTTTCAAATACGATATTTTCTTCAAGACAATTAATTAATCATGGACACGTAAGAGTGAATGGAAAAAGAGTAAACATTTCAAGTTATCAAGTTAGAGAAGAAGACTCTATTGAAATAGTAGATAAATCGAAAAAACTTGCAATTATTGATATAGCTTTAGCAAACAAAGAAAGAGAAACTCCTGAGTATCTACAAGTAGATGAAAAAAACAAAAAAGTTAAATTTGTAAGAATACCCAAGTTTGAAGAAGTTCCTTATCCAATAGTCATGGAACCAAATCTTGTAATTGAATATTATTCAAGATAATTTATTTTTTTTTATAGGAGATATTTTTATCTTCAAGAGTCTTTGTTAATTCTCCATTTTCAAACATTTCTTTAACTATATCACACCCACCAATAAATTCTTTTTTTATGTATAATTGTGGAATAGTAGGCCAATCACTAAATTCTTTTATTCCTTGCCTTAGATTTTGATTTTCTAAAACATTTACTCCTTTAAATTTTACATCTAAGATTTTTAGAATATTTGAAACAGCCATCGAAAACCCGCATTGTGGAGCATCTGGAGTTCCTTTCATAAATAGACATACTTCATTATTTTCTATTTCGTTATTAATAAGATCTTTAGTTTGTTGTTCCATTTTTTTCCTTTGTTTTAATTGCTAATGCGTGCAACTCATTTCCCATTTTACCTTTTAAAGAGTTATATACCATTTTATGCTGATCAATTTTACTTTTTCCGTTAAACTTAATAGAAGAAACAGTAGCTGAATAATGATTTCCGTCACCAGCTAGGTCTTGTATCTCTACAGAAGCGTCAGGAAGAGCTTCTTTTATTAATTTTTCAATTTCTTTTAAATTCATTGCCATTATTGAATCATATACTTTCTTAACCAATTATTATATTGATCTTTTAATTCTTCAATACTAACTTTAGTCTCATCGTCTATAATCATATCTTTTTCGGTTGTAATTCCAAGCTCATCAAAATGAACTGAATTTTTATTTAATATTTCCTTAACTTTTTTAAAATTTTCTTGATTTATTTCAATTATATAGCGTCCTTGGTCTTCCCCAAAAAAATATTCAAACTTATTAATTAAGCTTTTTATCTTTTTAATTTTAATTCCTATCTTGCCTTTAATACACATTTTAGAAACAGCAACAATAATACCCCCTAAAGAAACATCATGAGAGGACTCTATGAGTTTTTCTGTAATTAAATTTAAAAGTGTATGGCCTATATTTTTTTCGTTAAATAGATTGATTTCTGGTGGCGGTCCTTTTTTTTCTCCTAATATATCCCTTGAAAAGATACTTTGATCTAAATGACCTTCTGTTTTCCCTAATACCAAAACCATATTATCTTTCTTTTTAAAATTCATTGTAATCATATTTTTATAATCACTGATTAATCCAACACCTCCTATTGTCGGAGTTGGTTTGATTCCTTTATCTTTAGTCTCATTATAAAATGAGACATTTCCAGATACGACAGGGAATTCTAAGTATTTACTTGCTTCTGTAATTCCATTTATGCATTCTACAAATTCACCCATGTTTTTTTCTTTTTCAGGATTTCCAAAGTTTAAACAGTTTGTAATTGCAAGCGGTCTAGCGCCAACTGAAATTAAGTTTCTCCAACTCTCACAAACAATTTGTTTTCCTCCTGTAAGAGGATGCGAGAAACAATATGAAGCAGACGAGTCTACAGATGCAGCCACAGCTTTTTTAGTTCCGTGCACCCTTACAACACCAGCGTCACCACCTGGTTTTTGTATAGTATCTCCCATTACAGTGTGATCATACTGATTCCAAACCCACTGTTTGTTAGTAATATTAGGATTATTTAAAATTTTTTTTAAACAATCAAATAGATTTAAAGATTTAAATTCATCTTTATTAAATTTTAATTTTTGGGGAAGTTTTGTTTTTTTCCATTTTCGATCATATAAGGGTGCGTTCTCTGCTAATAAATTTATAGGAATTGTTGCAACTTTATTATTTTCAAAAAATAGTTCAATTTTTTTTGAATTAGTAGTTTTTCCTATAATTGCAAAATCTAAATTCCATTTTTCGAATATTTTTTTTGCGTGCTCTTCTTTACCTTTTTCTAAAACTATCAGCATTCTTTCTTGACTTTCTGATAACATTATTTCGTAAGGTGTCATTTTTTCTTCCCTACAGGGTACTTTGGTTAAATCTAATTCAATTCCTAACTTCCCCTTGGATGCCATCTCAATGCTTGATGAAGTTAAACCTGCTGCTCCCATGTCTTGAATTGCAATAATTGAATTGTCTGACATTAATTCTAAACAAGCTTCTAATAATAATTTTTCAGTGAAGGGATCTCCAACTTGAACAGTAGGTTTTTTTTCTTCAATCTTATCATCAAAAGTGGCAGATGCCATGCTAGCTCCATGGATTCCATCTCTTCCTGTTTTTGATCCGACATAAATTACTGGTTTGTCAACTCCCGCAGCTTTTGAGTAAAATATTTTGTTTTTATTAACCAAACCTAATGTCATTGCATTTACTAATATATTTCCATTATAAGAATCATCAAATAAGGTTTGACCTGCGATAGTTGGCACCCCTATACAATTTCCATATCCGCCAATTCCTTTTACAACTCCACGTAATAAATTTTTTGTTTTTTTATGTTGAGGCGAACCAAAGTGTATAGAATTTAGATTTGCTATGGGTCTTGCTCCCATAGTAAAAACATCTCTCATAATTCCTCCAACGCCTGTAGCAGCACCTTGATAAGGTTCTATAAAAGAAGGATGATTATGACTTTCTATTTTAAAAACTATTGCATCTTCATCTCCAATATCTATTACTCCAGCGTTTTCACCAGGGCCTTGAATTACTTGTTTTCCTTTAGTGTAAAGTTTTTTTAAATGTTTTCTTGAAGATTTATAAGAACAATGTTCATTCCACATTGCAGAAAAGATTGCTAACTCAGTTACATTAGGAAGTCTTTTTAAAAGATCACAAATTTTTGCAAATTCCTCTTTTTTCAATCCGTGGTCTATAGCAACAGCTTCAGTAACTTTCATTATTTTAAGTTTCCTAAAAGATTTTCAAAAAATAAAGACCCATCTTCTCCAGAAAGATATTTATCAATCATTCTTTCAGGATGTGGCATCATTCCTAAAACATTTCTATTTTTGTTAACTATTCCAGCTATATTTTTTAAAGCACCATTGGGATTGTGTTCTAAGCTTTCATTACCTTTTTCGCTACAATAAGTTACAGCAATTTGATTGTTGTCTTCTAATAATTTTAATTCCTCTTCTGAACAGAAATAATTACCTTCATTATGAGCTATATGAAGTTCAAGGATATCTTTTTTAATATTTTTAAAATATTTATTTGTTTTGTCTTTAACTTTAACAAATACATTTCCACATATAAAATTTAGATATTTGTTTTGTTGCAATATACCTGGCAATAAGCCTGTTTCAGTTAATATTTGAAATCCGTTGCATATTCCTAAAACAAGACCTCCAGAATTTGCAAATTCTATAACTGATTTTATTATTTTTGATTTTGATGCAATACTCCCACATCTTAGATAGTCACCATATGAAAAACCACCGGGCAAAACAATTAAATCACTTTTGGGAATTGATTCTTCATTATGCCAAATCATCTGATTTTTAAAACCAAATTTTTTAAGAGCTACATCCATATCTCTATCACAATTTGAGCCAGGAAAAATTATTACTGAAGATTTCATTAATTATTAAACAATTTTATAATCTTCTATAACAAGGTTTGCTAAAAGTTTTTTACACATATCCTCAGCTTTTATTTTAGCTTTAGATTCGTCATTTTCTTTAATATCTATAACAAAGTATTTACCTTGTCTTACTTCGTTAACATTTAAAAAACCCATACTGTTTAAAGTTTGCTGTATAGCTTTACCCTGTGGATCTAAAACGCCATTTTTAAGCGTTACTATTACTTTAACTTTCATCTATTTTTTTTGATATTAACTTCGGTAGGCTTAGTAAATTTTATTGGTCTGATATTTGATTGTTCATGAAGTATTCCAAGTCTTCTTGCTACTTCTTGGTAACCTTGAATTAAATTTCCTAAATTATTTCTAAATCTATCTTTATCAAGTTTTTTTTCTGTTTTATTGTCCCATAATCTACAAGTATCGGGACTTATTTCGTCAGCTAAAATTATTTCATTCTTACCATTTATTTTTATTCTTCCAAACTCAACTTTAAAATCTACTAATTTTATTCCAACACCTCTAAACATACCGCTCATAAAATCATTAATTCTATAAAGAGATTTATTAATTTTTTCTATTTCTTTGGTTGTAGCCCAATCAAAAGCAAAAATATGTTCTTTAGAAATTAAGGGATCGCCCAAATCATCATTTTTTAAACAATACTCAATTAATGGATTTTCCAATACTGTTCCATCTTCTATACCAAGTCTTTTAGTTAATGATCCTGTTGCTATGTTTCTAACGATAAATTCTATTGGTATTATTTCAACAAATTTAATTAACTGCTCTCTCATGTTTAATCTTTTTACAAAGTGATTTTTCACACCCACATCCGATAGATTTGTTAATATATGTTCTGATATTCTATTATTTAACACTCCTTTCCCCTCGATATTAGATTTCTTTTGATTATTAAAAGCTGTTGCATCATCTTTAAAGTGTTGAATAACTAAATCTTTTTGGTTGGTAGCAAATATGATTTTCGCTTTACCTTCATATAATTTTTTACCTTTTTTCATTTTTTAAACACTCTTCTAAAAATATAATTAATGTTTTTAAAATGCTTAGAATAATTAAAAATATTTTTTAGTTTATTTTTAGAAATTTTGTTCATTATTTTCTTATCTTTGAGAATTAAATCAATTAAATTAATATTTTTTGTTAGACTTTTTTTCGATAGATTTTGAATAATTTTATATGATTTTTCTCTAGGAATTCCTGATTTTGTTAATTCAAGCATTACTTCTTGAGAAAAAATTAATCCTTTGGTTTTGTTTAAATTGGACAACATTCTCTTTGGGTAAACAATCATATTATCCAAAATATTAGCTAGTCTTGCTAAAGCAAAATCCAGAGTTATATTTGCATCAGGTCCAATATTTCTTTCAACGCTAGAGTGAGATATATCTCTTTCATGCCATAGAGCAATATTTTCAAGTGCGGGAGCTACATAACTTCTAACTACTCTTGCCAAACCTGTAAGATTTTCGCTTAGTATGGGATTTTTTTTATGAGGCATTGCAGATGAACCTTTTTGATCTTTTGAAAAATATTCTTGTAATTCGTACACTTCAGTTCTTTGAAGATGTCTAATTTCTGTCGCAACTCTTTCTATAGATCCAGCTATAATTCCTAATATTGAAAAATAATATGCATGTCTATCTCTTGGTATAATTTGCGTTGATACAGGTTCGCATTTTAATTTTAATTTTTTAGCTACGTAACTTTCAATTTTTGGATCAATATTAGCAAATGTTCCGACAGCACCTGAAATTGCACAAGTTGAAATTTCATCAATAGCACTTAAAAGTCTTTTTTTGTTTCTTTTAAACTCTTCATAATATGAAGCGAGCTTTAATCCAAAAGTTATTGGTTCTGCATGAATTCCATGACTTCTACCAATACAAGGAGTAAATTTATATTTATTACTCTGTCTTTTAAGAATTGAAAGGATTCTATCTAGATCTTTTATTAGAATTTTTCCTGATTGAACTAATTGAATATTAAAGCTTGTGTCTAAAATATCTGACGAGGTCATTCCTTGATGAAGATATCTTGCTTTAATTCCAGCTTGCTCAGTTATTGAAGTTAAAAAAGCTATAACATCATGTTTTACTTTCGACTCGATTTGATGAATTCTTTTAACTTTTACCTTGCCTTTTTTCTTAACAATTGACGAAATACCTTTGGGTATTGTTTTATATTTTTCCATTGCTTGTGCTGCAGCAATCTCTACTTCTAACCATATATTATATTTGTTCTCTTCAGACCAAATTTTTACAAGTTCTTTTCTAGAATATCTTGATATCATTAATTATTTGGAGACTTTCTAGAAACTTTATCAGATTCTGTGAATATTTCATAACCATTTTCGTTAATTCCTATCGTGTGCTCAAATTGCGCAGACAAAGATTTATCTTTTGTTACAGCAGTCCATCCATCGTTTAAAACTTTTACTTCATATTTTCCAGCATTAATCATTGGTTCTATTGTAAATGTCATTCCTGGAGTCAATTCAATTCCAGTATTTTTTTTTCCATAATGTAAAATATTAGGTTGTTCATGAAAAACATTGCTGACACCATGACCGCAAAAATCTCTAACAACTGAATATCCTTTATTTTCAACATAAGACTGTATTTCATGGCCTATATCTCCCAATTTAACTCCAGGCTTTAATATTTTTATTGCTTTAATCAAAGATTCATAAGTTGCATCAATTAAATTTTTTGCTTTCACAGAAATTTTTCCAACAGAAAACATTCTACTAGTGTCCCCATGATAGCCATCTACAATTGCTGTTACATCAATATTCAATATATCACCTTCATCTAGAATTCTATCTGACGGTATACCATGACAAACAACATGATTTAGTGAGGTGCAAAGAGATTTACTGAATCCTCTATAAAAAAGAGGAGCAGAAAAACCACCATTGTCTCTTATGAACTCATAGCATAATTGATCTATTTTATTTGTTGATATGCCTGGTTTTACAAATCCACCAACCATATCTAAAGTTTTAGAAGCCAATTCACCAGCTTTGTGCATTTTTTCAAACTTTTCAGAATAATTATTTTTCATCAATAATCTTTATTTTTTTTTCAATTTTTATTTCTTTAGAATTTAAAATACATCTGTATGCTAAAAATTTTACTCCTGCTTTTTTAGCTATTAGATAATTTTGATAGTAATTATTATCAATATCTTTTGCTATTCTAAAATTATTTATACCCTGAATTTGAGTTAAAAATAAGACATAAGGTTTATACCCTTTCTTGATGGAATTAATTAATTTTACCAAGTGTTTTAAGCCTCTAGATGTAATTGCATCAGGGAATTCAGCAAATTCATTTTTTCTAACCAATGTTACATTTTTAACTTCAATAATGCTTTTGTCACATAAAAAATCAAACCTTGTATCATTCGAAAATTTAAATTCAGGCTTAATTGTTTTAATTGATTTGAATTCTTCAAAGAGCTTGTTATTTAAAGCATGTTCAACAATTCTATTTGCTCTATGGGTGTTAACACCAACAAGTCTATTGTTTGCTTTTATTATTTCAAGTGTGAACTTTAATTTTCTTTTTGGGTCATCATTTTTACTTATCCAAACATCATTTCCCTTATCTAATAAACCCATCATAGATCCTGTATTAGGACAATGAGCTGTAAGTGTTGAATTATTTACTTTTATATCTACAAAAAATCTCTTATAGCGCTTGATTAGTTTGCCTTTAATTAAAGTACTGGTAAATTTCATTATAATTTATTTATATTTGTAAATGAAAAATAAAAAAGAAA
>MDTE01072695.1_pt1 | contig 12915 bp, 12 predicted proteins | sample 811231 | NCBI WGS metagenome assembly MDTE01 (sample SAMN05326651, study PRJNA326480) | marine metagenome | isolation source: seawater | place: Indian Ocean: Red Sea | collected 2010
ATGTTTTTTTACAAATTTTGTATTTGCTTTAAATTCAAATGGAATTTGAGCTCTTGAAAGATATAAAACGTTATTTTTTTTATCCGTAACTATTTTTACTATATTAGGATTATTTAAATTTTTAACTGATAAGTGGGGCAAAATTATATCAATTTTTCTATTTTTTTTATGAAAGTCTACAACTTTATCAATATGATAAGGGCTAATTAAAGGCTCGTCTCCTTGTATATCTAAAATTAAATCATATTTCTTTTTATTTTTAACAAAAGCCTCACATATTCTCTCTGTGCCATTGGTATGATGAGGTGAAGTTAAAATTGCTTTAGCATTAAATTTTTTAGCAATTTTTAGTATGCGATCGTCATCACAACATATAAATACATCATTTAATTTTTTTGAGAGTTTTGCTCTTCTGTATGTATGTATAACTAAAGGTATACCCTCAATTTCAAGTAATGGCTTTTGAGGTAGTCTTGAAGAATTTAGCCTAGATGGTATCAATCCAACAGTTTTCATTTTGATGTCCATCCCCCATCTATATAAAAATTTTGACCAGTTATATAGTTTGATTTATTTGAAATTAGATAAATGATCAAATTTGCAATTTCATCAGTATCAGCCCATCTGCCTATTGGAATATTTTTTAAAGTCCAATTATGTAACTTTTTATTTCTTTTAAATTTTTGATAATACGATGATTTTGTAAACCCAGGACAAATATTGTTAATTCTTACATGTTTGGGAAATTCCACTGCTATACATTTGGTGAAAGCATCTAGAGCCCCTTTTGAAGATCCATAAGCAGATAGTTCTTCGAAACCTCTTGTTCCTACAATAGAACTAAGATTAACAATAGATATTATTTTATTTTTTTTAATCGCTTTTTTTATATATTCTTGAGTAAGTGAAACAATTGAAAAAAAATTATTATCAAAAACTTTTTTATAATTATTAATATCAATCTTTAAAAACTTTTTTCTAAATCGCATACCTGCATTATTCACGATACAATTTATATCAAAATTTTTTTTTTTTTGAAAATTAGAAATTTTTTTTAACGTAGTTTTTTTTGTAATATCTCCATATAAAATCTTTAAATTTTTATTATATTTTTTTTCTAAAGATTCTTGTTTAAATTTACCTCTAGATACGCCAATTACATACGCATTATTTTCTAAGCATAGTTTTAAACAACTTAATCCTATACCTTTGCTGACGCCTGTTATTAAAACAACTTTATTTTTAAGCATTATATTTTATTTTTTGAGATTTATTGTTTTTTATAAAATTTTTATCATTTAAAACTTCACTTTGATATGAAAATCTTTCTAAGATTAAATTTACATTATTAGTTAAATTAAATCTTATTTTTTTTCTTACTTTGATAGACCATTTTACATCCTCTCCTTGTCTATGATCCAAATAATTTGAAAACATATTTTTCTCTATAAATTTTTTTTTTTAAAATTAAATAAGATCCATGAAAATACATATGGTGCCTATCTTTGATATTATAAGGACAAAAAGATTTACCTATTTTTGGGTAATCAAGATACATCCAATCTAAATATCTTTTATTGTCTAGAGTTTTTATTTTTGGCATTAATAGATCGCTTTTAGCAATTTCTTTTTCAACTTTTTGGATATTGAATTTTTTTAACTTGAAATAATCTAATGTCATTATTAAATTTTTATAGCTAGAAATTTTCACGGCAAGGTTTCTCTTTTTGCCAAGTGTAATTTTATTAGAATTTAAATTAATAATTTTTACTTTATTTAATGAAGTTTTTGATTTATTAAAGTTTGCAATAATAATAATTTCATAATTCTTTTTTTTAAAAATCTTTTGGTATTTTGATATTTTTTTTGTTAAATTTTTTTTTATATCATAAGTTAAAAATATAATACTCCAACCATCTTTAGACTTTTTTTTTGTTTTAAGCTCGTTTATAAAATACTGATTTACATCCAAATTTTTAAATAAATAATTATAAAATTTTATTAAATATTCTCGAAGACTAAAAAAAAAAGTATAATAAAGGAATTGTTGTGCAAAATAATTATAAGTTAAAAATGAAATAAATTTTTTTTTCATGAACAATCTCAATCATACAACTAATCGAGAGCTTTTGTAATTTCTTCAACCATTTTCTTTGCATCAGCAAATAACATTAATGTGTTTTCTCTATAAAAAAGGTCATTATCAATACCTGCATAACCTGGGGATAAACTTCTTTTTACGAATAAAACAGACTTTGATTTTTCTACGTCTAAAACTGGCATACCATAAATTGGACTTTGTGGGTCAGTCTTGGCAACTGGATTTGTCACATCATTTGCTCCAATTACAAATGCAACATCTGCGTTAGCAAAATCACTATTTATTTCTTCAAGTTCAAATACTTCATCATAAGGAACATTTGCTTCTGCTAATAGAACGTTCATATGTCCTGGCATTCTTCCTGCAACTGGGTGTATTGCGTATGTAACTTTAATATTATTTTTTTTAAGAGTGTCTACCATTTCTCTAAGAGCATGTTGGGCTTGGGCTACTGCCATACCATATCCTGGAACTATTATTACAGAAGATGCATTTTTCATTAAAAAAGCCGCATCATCAGCGTTACCACTTTTTACAGGTTTTTGTTCTTTGGATAATTTTTTTGAATTTTGATCGGTTGCACCCCAGCCTCCTAATATTACATTAAAAAATGATCTATTCATCCCTTTGCACATTATGTAAGAAAGGATTGCTCCTGATGAACCCACCAATGCTCCAGTAATAATTAATGCAATATTTTCCAACGTAAAACCAATTCCAGCTGCTGCCCAACCTGAATATGAATTCAACATTGAAATTACTACTGGCATATCTGCTCCACCTATTGGTATAATTAAAAGTACTCCAATTAAAAAAGATAGGCCTATTATTGTCCAAAACAAACTATCTGATTGGTTTTTACATAAATAAAATACTAGAACAATTATCGCTATACCTAGCATTAAGTTAATATAATGCTGCTTTGCAAAAATAATCGGAGCACCAGACATAATTCCTCTTAATTTCAGAAATGCAATTATTGAACCAGTAAATGTTATTGCTCCTATAGATGCTCCTAGAGACATTTCGATTAAACTTGCAATTTTAATTTCTCCAGTAATTCCTAGGTTAAATGCTTCAGGTTTTAAAAATGCAGAAATTGCAACAAATACAGCTGCTAAACCAACTAAACTATGAAATCCAGCAACTAACTCCGGCATTGCAGTCATTGGAATTCTAAAGGCTATGAATGCACCAATAGTTCCGCCAATTAATAAAAAAATCAATACATAAACTAAGCTTAAACTAAAACCTCCAACCGAAAGAAATGTTACTAATATTGCAATAATCATTCCGGCAATACCAAAATAGTTACCACGCCTTGATGTTTCTGGGGAAGACAATCCTCTTAAAGCTAGAATAAATAAAATTCCAGATAATAAATAAAAAGATGCAGATAAGTTGGCTGACATAATTTATTATTTTTTCTTCTTTTTTTTATACATTTGCAACATTCTTTGTGTAACTAGAAAACCCCCAAAAATATTAACAGCAGCCAATATGATTGCTAGAAATCCAAAAATATTTGAAGTTTCAAATATTTTTTCTGTTGATCCTGCTAAGGCAGCAATAATTGCACCTACTATTATGACTGATGAAATAGCGTTGGTAACAGACATTAAAGGTGTATGAAGAGATGGAGTAACACTCCAAACTACATAATATCCAACAAATATTGATAGTATAAATATACTGAGTCTAAAAATAAAAGGATCTATTTCCATCTTTATTTTATCAAGGTTTTACTAATAATTTCATCTTCAATATTTATATTAATGTTTTTTTTATCTTCGTCATATAAATTATTTATAAAATTAAAAACATTTTTTGCATATAAATTGGATGCTGAAATAGGTAATTTATTTAAAATATTTTTTTCACCAATGATTTTTACTCCATTATTTTCAACAATCTCGTCAGCTTTAGTCAATTCTGTATTTCCACCTTGTACAGCTGCTAAATCATAAATTATTGATCCAGTTTGCATAGCTTGAATCATATCTTTTTTGACAATCAGTGGTGCCTTCTTTCCTGGTATTAAAGCTGTACAAATTACAATGTCAATTTTTTTAAGAGTTTCTTTTAATAATTCTTCTTGTTTTTTTTTAAATTCTGTGGATGCTTCTTTGGCATATCCTCCTTCAGTTTCAAAATTTTCAGATTCTTCAACCATCAAAAACTTTCCTCCAAGACTCTCAACTTGTTCTTTCGATGCTATTCTAACATCTGTAGCATAGACAATCGCTCCCATTCGTTTTGCGGTTGCAATAGCTTGAAGGCCGGCAACACCCGCTCCAACTATTAAAACTTTTGCAGCTGGAATTGTGCCCGCTGCAGTCATCATCATTGGTACTGCTTTTTCAAAGTATGCGAATGAGTCAACGACAGATTTATATCCTGCTAGATTAGCCTGAGATGATAAAATATCCATTGCTTGTGCTCTTGTAATTCTTGGAAGTAATTCGAGCGAAAATACATTGACTTTATTTTTTGCTAAACTTTTTAGTTTCTGTTCATTTAAATAAGCATCAAGAATACCTATTAAAGTTTGATTTTCTTTTAAAAGGCTAATTTCATTATCTTCGAGCATATTCATTTGCAAAATAAGATTTGATTTTAATATCACATCTTTATTGTTGTCTAATATTTCGACGCCTTCTTTAGAATAATCTTCATCTTTAAAACCTAAATGAGATGCATAATCTTTAACAATACAAATATTAATTCCCAAAGATTTATATTTTTTAGAAATTTCAGGAGTAATTGCTACTCTTTTTTCTAAATTTCTATTCTCTGATACTGAACCAATAATCATTTTGTAAAAGATATATTTCCATTAAAATAATTAATTCTAAACAGCAACCAATCCAACAAAGTAAAGACTTTGTAAAATTATTCCATAAATTTTATGGCTCTCATCATCCATAAAACTATTTTTGTCTTGCTTTATATTTTGGATTTTTTTTATTTATGATATACACTCTACCTCTTCTCTTAACTAATTTTGAGTTAAGATCTCTTTTTTTTAAAGATTTAAGTGAGCTTGCAATTTTCATAAAATTTAATGCTTTAATAAACTAAGTTAGATAATGTTTCAAATACTATATTGACACAAATAATCAACATTTAGAGTTTTCAAAAGATATAAAATACTTATTATTATCCTCTACTGGTTGAGTTTATCTAGATTTCATATGTATATTATTTTTTGAATTTGATCTGCTCCATAAAAATATTCCTACTGGAAAAAAATATATAATATTTAGCCAGTTATTAAAAAAATTACCACTTGGAACAAGTGGCCAAAGAGTTAAATAAAAGGCAATAATTAAACAAATTTCTAAATCATTATATAAGTATTTTCTTCTATAAATTTTTATTAAGTGAATAATTAATTTATAAGAAAAGTATGAAAAAATTGAAAAAATAAATAAAAAACCAATTAAACCAGTTTCTGATAATAATTGAACATAAGTGTTGTGAGGGTGAGGAGAACAAGTATAAGCTGATATACGAAATCTGTCTTCATTACAAAAATTCCTAAAGTTTTTTACTCCTAAGCCAAATATTTTATTTTCATTAAACATTCTTAATGCTGAAATATAATGTTCTTCGTGTTGTCGTGTTAAAATATAAAATTTTTCATTATCACTTTCAGATTTTATTATTTGTGATATAGTCACATTTATATATCTATCTCTAGTTTTTTCTGAAAATGATAAAATTAATGAACCTGTAATTAGAAAACTTACTAATATTATTCTTGCTATTTTTTTTTGATTGGGAATGAATATCGACATCATTATTATAGATAAAATTATAAAGAATAAAGCTGTTCTTTCGCCACTTAAAAAAACTAAAATGATAGTTAGGATAAAAATTGGAATAAAAAAGTAAAAGTTATTTTTAGAATTAGCAAACCAAAAATAAAGGCCAAAAAATATTGGAAATAATCTGCTTAGATAGCTACCAAGTATCATTTCATCTCCAAAAAAACTTGATACTCTAGGCAAAGGCTCTCCGGAGTCTGTTTTCATTATTTCAAATCCTAGAAGATTTTTTTTGAGAAAGAATTGAACCAATCCATCAATTATTAAAATTAAAAAACAAAATATTATCGAATAATAAATATTTCTTAAAAGATTTTTATCCTCATTTAAAAAATACATTAAGCCAATAGAAAAAATTCCAAATCTAAAGTAGAAAAATGAGATTCTTAAAGAATCAACATTTTGATTTTGCATCAAGCTATTTGCTAATAAATACAAGTAAAAAAGAATGAATAATTTAAAAAAAGAATTATTAAAATACTCATACCTTTTTTCTTTAATAACAATATACAAAAATATTATTGTCACTAGAGAAACTGATAAATCACTTAATAAGGGACCTGTTATTAAAAATATTGGAATTAATGTTATTAATATTGAAGGTAAACCTATTAATAATTTTTTTTTTAATTTTATATTTTTAGTCACTTACTTTAATTTAATTATTTTATTTTATCATTTAATAATAGATTGATAATTAACTTTATTTAAGAGTTTTTTTGGACTTGATAAAATTATTAATATAATCTTTAAGTTCAATTTTGCCGAATCTCTTGTGAACTTTATTTGAAAGATTCATATTAATTAACGCAGAAGCATACCTTTCTCCTTGTCTTTTTGGCAACATAACAATCTTCGTTTTAAACATTTTTGCAACTTGAAAAATAGAATAGTTTTTTTTGTTTGAAATACTATAGTGTCTACACTTATTTTTTTTCCAAGCCTCAAAACAAACATTAATGGTATCTGATATATGCGTGAATCTTCTAGTTTGATTACCCGGCTTAACAACGGTTAAAGGTTTATTTTCAGCAAACTGTTTTTCAAAAATCCCAATAACAGTAGCCATTTCTCCTTTGCATATTTGTTTTGGTCCATAAACATTATAAAAGTAAATTACTTCATACTTAAAATTGAACCAATTTTTTAAATTTTCTAGTAATTCTAAATTTTTTGCTTTTGAGAAGGAGTATGGAGATAAATTTTTATCCTCTCCTTTATTGCCTAAGTTGGCTGAGGTTGCAGAATAAATTAATTTTATTTTATTTTCTAAACAGAACTTGAATACTGCTTGCGTTCCAATATTATTTGATAAAAAACATTCATCAAATTTTATAAAACTTTGATAAATTCTAGCAAACTCTCCAAAATGAAAAATCGTGTTTATTTTTGATTTATATTTTTTTAAAACAATATGAATTTTTGAAGTATCTGATTTTAAATAAGTTATTCTCTTATTATTGATATGATTTGATTTTTTTCCAGTCGAATAATTATCTAAACTAATTATTTTAAATCGTGTTTTTAATATTAGTTCTTTAATTAAGTTCGAACCAACAAATCCTGCTCCACCTGTAATTAAAATATAATTTTTCACGATTGTTAGCCTGGCAATGTCCTACTCTCCCATACCTTAAGGCAAAGTACCATCGGCGCAGAAAGGCTTGACTTCCGAGTTCGGAATGGATCGGGTATTACACTTTCGCAATAATCACCAGGCATAGCTTTTATACAAAAAAAATTAATAATGTCAAAAAAATTATGATTTTTTAGGTTTAAATTTATCAGCAAAATAAAAGAATGTTATAATTTGAATTATAACCAGTATTATTGGATTAATAAAAAAGAATTTTATCATAAAGAATGGGAAAAAACATAAGCTTAAATAAATAAATATTGAAAAATTAAGAGAGTATCTTTTTAATAATAAATGGTGGAAATGATTTAAGTCTTTCGAAAACGGACTTTTTCTTGCAATCAGCCTGTTAAAAAACAGTCTTATCATATCTAAAACTGGTATAATAAATAAAGTTAAGAAAATGAATGAATAATAGTCATTTTGTCTTTGATTATAAAAATATAATATAAAATATGGGATCAAAGTTGAAACTAATAATGATCCTGAATTACCAAAAAACAATTCATTTTTTAGATTTAAAATCGTTATAAAAATTAAAATTAATAAAAAATAAAGTATAAAGTTACTTAAATAAATATTCATATCAAAGAAAAAAAAGAAAATTGTAAAAATGGATATTGAATACAAACCAAAAATTCCGTTTATTCCGTCTAATATTACTAAAGCATAATGATAAGATAGGAAGAATAAAATACTTATAATTAATCCTAGAGATGCTGTATTAATTTTTAAATGAAAAAAAGAATTATCAAAAATAATTATATTTGTTTGAAAAAAACCTATTTGTTGAAATAGCAAAATATTAAAAATACTTAATGCAAGTATTTTTTTTTCCACTTTAAGATGCAATATATCATCAATAATACCTATAAAAAAAGCAAAACTGCCTCCTATAAAAAAAATTAATACAGAATCATTAAAAATTTCTTCATTAGAAGAATTTTTTGTAAATAAAAATGCAGATATGAAATAGAAAATTAGAGAAAAGAATAAAATTATTCCACCTGTTAAAGGAATATTAGATTTATGAATTTTGTTTTTTCCTGGCTTATCTATTAATTTTAGCTTAATTATACTTCTTAAAATTTTTTTTTTAAAAATGAAATATAGTAAGATTTGAAAAAGAACTATTAATCCAATAAATTTAAAATTTAGCATATTTTTTATACCATAAAACGAACCTTTTGATTCCTTGATCAATAGTTATTTTTTTTCTTGATAATTTATATTTTTTTAATTTAGTTAAGCTGGCCTCTGTCTGCTTGATATCTCCCAGTTGCAAACCTACAAATTTTTTTTTAGCTTTTTTTCCACAAAATTTTTCAATCAATTTTACTAATTTTAACAGCTTTATCTTACTTCCGCCCGCTATATTAATTATTTCAAAATTTTTATTTTTGAAAATTTCTTTCCATTTTTTTGTAGAAATTAAATTAGAGAATATATCTTTAATAATATCTACATGTGTAAAATCTCTAGTATGATCTCCATTGTTAAAAATCACAATTTCTTTATTTTCTAAAATATTTTTTGTAAATTTGTAAATTGACATATCTGGCCTACCGTATTCTCCGTACACAGTAAAGAAACGTAAACCTAGTGACTGAATTCCATAATACTTCGAGTAAGAATATGCTAAATTTTCATTAAAGATTTTTGATGAAGAATAAATCGTTAAAGGAGTGTTGACATTAAGTTTTTCTGACCAAGGATAAACTTTAATATCGCCATAAACTGAACTAGTAGACGCAAAAATTAATTTTTTAATTTTATTATTTTTCATAAAATTCATTAAATTAAGAAAACCTATAATATTACTATTAATATAGCTGTATGGTTTTTCAAACGCGTATCTTACACCTGCTTGAGCTGCTAAATTTATTACAATAGAGAATAATTTATTTTTTAATTTATTAAAATCATTTTTTTTTGATATATCTACTTTTTTAAAAATAAAGTTGTCGTAAGTTTTTAAAACTTTTAATCTTTCTTTTTTTAATTTTTGATCATAATAATTATTAATATTATCTATACCAACACAAGAATAATTTTCTTCTAATAATTTTTTTGTTACATGAAATCCAATAAAACCTGCACAACCCGTAATTAAAATATTATTTTTTTTTGATAGTATCATAAAATACTTTGTTTACATTAGTTGACAGAAATTTAAATAAATTTTGATGAGAATTGTTCATAAAATTTTGAATTTTTTTTCTATTTTTTAATGACCAGATAATTTTGCTAGCTAAATCTTCTTTATCTCTTACTTTAAAAAAAATTCCATTAGGATTATTTTTTCTATTAATTAACATTGAATGTCCAGGAATATTAGACAGTAATAATGCATTTTTATAACACATCGCCTCTAAGGCAGATTTAGGCAAACCTTCTCTGTAAGAAGGTAATACAAAAACATCTTTATCTTTAAATATGTTTTTTATTTTTACTCTGTAATTTACTTCCTTAAAGTGACAATTTTTTTGAAATTTAATCATTCTTACTAATTTTGACTTTTTAATTGACGAAGGATTATTATCAAAAAGACCAAAAATGTATAATTCAAAATATTTTTGATATCCTAAATTATTAACTAAAATAGTTGCTTCGATCAATTCTTTAATACCTTTGTGATAATTTAGTCTAGAATAAAATAAAAATTTCAATTTCCCTTTTGAAATTTTCTTCTTTTTTTTATTTAAACTAAATTCAATACCAGACCCATTAATAATTTTTGTTTTATGATATAAATTTTTTTTTATTAAAAAATTTCTATCATTGTAATTATAAAATAAAAATTTCGAATTTTTTCTTAATAAAAGTAAATTAAAAAATATTTTTAAAATATCTATATAAAGTTTATTTTCTGAGTTAAAAAAGGATCCTAGTCCAGTAAAAACATAAATATTTTTCCTTGTGTTAAAAAATAATGAAATTATTCCAAACGCCAAATTTAAATAAGTTCCAAAAATAATATTTGTATTTTTATTTCTAAATTTAAATATTTTATAAAAGGTAATACAATTTAAAAAAAGTGAAAAAAAACTTTTTTTATCTTCTAATAATTTAATTTTTTTAACCTCGAAAAAATTGGAATTAATTTTTTTTTTATAGATATATTATTATTCGGTGTAAAAAGACTTATAGATATTTTTTTTTTTAACAAAAATTTAACAAGTTGATATCTTAAAGAAAAAAAACTATGACCCGAGTTTATTATTATATTGATTTTTTTCATTTAAAAAATAAGTGGCTAGAGAACCATAAATTACTATAAATATATATACATTAAACGGAAATACATACCTATTATATGTAAAAAAATTAGAAGTTACTAAATCTATAATAACTAAAAAAGGCGAAAAAATTAAAAGACTTATTATAATTTTTGCTACAGCTGTTTTTTTTTTTATTAACATAAGCATAAACAAAGCAATAATTACAAATAATGAAATAAGAATTTTAAATATCGATAAAATAGTTACTAAAACATTGCTATTAAATAATACTGGCATTAAATAACCTTTTAATAATGATTTGGGTACTTGAACTAATAATTCTAAAGTTCCACCATATGTTTCTCTATTAACTGCATTTTTATTTACATCATTTTCTTTATAGGTGTCAGCCTTAATTGAGGCAATTCTAAACATGAAATTGTTAAGCCTTTTACAATATAACTTATGTAAAGAAAAACAGTTTAATGTTTTCCATTTTGATGGGGTAGACTTATGTGGATTTGGATCATTGATTAAATGCGATTGTTCAGCAACAATCGTGCTTTCCTTTTTATCCAAAACAACTTCTAATTTCTCTAAAACTGATTTTTTATTAGATTCTACTTCGTCGATTTGTTTTGATGTAAAAACTTTCAAAAAATTTAGAAAAAATTTATCTAAAACAGAAGCTTCATTGACTTCAATTTTTTTGTAAATATTTTCTTTTTTTAAAATTAACTGATCATATTTAAATTTATTAAAAAATTCTTGATGATAATTGAATATAAAAATTATTATCACTAAAAATTGTAATAATATATAAATTTTATTTTTAATTTTCTTAAATTTTAAAAACAATAAAAGCGAAGAAACTAATAAAGTTGCAGCATAAATTGTTAAATATATTGATTTATATATAATTATTAACTTAAAACTAAAATATAATAGTAAAGAAAAAAAAATATAATGATATAATTTCTTATTCTCATCCACAAAATAAAAAAAATTAATTAAAATTATAAAGTAAGAAATTAAAATCATTGGCTCTTTATAAAAAGATATGTAATAAGTTAAAAAAAGTGGAAAACAACATATGTTTGCACAAATCAATAATGAGATTTTTTTATCTTTTAATGCAAAGATTTTTTGCAATATTAAATATATAAAAATAAAAGTAATAATTAGATAAACAAAATTTATTAAATTTAGAAAAATATAAGAATAATCATGATCGTTAAAAATCGATGTATATATATTTGACAATGGCTCCACTAATGACCGATTTCTAACTTTTTTAGATTCTTCAATTATATATATTAGAGCTGCATTTTCTTGAAATTCAAAAATATTATCCTCAATGCCTGATCTTTTTATTTTAGTTTTAATATCGTTTAAAATAAATGTGGAATTATTAATAAGAAAAAAATTATAAATATAAGATTTACTATCAGGTTCGAAAGAAATTATTTTTTTCTTAAATTCTTTTTTTGATTTATACTTGTTATTCTTTTCATCATAATAATATACTTCAGATTTTTTACATATTTTGTATAGATAACCTGTTTTTTCAGATATATGTCTACAAGTATTATAAGTATTTATTAACTCTACATTCCCAATTTTTATGACTAAAATTAAAGTTATAAATAACGATAAAATTAGATTAACTACTAATATATTTTTTATATTTATTGAACCATTTAAAGAAAACATAGAATGACCAGATTTGATAACTTAATTTATAATCTTTATTATTAAAAAATCTATAAATAATTTCCTCAAACTTGCTTATATTGAGAAAATTAAGGCGTTCATCTTTTTTAAGCTCATTAAAACAATTTATAATTTCTTTTTCAAAATAACTAAATAAAATTTTATCAATTGGAACTGAAAATCCTTTTTTAAATTTAGAATTTATTTTTTTAGGTAATTTTTCATTTAATATTTTTTTTAGTAATATTTTTTTGTTAAATAAATTAATATGTTTATTTGAACTAATATTTTTTAAATATAAGTAAATATTCTTATCTAAAAGTGGTGATCTAGCCTCAACACTATAATACATTGATGATCTATCTACTTTTGTAAGTATATCATCCACAAGGTAATTATTTATATCAAAATTTC
>MDTE01091285.1_pt1 | contig 12912 bp, 9 predicted proteins | sample 811231 | NCBI WGS metagenome assembly MDTE01 (sample SAMN05326651, study PRJNA326480) | marine metagenome | isolation source: seawater | place: Indian Ocean: Red Sea | collected 2010
AGAAATTAAGATATCAAGATTTACGTCATGATGGGCTGAAACCGGAATAATAGGAGCATCCTCTGCTATTGTTCCTTTAAGAAAATCCTTAATTTCCATGTAGGATTCCATTGCCCTTTCTCTGGAAACAATATCTATTTTATTTTGTACAACCACTATATTTTCTATACCTGCAATTTCTAAGGCCATCAGATGTTCTCTAGTTTGAGCCTGTGGGCAATCCTCGTTAGCAGCAATTAGTAACAGTGCGCCATCCATGATACTCGCACCGCTAATCATTACCGCCATTAGAGTCTCATGACCAGGGGCATCGACGAATGAAATTACGCGGCATAGCTCTTTCTCGTCATCCTTTTTGCCACCGGGTTTCTTGCCAGTAGTGTAGTATTCTCCCTTCTTGGTTTTGTAAAATGCTGTATCTGCATATCCCAATTTAATGGATATGCCTCGCTTTCTTTCTTCAGAATGTGTGTCGGTCCAAGTTCCAGACAGTGCTTGTGTCAGTGTAGTTTTACCATGGTCAACATGGCCCACTAATCCAATATTTACTTCAGGTTGGCGAGGAAGTTTGGTCGCCAGTTGAAATCCTCTCCTCATCCATGCCCATCACGACTCTTCGGACTTGCTACTTCCAGTAAAAATGTCTGATAATGACTTCTTGCCACTTTCAACTACCTTCAAATTCAACTGCCTGGTATCCTGTGTGATTGTGTTTCCACGGAAATATCTACGCTTACGAATTCCATCGTATGTATAGCGGTAAACTTTGCCTTTTTTCTTTACCAATTTTTGAGCCTTGTATCCTACGCCCTTTGTAACTAAAACCGCTTGACGATTTCCCCCTACAATGTCGCCACGCATTGGCGTACCTGTTTTATCGGAGCCGCCAGTGATTTCTAGTTTATATCCAAGAAGTGATTGCTCGCCCTCTCCAACAAACTGCCCATCGACTACATCGCCAATCTTCTTTCCTAGGAAGTGATTGTAATTTGCACCTTTAATTTCAACCGAATATGCCTTACCCTTACTGGCGGGATCGGTGTCATTTACCGCCGCCTTGAACGAAGCGTCTCCTCCCACAGCCATGTTAATCAGCGTCCCGCCGACAAGCGGCCCATATAAGGCAATTGCGCCCTGTAAGGGCGGCCATTTTTCCTCTCTCAACTCTTTCCAAGTGTATTTTCAAGGCGTTTCTCAAGACTTCCTGGTAATGCGGCTGGCATAGAAAGATACTGCGTTCTTCCGCGCCCATCGGTGCGGCTATCCGTTCGAGCCTCAATCAATTCCAAAGCCTCAAGACGCTTGAGATGTTTCCAAAAGGTCGTGTGACTGCGTGGCTCAAATTCATACTCTTCACAAATCACATGGTACAATTTTTCACCATCGCCAGTAGTAACCTCGTCCTCTTTCCGAAGACGGCGACAAAGAGCGAGGAGAATCGTCTGCGCGTGTTTGTTTAGATCATCAATAACATTTGGCTCAACAGTACGACCAATTTCACGTGATTGCCACCTAACATCGTCGGACAACACTTCTGCCCTACCAGCCTTCTCGGCCTGTTTAACAGAATTCTCCAGCAATTCAATGGCAACTCTAGCGTCACCGGTTTCAGATGCACGCTGACCTATTGTACGTAGCACACCATCAGGAACTGTCCCTTCCTTGCAGGCCAATTTTGCGCGCTGTTTTGCAATCGCCTCCAATTCCGATGCGTCGTATGGTTCCAATCTAATGTGATTACTTCGGCCGAAGCGAGATAACACTGCCCCCTCAAGTTGGTCTAGTACCTGCTCTTGACTGATAATAATCAAAGAAATTGTGCCTCGGCTTTCCCGCCCCTCGTCAATTCTTAGTAACTGATACAGAAGATCGCCCTTATCTGCCCTAAGAAGGTGGTCTACTTCGTCAAGGATCAAAATGAGGTGTTCCCTACTACTCTGTAATTGCTTCCTAATTGATTGTAATATCTCACCGCTTCCAAATCCTCGCTCAGGGTGTCTTGAATCAAGACTAGTTACGATACGTTGCAACACTTGTGATTTCGATGGATGATTTCGGCAATTGACATGAACTATCTTGAAGTCCCTCCTCGAACCAAGATGCCTCTGCAAATCTCTTGAAAAAACGTGGGAAAGTACGGTTTTACCACAACCAACGTTACCAGTAATTGCCACTCTACATGAGACGCTGTGATCGTCTATCTGCTGAAAAATAGCAGCCAATTGACTCAATTGTGAATCTCTTCCAACAATTAAGTCGGGAACATAATCATATGAAAATGGTTCAGCATTTGAAAGAATTAGGCCCGCTCCAATTCTATCTAAATATCCAGTCACATTCTCACCCTTTTCTTCCCCACAGGCCAAACCACTCACTATTCTGTTCTGAACCGTCCGACCCCAACTTTCACCGTTCTTAGCAATTGGGGTGTATAATCATGGTGGAAGTGTGAATAGTTGATCATCACCATGGCCGTCAAGAAGCCCTATCCTTACTGCCGCATCGAGCCATGCATGAGCGTAATTGATTGCTCCGAAAGCGCGAACTAAATCTCCATTCTCCATAAAATGACCTGCATCAGATGTATAATCATCACACATACGCATCATATCAGCTAAACGTCTTGCCTCTAGAGTTCCTTCATTGTGCATAGGGGTTGCCTTTTTCTTCGCTTGCTTGGTGAGTGCGAGATATTTTTCAATCATATCCACAGTTACTTCCGTATTCATCCCCCTGCCTCCTTCATTGCTAAAATTCTCCTTACATCTTCTTGCCTTCCAAGTGATGCATACAATTCGACCGCGTGAGTTAGCATACCGTTTTCTTCAGCATCTCTTGCTGCTTCAAAAACAACCTGACGTTGTTCCCAATCAATCCGTTGCCTCTCTTCTGAGACCATTTTACGGAGAAGTAAGCTACGTTTTGAAATTAGTCTGGCAGATTCCCACCAACGAATTAGTCCATCTCTAGTAGCAGTTGCCATAATGTCTGTATCGTTACTGGCTATGCATTCACCTGCAGGCCATGATGAATCGTCTGAGGGGGGTATTCTATCTAGAGAACCATCCATCGTCAACATCCACCAACCATCTCCTGTTCTCACCGACTCAAGGGGATCGACTCCGGTTTCAACCAATTGTTCAAGTGAATCCCATCCAAATGGGTTTGGCACACCTTCGTAGATACCACCCTCTACAGACTGAACAAGAATTCTACCGTTAGACATTCTGCTTGCCCATGACCATCTCCGTTCTTCGATTATGCGCTGACTATTTTCTCCAAATAAGCGAAGACATCGTAGATGTCCATCATCATCAATGATGATTAGATGCTCTCGGTCAAGCCAACCAATCAATTTCCTAATCCTGCCCGGCCTAAGTCTCCTAATACCCCTGCCGTCTCGATTAAACATGTGAATATGTTCTCCCCTATCAACTAACAACCAACCACCCCCCGGGCGAGGAATGCAATCCCTGAATCCGCCGGAAACTGCACGACCTTCACCGAGAGGGTTGCCTGTACGTAAATCTAGCAAATGGAATCCTGGCCCAGATAGTACTGCGATGTTTGAACCATCGCTCACTAAACGATATACATCAAATTGAAATGTGCGTTTCCAGACAAAGTCGCCTAAATCATTAATCATCCTTACAACCCCACCACAGGCTACTGCTACTCCTTCTTTGAGAGCAGATAGAGCGCCCACCTTACCCTCTAATTGATGGCTCCAAGAAACTCTCCAATCGCCTTCCAAATTATTCACCCCCGGAGCCGAGATTGACCAAATGATCTTTCGCTGGTGCGCTGATTCTGAATAAACGACTGCGACCCTGTTTTCTAGCAGTTAGAATACCATTTTTGAGCAAGCGATTGAATATTTGAGACAAACGAGGGCGGCCAACTAGCAACTCTTGCTGGAGTAATTCATCGGAAGGAGATATCTCTCGTTCGATAGCTTGTTCAAGAATTAGCATCTCACCAGCATTTAGATTCATGAGTTCATTGATATCGAGAGTAACCGTTGGCTCAACGGGCGGCGCAACTCTCCTCATGTTTGAGATTGCAGCTAGTACTTCCTGTGGATCGGCCTCATCGATTATCACCTGATTCATAGATTCATCCTGTATTGGAGAAATATTCTGAGCATCGTCCTTGCTCAAGGGGATATTTACTGGCTCAGGACGTGGTTCATCCTTTGGCAGAGGGGAATCAACCCCTTCTTGTACCCAAAGTGCAACATTTCTATCATTTGTTTCAACTTGATGTAATTGATTGGGGTCCTTCTCATTTTCATTTGGCCTGGCTTCCATTGGTCCAGTTGAAGGTGCTGGAGCACCCCTTTGTGTAGCTTCTATGCCTATTGTAGCTGCTTTGTTGCGAGATCTTAGAGAACCAAACCTTCCACCACCTGAAGATGGTGCCGAGCCAGGGTGCATTTCCAACATCTCTGCACCACCTTGGATGTCACTGAATTCTTGTTTCAAATCTTCAGATTTTTCATCAATAATTTCCTCAGTGTCTATTTTTTCTAGTTGTTCTGATTCATGAATAGCATGTACAGTTTCATTAATTGAGTCCCCTTCCTCTATTTCTTCTCCATTTTCATATTCTGTCCAAATATCTGCTGCTTCAGTAAAAGATGGGAAAGATGGCATTTCATCTCCATCATCTGAATCTTCAATGTCACTATTTTCATTCTTTACAGCCGATTCTCCTTCAAATGTTACTTCACTAATTTCAACATCTACCTCAGTGATAAGAGGTGCAGATTCGACAACTCTTTGGAAAGTTGAATCTTCTACTTCTGTGGGCGGATTTGAATTTAATACAAACTTCATATCGAATTTACGACCATCTGCAAGGGGCATACCTCTTGTATGATCTACGAAATCACGTAGGAATCTCATAGCCCTGCCAATGTGGCCACCACTTTCTTCCATTACCTTGTCAATAAGGGCGGTAGGGGCAGTCCAAGAAGAGTGGCTTGCTTTCTGAACCCTCTTACTGATTAAACTGATGATTTCGTCCCTTGAAAACGGTTCCAATGGGGGTGTAACATCCATTTCAGAAAGTAGCTCCTCGGAGAACCCCGATTTCTGCCCTGGTGTAAGAGAAATTAGAGTCAACGCACGAATCCTAGAAAGGACCGGCATGAGGTTTGTTAGAACTTCTGAAAGTTCAGTACCAGACAGATGTGGGTGGTCAAAAATAATGACCGGAAGTTGTCCTGAATTGCCTGCCAATTCTTCCTCTAAACGATCTATTAGGACACTATGTACTGGTGAAGTTTCAAAGTCATTCATCAAGTCACAATACATCTGGTGAAGTATTGTTGTAACATGATCCTTTTCAGGCCAAAAAACAGTATGTACATGTTCAGTTGTTGCAGCTACGGTTTGAATAAGAGATGAACGCCCTGAACCCTTTTCTCCAATCACTGCAACTACCCTTGGTGAAATAAATCGGATATTATTGGCCAATGCCTGAAACAGTTCTTCTCTACCCACCATCAATTCCATCTGCTTACGATTTAATGGCCTAATGTCAAATGGATTAGAACGGAGTGCTGGTAGATTCATTCTTTCTGTCGCATTGTATTGCATAATAGAGCCGAACTCTAAGTCCCTTTAACATATTTACGCGTCAGAGGTGTGTAAAATGATGCGTTCATAAGCGTTGAAAGCATCACCAAAGGTCCATTTTACTAATTTCAATTGTGTATTTTCGGAACAATATTTCCGCATTAACGCGTTAATAACGGTTCAAAAAATGCGTTAATACGTTAATGCCGCATAATTAACGCTTCATTAACGCTTCATTGGCGGCCATTAATATCCGATATCGCTGCCTAATATGCTCGCAATGCTTTAGAGAGGGCAACAATGGGAGAATAATTGAGGGGAGCCCATGCCTGTTGAAAATAGCCGCCTGAAAGGGTTTTACAAATTGAGTGTGAAAGAGCGCCGGGAAATGATAGCGGAACTAGCCGATCTTGATGAAGAGGCTGTTGAAGCACTTGCAGCTACAGGGGAACTATCAGAATCTTCTGCTGACCGCATAATAGAGAACGTCGTGGGTACCCTTGCATTACCAGTAGGGGTAGCCACTAATTTCATAGTAGATGGTGAGCATTATCTAGTTCCATTTGCACTTGAAGAGCCATCCGTAGTTGCGGCTGCCAGCAACATGGCAAAACGATGTCACGCCAAAGGTGGATTCGTATCAAATAACACAGATCCAGTGATGATTGGGCAGATTCAAATTGTCAATTGCCAGGACCCATTTGCGGCCAAAGAATCCTTACTAAATGCGGCTGAAGAATTGATTGGAGAATGCAACGAAGTTGACCCTATTTTAGTTAAATTTGGAGGGGGTTGCAAGGACCTTGAGGTTCGAGTAATAGATACTGATTCTGGACCCATGGTAATTGTTCATATTCTTGTAGATTGCAGAGATGCAATGGGTGCAAATGCTGTCAATACCATGGCTGAAACTATCGCCCCAAAAGTGGAAGCGATTAGTGGTGGCACAGTCATATTACGTATAATTTCCAACCTTGCAATTCACCGACTAGCAAAGGTCAGTGCCACATTTACACCAGAGGAAATGGCAAACAGTGGAGAGGGTGCAAAAGAGGGTTCTGAAGTGATTGATGGCATAATCCAGGCATACCATTTTGCTGCAGCAGATCCATTCAGAGCAACAACCCATAACAAAGGCATTATGAATGCGATATCTGCTATTGCGGTGGCTTGCGGGCAAGATTGGAGAGCTATCGAATCAGGCGCCCATTCTTACGCATCACATGGGAGAACCTACGGGTCGCTCACCCATTGGGAAAAGGACTCCGATGGCAACCTAGTCGGCTCAATTGAGTTGCCAATGGCTGTTGGATTAGTGGGTGGTGCCGTTAGAGTACACCCCACTGCGAAGGCAAATGTTGCAATTATGGGTGCCAGAACTGCAGATGAGTTGGCCAAGGTAATAGCTGCCGCTGGAATCGCGCAGAATCTTGGGGCACTTCGAGCCCTGGCAACGGTAGGAATTCAAGCAGGCCATATGAAACTCCACTCAAGAAACATGGCCGTCACCGCAGGAGCAAGGGAAGACGAGGTGGAAACAGTGGTGGAAATGGTCAGATCTAGCGGAGATAGAATCACCGCTACTGCAATCGAAACAGCACTTGCGAAACTTCGCAATGAGTGAAATCAATCGATTTTTTTGACATTAATTGCATTGGGCCCCTTAGGGCCTTCGCCGATTTCAAATTCGACATTGTCCCCATCCTCTATTCTCCCATCTACTTGGGAAATGTGGACGAATAAATCGTCCCCATCTTCCTGCTCAATAAATCCGTATCCTTTACTTTGGTTAAACCACTTCACTTGGCCTTGTGCCATAGAGCCCACCCCCCAAACCATACTACTTGACCATAACCGTTGTCAGTGTTCCAATTACACGAAAAACGGAGTTTTTTCAAATTGCGAAAATAGATGAACTATTCTTCAGAAAAATTTGTTTCAACAAGTTCATCATCAACTATAGAGTGGTCTTCTTCAACTGATTCAATGATTTCTTCATCATCATCTCCAGAAAGTGCTTCGGCAAGTTGATTTCCAGTTAATCCCATCTCCTTTGCTTGATTCTTGAACCAGGATGCCACATCGCCAGTAGCCGTATGAGGGCAACCAAAATATTCTGAAAACCTCCTAGTAGTCGTCAATCTTCTAGTATTACCATCTCTACGCTTGTCAATTAATCCCAATTCACGCAAATCAGAAACGTGCTCATAAGTTACCTGTCCAACCATCTCAACTAATTTATTTTGAGCCATCGGTTGATGATAAGCTATCAGTGCAGCAGTTTTCAGTAACCTCTTTGGGATTTCAGTACGGGCAATCTGAGGTATGTGATTGGAAAGTTCTGGTTTTACCTCAAGCACCCAATAACGGTTGATTTCTGTTAATTGAATTGCACTTTGTTCCCTCTCCGAAATCGAAGATTGTAAATCTAACAAAGCCATCCTGATGGTAGTTTCAGTAATTCCAAACTGACTTGCAAGTTCGCTTTGAGGAAGAGAACGCCCGGCACCAAACAGAGTGGCCTCAAGCAGAGTGCTCAATTCAGGAGCATCGCTCAGGCACTCACCCCATTTTTGAGTTCCTCGGTAATTGCATCGAAAGACGTCATTTTGGGCCATTTATCTTGCAGGAAAATGTCTCCATTTGGATATTCAACCTGCCAGATATCTGTATATCCGCGATGAGTGAGGAATAGAGCAGACACAAATCCTACAATACCACCTTCAGCCTCGGCATCTTCTGGATCCCAGCCAGCATCAATCCCAAGTGTCTCAAGATGTTTTGCAACTGACTGGACAGTTACTGGCTCCCCAGATGGTGACAGTAACCTAATTGCGCCCCAGGTTTGACGTATCTCTTCCTCGAGATTCTCTTGATGAACTCTGCCTTTAACGTTGGCAATAGCACTTTTTACATCAAGAGCATGCTTTGCTCTAGACGCCTCCCTTAGTATTCTCTCTTCGGCTTCTTCGTGTGCTTCAGAAAGGCATGAAAGTAATTCGGCTAGTGTTACTGGCCGCCCTCCATCCCTCTTAATGCGACCATCAAATAAGGAGGGCAACGCTTCAGAGGCCTCTCCTGCTAGAACGCTATTAGTGAAAGTGAAATCATCGTCGCAAAATTCAGTTTGCCAACTAGGGACATAGTCCCATTCTTCATCCATTTCCTGGTCGGCATTCTCTGCTCTTTCCAGAAGATCTGCAGCTTGACCGTGCAATATCTGCCAAGCCATCCTAATCAGCCTACCACAAGTTGGTAAATCGACATTCTCTGCTTCTGAAAGCCTTTGGTTGAACAATTCAATGAACTTGCCTAAATCAATATTCCAAGGATCCAAGGATGAGTCCTGAAACATTTGTAAAACAAGTGCAATGCTTCTATCAAATGGATGGCTAAGTGCTTGATGTTCTGCCTCCTCCATCTCAACTAATTCCTGAATATGATCGGCATATCGACTCTTATGTAATGCAAGAGATTCATCATGACCGATCATTTCAGAAATAATGTCTTCGCGAAGAGCTAAAGAGTCAAGTTGGCTCATTGGAATCACTCCACTTCATCTGTAATTCCTTCGATGTCCAGATCTTCCATTTCCTCTTCGTCTCGGGCATCCAAAACATCTCTCTGTTCCTGTTCAATTGGAATGGCTACCTCGAGTTTTTCATTCATGTCCTCTAGAGATTCTTCTGCGCGTTCTGCGAGTGATGAAATTGTTTCACCTGAATCATCTTCCACCTCAACTTCATCCTCAGATAGAAGGTCCTCAATATCTAGCCCACCCAAACTTTCTGGGGTAGCGATTTCCGGAGGCGCTTTTGGCATTTCCGAGACTGGCGGTAATTTATCCAATTCCTTCTTTTGTTCCTGTGTCTTTTCCAGTGCCTTAAGTTCCTCAAGGGCGGCTTCACCAACCTCAATAGCCTGTTCCCTTCCGAAATCAGTTATTCTACGACTACAACCATCACCTGCATGAGTGATTCCTATGTGATGATCTGCCAATTGCAAACTAACCTTCCTCAGAGTCACCATAATGAATTGTGCTTGCTCGCTTCTGGATCTGCAAAGTGAAGCAATGTATTCAGCATTGAAGGTGTCTAGGTTCTGATCAACCTCATCAAAGTAGTAGAATGGTGATGGTTCGTAATCCTGAATTGCAAAAATCAATGCTAGAGCAGCCATGGATTTCTCTCCACCAGATAAAAGCCCCAAACCACTCTTCTTGCCCGGTGGCCTAGCCCACATCTCCAAACCTCCTTCAAATGGTTTCTTGGGATTCTCAAACCGGAGCTCGCCTGCTCCACCTGGTTGGAGATGTTCGTAAACTCTACTAAAATTCTCATTGACAATATTCAGAACAGCTGTAAGGCGGTCAGTTCTCTCTGTCTCTAGTTGCCCCTCAAGCTCAATTAGGCTCTCTCGGTGCTCTCGCAGCCTCTTAGAATCCTCACCCAGTTTGCCACTTCTATCCTGTGCTTCATCATACTGTTCAATAGCATGCATATTGACATCACCTAAGTTGCCAACCTTGCGTTCTAGTGTTCTTACACTAGCCTCGGCTTCCTGGACCGTTGGCAAAACATCATCTTCTGAAGGTGGATCAATGTTCAATTCCTTCATCTCAGCATCCAATTCTTTGAGTGCCGTCTTCTTCTGCTCAATTTGTAGCGACAGGTCGTTAATCCTCTTATTCATCGATTCTCTATCGCGGTTCTTCTGTTCAAGGCGAGTTCTCAACTTGGCTCTGTCTTCTCTTAGTGATATTCTCTTATCATCAAGTTCTTGATGTTCCTCGGTAATTTGAGAATGAGCTACTGAAACTGTGTCAAGTTCTTCTTGGTAAGTCGAGATGTCGGACTCCATTTCTTTAATGCGGCCTTCCGCCTTAGAAACTATTGATTGCTGCTCATCTATTCTACGTTGTAAGTCCTTGACTTGATTAGACAGAAGTACTGATTGAGTCTCACCTCCAGAAAGGGTTCCTTTAGCAGCAAGTTTAGCCCTTTCAGCCTCATTCCTCTGTTCTTGTGATTCCCTAAGACGACGAGAAAGATGTTCCGGACTACCTTCTTGAAGAGCATTAGATGCTGAATCCCTGGCTTCTATCGCTGCTTCATGGGCAAACTTTGCGGATTCGGCATAATTGATTGCATCTTCTTGAATTTTCTTCACTTCATCTAACTTTTTGTTGGCCACCCTTACCTTACTTTCAGCATCCTTGAAAGCTGTCTCAGCACGAGATAAATCTTCTTTCCATGCTCTGGCTTGGAAGGCGTGTTCATCATTCACCGTGTCAGAAATCCTTTGGCGTAAAGACTGTTCATTTCTTCTAAGTTCTGAAAGTGCTGCCTGTGTAGTTTCAGTTACTAACCTAATTCTCTCAACTTCACTTATCGCCTTTTCTACGGCTGAACTGCCGGCCATTTTACCGCCGAATTGTGGCCTATTGTGTCGAGTAGAACCGCCCACCATTGCGCCACTTCCTTCGACCACTGATCCTGTCCGAGTAACCATCCTTACGCCACCCATGTGACGCCTCGCTACATCCATATTTTCAACAATCAATGTATCCCTAACTACATTGACAACTGCAAGTTCTATTGAATCGTCATATTCAAGTAAATCTGATGCAAAACCAACAACCCCTGGCTGTCTTGAAACCATTACAGAACGGCCACCAGGACGCCTTGACTGGAGCCTGTTAAGGGGCAAGAAAGTCGCCCTACCTGCATTATTCTTCCTTAGCCAAGAAATACAAGATGCTGCAGTTTCATCATCACGAACCACGATGCTATTCATTCCGCCACCCATTGCATAAGCAAGGGCCTCTTCATCTCTCTTATCCTTGGGAGTACAAAGTTCAGACATTGAGCCGAGAATTCCTCGAATTTCTCCTGAATCACGTAATCCGATTACGGCCTGAACGGCCCGAGCCATTCCCGCTTTGCTACCACTGGAATTCTCGAGTTCCCCTCGAGCCCTAACTAGTGCTAGTTCCGCATCCCTTAATTGAGATTCAGCCCTTTGAACATCGTCTAGTAAGCCCCTTTCTTGGCGCTGTATTTTTGACAACTCAGCTGCCAATTTTGTACGATCTTGCTCAGGTGCATTCTCATCGAGTTCTTCTCCTTGCAGAAGTAAATCGTCCCTAGTCAATCGGGCTTCGTCGAGTGCTGTTTCGAGTTCTGCTAACCTTTCGTGAGCTAAGTTGACGTTCAATTCCTGAAGTTCTGCCTTAAGTGTGGCGTCATTTGCATCTTTCTGAGTTTTTTCAACATTCTCGGTAGATTTACCAAAGGCGCGATTTAGTTCATGAACAGCCTTGTCTCCCGAATCCAATGCCTTCCTAGCATTATCTTCTTCATTGGCTGCTTCCTTAAGAGCATCCTCCGCTTCTTTCAGAATTTTTCTCGCTGATTCAAGTGATTGTTCGTGGCTTTCCAAGGCAACTTTAGCCTCATCCTGCTCAGAAGTGAGCACCTCTGATTCGTCTTGAGCTTCCTCAATATTTTTCCCCAACTCAATAATTCTGTCCTTGCGAGTCTCAACTTCAACTTCCAACCGGCGTTGCTGCTCGGCTAATTTCTTTCCATCATCCCCTAAAACTTCATTTAATTGGCGCTGTATTTCCACCAATTCCTCATCTATGGATAGTTCTTCTTTATTTGAAGCATTGATTTCCTCACCGATCACTGATAATCGGTCAATATAATCGCCGCGCTCCTCTGTAACCAGTTCAATCTCTTCAAATCGGCTTCGGTGACGAGAATGCATCAATATTCTACGTGCTTCGTCCAATGATTTTTTCAAATCACGGTATTTCACTGCTTGCTCTCGCTCCTTCCCAAGCCTCTTCAATGACTTGTTAATTTCATCCTCAAGCAAAGTGATTTGTTCAAGATACTGTTCAACTTTATCCCTTTGACGATTGGCCTTGCGAATCTCATCATCGTAAGAGGTGACTCCTGCAACGTCTTCCAAAACCTTTCTTCTCGCCCTACTAGTCATAGTAGCGAGGTGGGTGACGTCACCTTGAAGGACAATATTGTAGCCATCACCTCTTGCACCAGCACCGGTCAAAAGTCGGCGGAATTCTGTAGCTGATGATGGCCGTTCATTGAGGTAATAGGCTGAATTTGCATTTCCTTTCCGCCCTAGCCTTATTGTCCTAGTTAGATGAACTTCGTCTGAATCGACCTTCAATCGGCGATTCCCAGATGAATCCTTAGGATTGTCAAATACTAGATTCACTTTGCAACTTTTTGCTGCTTTGCCACGATTCCCTCCATTGAAAATCAATTGAGACACGTTTTGTGCTCGGAGGCTCTTGGAA
>MDTE01119865.1_pt1 | contig 12912 bp, 11 predicted proteins | sample 811231 | NCBI WGS metagenome assembly MDTE01 (sample SAMN05326651, study PRJNA326480) | marine metagenome | isolation source: seawater | place: Indian Ocean: Red Sea | collected 2010
ACAAGTCTGAAACGACCAAAATCCCACGACAGACCCGTCTCATCGGCGGCAGTTGCAAACGCAGGATTGACCCCGTAGAACAGGGTTTTCTCACGATTTCCTACCGTTGGTGGTCGTCTCTCACCCGGCCATCATCGTCTTCACCCGTCAGCATCCGCGCCGACAAGGCGCCCGAAGATCTCGCTGGATTGACTCGCTCATGCCGACTGCCCTGATCACGCCCGAAGCCCTGCTCCATAAGCCCGGACCGCACGTGGACCGCCTGGTGGGAGCCGGATTCGAGGTCGTCTACCCCGACGATCCGACATTTACCCGGGGACGCGGTGCCCTGGAGACGATTGCCGCGCTGGATGGGATCGACGCCATTCTGGCCGGTGGCGACAACCTCAGCGCCGAAGTGATGGAAGGCTGCCCGGGTTTGCGGGTGATCGCGCGGTGCGGCGTCGGGTTCGACAAGGTCGACATTCCGGCCGCCACACGGCTCGGGCGCGTCGTCACGATCACCCCCACCGCCAACCACGCCGCTGTGGCCGAGCAGGCCCTGGCCCTGCTCTTTGGCGTGTCAAAGCGCGTCGTGATCTCCGACAGGCTCGTCCGGTCCGGTGGGTGGAGCACCGAGCCAATGCGTCCGATCCGAGGCCAGACGATGGGCATCTTCGGGCTCGGCCGTATCGGACGCAGCATGGCCACTCGCTGTGTCTCGCTCGGCATGACGGTGATTGCAACCGAGAAGTACCCGGACGAGGAATTCTGCTCGGCCAACGGTATCGAGCTGGTCGACTTCGACTCATTGCTGTCCCGGTCAGACGCCATCAGCATCCATTGCCCGCTCAACGACGAAACCCGCGGGATCTTCAATGCCGACGCCTTTGGCAAGATGAAGCCGAACAGCGTGCTGATCAACACGGCACGAGGTGGCATGGTGGTCGAGGCCGATCTCATTGTCGCACTGCAGAACGGACCACTCGCCGCCGCCGGGCTCGACGTCTTCGAGGTCGAACCGGTCACCGCCGACAACCCGTTGTGGGAGCTTGACAACGTCGTCGTCAGCCCGCACCTCGCTGGAGCCGACACGTTGAGCCTCCAGGACATGGCCAACGAAGCCGCCGACTGCATCGCGACGCTTTACGAGGGCGATTGGCCGGGTCCGGCCGTCGTCAACACCGACGTCCAGGAGTCCTGGGCCTGGTAAGAGCCACGACCCCACCCCTACACAGTTCCTTCTCTCATCGAGTCACACGTCATGACCGAAACCGTCTCACTGATCGCCGACCTGCACATGGTTCGTTGCGGGGGCTGCAAGGTTCTCGTCGACGATCCCCTGGAAACCAAGTGCTCGGTTTGCGGAGCGACATTTGACCGCGTCGTCTCGAACCACGTCGGGCTCGCCCGACGACTGAATTCCGATCGAGGTCTCGAGGAGGAAGAACCGGTCGCCGAACCCGCTCCGGCACCGACGGCGGACTCCGGAGACCTGGTCGCCGTACCGCGCAGCCTGCTCAGCGACCTGGCCGCCGCCAGTGGCGACGGCGTCTCGGCCGCGTTGGCCAAGCTGGCCGAGTCGGCTCCTGGCATCGGCGCGGACGACGTGGCGAGTGCAGCCGGCGATGCCGCCACGGCAGCACGGGAGGCCGGGTCCCTTGCCTGAGTTCATCAACCCGGTCAAAGCTGCTCTCGATGCAGGCCGCGTGGCCTGGGGAATCGGGCTTCCCGATTGCTCCGACATCATGGCCAAGCTCTCGATCAACACCGGTCCCGAGTTTCTCTGGATCGATCTCGAGCACCGCGCATACGGGCCCAACGAGGTCCGCTGGGTCCCGATCCTCTGCCGCCAGGCCGGAGTTTCGCCAATGATCCGCGTCCCCGGTCTCGACTCCAACTGGATCAAGAAGGCGCTCGATATCGGCGCCAACACGATCATGGTGCCCCAGGTCGACACGGCCGACCAGGCGAAGCTCGCGGTCGAGTACTGCAAATACCCCCCGCAGGGATCCCGCGGTGTCTCGCCGCTGTGGCCGATGATGATGGATGTCACCTGGGACGACTACCTGCCGGTCGCCAACGACGAGACCGCCGTGATTGTCCAGATCGAGTCGCCCGAGGGACTTGAGAACGTCGACGAGATTGCAGCGGTAGACGGTGTCGACATCGTCTTCGCCGGCCCCCAGGACATCGCCGCCTCGCTGGGTGTGATCGGGCAGCCCCGACACCCCGACGTCGTCGAAATCCTCAACGCATTCCCGGAACGCGTCGCGCAGTTCGGAAAACCAGCGGGCATCACTGATGTCGGGCTGGATCACTGCGCACGCTGGCGCGATGTCGGCTACCGGTTTATCAACGTCGGCACCATCGCCCACCTGGGCATGACGGCCGCGGTCGACACGTTTGAACAGTTGCGAGGCTGAGCAGCAACCGGGACGTCTCGACCGATCCCGGGGACGCTCACTAGGATGCCCGCCCGCCATGGACGCCAGCCGCATCCGCAATTTTTCGATCGTCGCCCACATCGACCACGGCAAGAGCACGCTGGCCGACCAGCTGCTGTTGCAGACTGGTGCGATTACCGCGCGCGAGTTCCGAGAACAACTCCTCGATGATCTCGACATCGAGCGAGACCGTGGCATTACCGTCAAGGCCCGTACCGTGGCACTCGGCCATGACCACGAAGGTGAGACGTACGAGCTCAACCTGATCGACACCCCCGGCCACGTCGATTTCCACTACGAGGTCTCGCGTAGCCTCGCCGCCTGCGAGGGAGCCCTGCTCCTGGTCGACGCCTTCCAGGGCGTGCAGGCCCAGACCGTCGCCAACGCGTATGCCGCGATCGAGGCCAACCTCGAGATCATCCCGGTCATCAACAAGATCGACCTCCCTGTCACGCGGATTGACGAAGTGCTGGCCGAGATCGAAACCGTGCTCGGCCTCGATCCCGACGACGCCCTGATGGTCAGTGCCAAGGCAGGGATCGGCATCGACGAGGTGTTCGAGGCGATCCGAGACCGAGTCCCTTCACCGCCGGGCCGTCCCGACCGGCCACTCCGGGCTCTCGTCTTCGACAGCAAGTACGACAGTTACCGCGGCGTGATCATCTATGTCCGGGTCATGGAAGGCCGCATTGCCACCGGAGACGTCGTCCGGTTCATGCGAGACGGGGGGCAGCACGAGATTCTTGAACTGGGGCAATTCCGTCCGACCATGACCACCTGCGACGCGCTTGGTCCCGGCCAGGTCGGTTACCTGGTGACCCGCATCAAGGAGCTCGGAGGAGTCCGGGTGGGTGAGACCGTCACGCTGGCATCCGAGCCAGCCGATGAACCTCTGCCAGGCTACCAGGAGCCACAGCAGATGGTCTTTTGCGGCATGTACCCGACCCAGGCCACCGACTTCGAGACGCTCCGCGAGGAACTCCAGAAACTCAGCCTCAATGACTCGAGCTTCACATTTCAGCCCGAGACCAGCGAGGCGCTCGGGTTCGGCTTTCGCTGTGGCTTCCTCGGGATGCTGCACATGGAGATCATCCAGCAGCGGCTCGAGGGAGAAGCCGGGATCGAGCTCGTGCAGACCGCGCCCAACGTCACCTACCAGGTGCTTCAAAAAACCGGCGAGCTCCTGCGGGTCGACAACCCGCAGGAGCTGCCCGACGGCGGTGTCATCGATGAACTGCGCGAACCGATCGCCAGAGCCAATTTCATTCTTCCGGCCGAGAATATCGGCACGATCATGACACTCTGCGAGGACCGACGTGGCCAGTACCAGAGCACCGAGTACCTGGGGCCACAGCGGGCACAGGTCGTCTACGAGCTGCCGTTGGCCGAGATCGTCTACGACCTGCACGACAAGCTGAAGAGTGCCACTCGTGGTTATGGCACGCTCGATTACGACACGATCGGCTTCCGAACCGCCGATCTCGTCAGGCTCGACATCCTCGTCAAGGGACGACGCGTCGACGCGCTCTCGACCATCGTCCACCGCTCCCAGGCCGAACGACGAGGTCGCTCGCTGGTCAAGAGGCTCAAGGAGGAGATCGCAAAGCACCAGTTCGAGATTCCCCTCCAGGCGGCGATCGGCACCCGGGTCATCGCACGGGAGACGATTCCGGCGATGAGAAAAAACGTCACCGCCAAGTGCTATGGCGGAGACATCACGCGGAAGCGCAAGCTGTGGGCCAACCAGCGGGCCGGCAAGAAGAGAATGAAGCAGTTTGGAGAAGTCGAGATTCCTCAAAAGGCGTTTCTCTCGGTGCTGGACTCCAGTGGAGACCACTAGATGCCTCGCCACGGCGAACCAGGTTCCGGGAAGGGCCGGAGTTCCGTGAGAGGCCTGATCGAGCTGGTCGTGTGCACCGCCATTTCCGCCTCACTGCTCAAGGCCTTTCTCGTCGAGGGCTTCCTGATTTCGACCGGCTCGATGGCCCCTCACCTGCTCGGATTTCACAAGCAGATCCGCTGCCCTGACTGTGGCTTCGCGTTTGCCCGCGGCACCGCCGTCGACGGCCCGTCCGAACAACCCCGGGTGGCCACGTGTACCAACTGTGGACGCCAGGGCATCGATGTCGCTGCGGTGCCTCGCAATGAGGGTGACCAGCTCCTGGTTCACAAGCTTCCGTGGCTCTTCCAGCCGGTCGCCCGCTGGGAGCCGATGGTCTTTCGCCAGCCCGACCACGCCACCACCGCATTTGTGAAACGCGTCGTGGGCTTGCCGGGCGAATCGATCAGGATCCGCGATGGCAACATTTACGCCAACGGCAAGCTGTGCCGGAAGACGCTTGCCGAACAGGAGGCCTTGGCGATTCCGGTCTACATCGATCGACATCGTTCGACCCGGCGGGCATCGCGATGGACGACCGAATCAGGATGGACCGACCGACAACCCGGTTTCGATTTCGCATCCGTCGAACACGTCACTCGATGGCTGAGCTATCGGCATCACGACATCGAGGAGGCCGGTCGTGTCAGGGACCGTTACGCCTACAACCCGCGGGAACCCCGTTCAAGGACCGAGACCGTGGGCGAGATTCTCGTGAGGGCCACTCTGCTTTCCAGTCCGTCGGTGGGCCGCATGGTGATCGAGCTCGACACGGGCCACCACCAGGTCGCCTGGATCCGAGACCCCAGGTCGCACAAGCAGTGGCTGACGATCGCCGGACGCCGGATCAAGACATTGCCGATGGCCGCCCACGCATCACCGACCCGACAGACATTCGCGTTCTCGACAATCGACCGAACGCTCAGGGCCGCCATCAACGGCCGACTCGTGTTTCCTCCGGTCGCACTTCCCCAACCGGGGCCACCAAGACTGGCGACTGAATCACGCACCCCGGTGAAGCCTCTGTTGAGAATCGGTGCCTCGGCTGGAGACCTCGAAGTTCGCAATCTGCGAATCGATCGCGATGTTTTTTACCGTGCCGCCGCACGACAGCACGCGGCTGACAAGGACTGGAAACTGGGTGACACCGAGTACTTCATGCTGGGAGACAACAGCCCGGTCTCGCTCGACAGCCGCTCCTGGACTCACCCGGCCGTCCCCCGGAGACTGATCATCGGACGTCCTGTTCTCGTCCACCTCCCTTCCACCCAGTGGCCACTCTCGACGGCCTCCGGCACCCGTCACATCCGCATTCCCGACGTCAGCCGCATCCGGTATATTCGCTGATTGCCATCCCAGGCTGCCCCCTCGCACCCCTCCACCCAGACGGTCGCGATCTTCCCGATGTCTCCACCAGGCAACGCCTCCTCGACCACCGATCCGACCTCGCCGAAGTCGTCCGAATTGCTCACCGGTGAGCCGTCCGAAGTCCGAGGCGGGTGGCGTGAGACAATCGAGTCGTTTGCCATCGCCTTCATCCTCGCCTTCGTGTTCAAGACCTTTGAGGCCGAGGCGTTTGTGATCCCCACCGGCTCGATGGCACCCACGCTCTATGGTCGCCACAAGGAGGTCGACTGCGAGAAATGCAGACACCGATTCCCAGTGGGTGCCAGTGAGGAACTCCATGACGACTGGTACGAGCCTCTTCGCCGACTCACATCAGCCTACTGCCCCAATTGCCGGCACGAAAACGACATCAAGAAACTGCCCGTCTTCAAGGGCGACCGCATCCTGGTCAACAAGTTCCCCTACGAATTCGGTCAGCCCGCGCGATGGGACGTGACCGTCTTCAAATACCCCGAGGAACCCTACGTCAACTACATCAAGAGGCTCGTGGGACTGCCGGGTGAGACCGTCGTGATTCGGCAGGGCAATCTCTATGCCCGGGCCGTTGACGGGACAAGGAAGATCTTGAGGAAGACGGATCCCAACAAACAGGACTCGCTGCAGATCCTCGTCTACGACAACGACCATCAGGAGACTGGACTTCACAATCGCGGATGGCCTGTCCGCTGGGCTCCGGTAGAAAGAAACCTCGACCACCCCCGGGCCGTCGCCGGGTGGACCCCCTCCACATCCGGTTGGAAGCCGTCGCCCGACCACACCTCGTTCCATCTCCCCAGGCTGCCACAGCTCGCCTGGCTCCGATACCGGCATTATGTTCCCACGCCCGAGACGTGGGCCGAGACCGGTCCCATTGAGACCCCGCCCCGCCCCCGGCTCATCTCGGACTTCTGCGGATACAACGCCTACGAAGGGGGCCAGTTCGCGGGAAGAGACCAGGACTTTTACTGGGTCGGTGACCTGACGCTGTCGTGCGAGATCGAGACGCGGTCAGTGGGACCTTCAGGCCGGCTGCTGCTGGAACTGGTGGAGGGTCGGCAGCGATTCCGTGTCGAATTTGACCTGGTCGCCGAAACCGTCCGGATCACTTCGAAAGTGGATCTGAATCGGGGCGAGGACGAGGAAGTGGAACTGGGACGAGCAGAAGGCGTGTCGCTCGGACTCGGAAGACACCAGGTGCAATTCGCCAACGTCGATGACCGGCTTTGCCTCTGGCTGGACGGCAGGCTGGTCGAGCTGGGTCCCGACGCATCCTATCATCAGGACGAGACCGAGTTTCCGGGCCCCGGCGAGGACGACCTCGCACCCATCGGTGTGGCCGCCAGCGACGCCGAGTTGTCAGTGAGCCACCTCGTCATTCGTCGTGACATCTACTATCGGAGCGAGTCGGCAGGAGACACGTACTCGGAGGAATCCCGCAAGGGCCAGCGGCAACATGAAAGCAGCGACGAATCCGGGCTGATCAACGACATGGACAACCCGGGGGCGTGGCACGATATCTACAGCCGGACCGCCGGTGAAACCGTCTTCGAACTCGGTCCTGACGAATACCTGATGCTCGGCGACAACTCCCCGCGGAGCAAGGACGGTCGCCTATGGGGCAACTCGCGACTCGCCGCAAGACGACACGCGGTCCCCCGCTCGGCCCTCGTCGGCAAGGCCTTCTACATCTACTGGCCTCACGGTGTTCCCTTCCTCAACAACGGCCGCGGATACCCAGACGGTCCCGATTCCCTGTTGCGCAAGATTCCCACGCTCAATCGCTGGTTCTACCACTCTCAGATCGAACACGACGGCCGCGCAGCACTCTCGGACTATCCCCAGTTCCGCGTTCCGTTCTATCCTCAGTTCGGCCGCATGAAGCGGATTCGCTGACGCCAGGCTGACCCCAGGCTGATCCCCTGCTGATTGAAGATCGTTTCCCGGGTCAGGAGGACCCACGACGATGCCATTGCTCGATTGTCGCGGACTGGTGAAGGATTACCCCGGCAAGCGCGCCGTGGACGGAGTCGACTACACCGTCGAACGGGGTGAGATCGTCGGATTGCTGGGTCCCAATGGAGCGGGCAAGACCACGTCGTTTCGCATGACATGTGGCCTGGTTACTCCCACGAAGGGCCAGGTACTGCTCGACGGCACCGACGTCACCAATTGGCCGCTTTACAAGAGGGCCCGACACGGGCTGGGTTACCTGCCCCAGGACGACAGCGTTTTCGGCAAGCTGACCGTCTCGCAGAACATCCAGGTCGTCCTCGAATACCTTGGGGTCAAGCGGGCGGATCGCCGCAAACGGATCTCTGAACTGCTCGGGCAGTTCGGTATCGAAGACAGACACGCCCAGGTCGCCTCGACCCTCTCGGGCGGAGAACGACGTCGCCTGGAAATCGCCCGCTGCCTGGCCAGCCGGCCGAGCCTGATTCTCCTCGACGAGCCCTTCGCGGGGGTCGATCCGGTCACGATCAACAGCATCCAGCAGATCATCGCCAGCCTCCGTGACGACAACAACATCTCGATCCTGCTCACCGACCACCGCGAGCAGGAAACGCTGGGTGTCACCGACCGCGCTTACATCGTCTACGAGGGCAAGGTGCTGGTCAGCGGGAGCCCGTCGGAGGTGCTCAACGACCGCCGTGCGCAGGAAGTCTACTTCGGCACCCACACCCAGGCCGCGTGACCACTTTGCTGCATGGATCACCAGGCAGACGGCTCCCGGTGAACCGTCTCGCTCTGCTCACAGCCAGAACGACAACGTGTCCAGCGCCACGAAGACGATCCCCATGAAGATCATGATCGTCAGGAACATCCGCCCGGCTCTCGAGAGGATCTTGCTGGGCAACTCGTATCGCGTCGCGCTGTAAACCAGGCTGATCACGATCGCCAGGGGAACCAGGTACCAGGTGCTGTGCCCTCCCATCAACTCGTCCCCCCGACCGCCTCACCCGTTTCCACCATTTCCTCTTCGTCGCCATACCCGTAGGCCGGGCCGCCGAACGCATCCCAGATCGCCAGGAGATTGAGCAGGCCGGCGATCCAGGTGAATACCTGGGCCAGATCATAACGTCGACCGAGCCGGCCGTGGATTTCTCCCAGCGCCTTGTTCTCCAGCGGTGCCTGGTACCAGTCCCAGAATGACCGCGGCACCCGCCCCTCGATTTCACACAGCCGCTCGCCATCCGTCAGGTCGACGTGGAGATAGCGGAAGCTGTTGGAAAACACTTTTTTCTGCGGATCACCGTCCTTACGGAGCTCCGTCTGGGTGATCTCGCCGTGCGCAAAGACACGTGGCGTGATCGTCGGCGAAACGTCAGCCAGCTTCAGGCTCAACGACCTGCCATCTGTCGTCTGTCCTTCGAACGTCCCCACGAATTTCCCATCCTGGCTCGTCCACTCGATATGGCCCGTCACGTCCACGATCGGTTCGGCAGGCGTCACCGCCCCATCCTCGGGCTGGATCGCATCGTGGGTGCCTGGCAGATATCGAAACCGCCCGACAAACGGGGCCTGCAATTTCGCATCGACATCGCTGTCCTTGATCAGGTCCAAACGGAGCCTTCGGTCCTGCTCGCTCAGATTATCCGGCGGCGGGGTATACCGCATGGACTGGAAACGAGCCGGCAGGGCTGGCAGACCGACAAGCACCTGCGACAGGTACCCGAACGTGCGATGGCCTCCGGGCTCCCAACGCCAGTAGACAGTCTTCCACTCGCCGAGCGCCAGTCCCGAGAGGAACAGCCCGAGGATCCCCACAAAATAGATGGCCGCCTTGAAATTCCTGCGCTGATAAAGGTGCCCGGCTCCGGGAACCAGAAAAGCCAGCAGGGCGGCCAACCAGGGATTTCTCAGGTCAACCCGGGGTGTAGTCATCGGCAACGGCACTTGGTGCGAGAGTCGATGCGGTGCCATGGCAGACACCGGCGGAATGTCCATTGTAGGTCTCGCCAGAAAACCCGACCAGCCTAAGATCTCGAGCCGAACACCATGCTTGCCCACATGCTCAACCGGCCGGCACCAGCGGCCAGGCCCACGGCGCCAACAGCGTCACGGTGCCCCAGACCACAACACTCAACAACCCGCCAAATCTCAGGTAGTCTGAGGCGCGATAACCACCAGGCCCGTAGACCATCAGGTTGGTCTGGTATCCGATCGGCGACGCCAGGCTGCAGGCCGACGCAATGGCAACAGCCATCACGAATGGCAGGGCGCTGGCCCCCACGGCATCAGCCGCTGCGGTGGCAATTGGGAACATCAGCACTGCTGCCGCTTTGGCGGTAATCACGTTGGTTAGCACCAGTGACAGCGCAGCCACCAGGGCCAACATCGCCTGGGGATGATCAGCTACCGAATCTCCCACCAGTCCCCACGCGGCGTCGGCGGTTTCAAACAGCGCTCCCGCCACTCGTTCGGCCGCCTGGCTCGAGTGCATCGCCTCCCCAATCCCCAGCCCTGCGCCGATCGCCAGCACAACACTCCAGTCGATTGCAGCACGGGCTTCCGATCCGCTCAGACAACCTGTCACCAGCATCGCGAAGGTGGCCACGACGGCCGCCTCAAGCATTCCCGTCCACTCCAGAGCGACTGCCCCCACCATCGCCAGCACCACCGCCCGGGCCAGCCACGCCAGGTGATGGCGTGGAGGCCTGAAGTCATCCACGGCGCTGACCAGGTAGAAGTCCCGGCTGTTCCGCTGCCGCTCGAGGAAGCTGGGGTGAGACTCCAGCAGCAGCGTGTCACCCGGCTGCAGACGAATATCACCGATCTTGCTGTCGATTCTCTGGCCATGACGTGCCACCGCAATCACGGCCGCCGCATACCGGCTGCGAAATCGGCCATCTCGGATCGTGCTGTGGATCATCGGGCACCGTTCAGACACAACCGCCTCGACAAGCCGCCGGTGAGACCTCGGTCCATCCAGCTCAAACACCTGGTCCGTTGCAGGCTCCAGTCCCGGGATTTTCTGAAGGTCGATCACCGATTCGACAATCCCCACGAACACCAGTCGGTCGTTGGCCTCGAGCAGCTCGCCCGGTGGAACAGCCGGCAACACGCGACCACCTCGATCGATTTCGACAAGGTACATCCCCGGCAGATGCCTCAAGCCGGCCGCCTCGATCGACTTCCCCACCAGCGGGCTGCCGGACGCCACGAGCATCTCGACTGTGTATTCGCGCGGGTCCGACGCGGTGTCGATGGCCGGCCGTCGTTCAGGAATCCACCACCGCGACACGACCAGGATGTAGCCCAGGCCGATCACCGCCACCGGGATCCCGACCCACGCAATCTCGAACATGCCGAGGCCTTCGCCCACGCCGCGCAGGTCCGGGCGTTCGGACTCCATCACCAGCCCATTGACGATCAACGTGGTGCTCGTCCCCACCAGGGTGCAGAGCCCTCCCAGGATCGCCGCGTAGCTCAGCGGCATCAGCAGCCGCGAAACCGACACACTGTGCTTCCGGGCCCAGTCGCTGACCAGGGGCATCGCCATGGCAACCACCGGCGTGTTGTTCAGAAAGGCGCTTGCCACCGACACCGGGAACATCATTCGCGCCTGCACAAGTGGCAGACTCCGCGGTTCTCCCAGCAAAGATCGGCCGAGCATCCCCAGCCCTCCGGTCTGTCTCATGCCCTCGGCCACCACGAACAACACCGCCACCGTCACGAGGCCCTCGTTTGCAAATCCCAGCAGGGCGTCGGAGGCAGACTCGAATACCCCCAGGACCACCAGCACCGCCAGGCCGCCCAACAGCACGAGGTCCGGTGACGTTCGCGAAAACGCCAACGCGGCGATGACTCCGGCCACCACCAGCAGCGTCCAGGTCGCCGGATCAAGTCCCATGAGACGACCCGTCTCGATCACACGGCTCACCACCCGACGCTTCCGCCGAGGCCATCACCGCGTCGAGCACCTGTTCGTGGAGAGACCCATTGGTCACCACCACTCCCGAATTGTGCGCAAGAGTGCGACCGGCCGAAAAATCGAGTGGTCGGCCTCTTGTGTCCGTCACCGTGCCGCCAGCCTCGGTCACCACCAAGGAGCCAGCCGCATGATCCCAGATCTTCTCCTCGTACGTGGCACTCACCGGAAGCCTCAGGTACAACTCGGCACCCGCATCGGCCACCGTGGCATACTTCGCCTGGCTGTCGAGCCTCACCGGATCCGCCACCAAGCCGAGCGACCGTGCGATCCGCTCTGACCGGTCATGGGCGCTGTGCCCCGACTCAACCGACTCGCACAGCCGCGCCACCGACACCTCCTCGCAGTCGCTGACCACCACCGGTCGAGAATCCGTAGGGTCGATAGCCGGCGAAACCCGAGTCCCCTGGCCTCGCGTGGCAGAAAACACCAGCCCGCCGGTCCCCGCATCCCCCATCCCGGGACAACCCAGGACCGCCAGTTCCACCTCTCCACCGGCGATCAACGCCAGGGCGACCGCGTACTGGCCACCTCGCAGGAATCCCTTCGTTCCGTCGATCGGGTCCAACGTCCAGAATCGCTCGGTCGGTTCCGCCGCACCCAGGTCGATCCAGTCACACACCTGCTCGTCATCGCAAGAGATACCCAGCACGAGGAGCTCCCGCCGGATCCTCTCGAGAAACACTTTCTGGGAAGGTTCTCGCAGCGTGGCCGCGTCCTCCTCACCCACCACCGGAATCCCCGGACAGCTGGCAGACAGAGAACGACAGACCAGCGCCTGGCTGCCAAAATCGGCAATGGTCACCGGGCTGCGATCATCTTTTTCCAGCACGCCGGCATCGATGGTGGCCTGCACGGCCTGGCACAGCCCCATCGCCTCACGGACGGCGTATTCAGCAGCAAGACGTTCTTGTTCCATGGCGCGCGGAGTATAGCGAATCTTCCCGCCGTTGCTGTAGGGCAGGCCACCCCCCCACGCCTACTGGCGGTCGACGATCCCGATCCGAATTTCGTTCGAATTCGCCTTCAGCTCGGGGGCGTACATCGCACTGCCCCGCGTCGGCAAAGCACTGAATCGACCGGGGATCTCGGCACGCATTCGATACGAAATGCTGTGCTTCCCACGGGCGAGCCTCCTGAAGAAAAATGCCACCCGATCGTCCCTCAACTGGCGATACACAGCCGGAAACCCGCCCGTGTAACCGCTCTGACGATCCACCGGCTCGAGACCCGCTGCCTTCGGATCCTCGAACACCAGGTACTCGTAGTCGTTCTTGCTCTCGATCTCCAGT
>MDTE01052677.1_pt1 | contig 12911 bp, 14 predicted proteins | sample 811231 | NCBI WGS metagenome assembly MDTE01 (sample SAMN05326651, study PRJNA326480) | marine metagenome | isolation source: seawater | place: Indian Ocean: Red Sea | collected 2010
ACTGATAACTGACCAACCTTCTTCCTTCTCCCTCACATGCATATAGTTTTCCATTCCGATCCAACAGCATTCCATTGCTGCCTCCAGTATTTTCTCTCCATATACTATTAGATTCGTCTTTAGGGTTATAAATCCATGTAATACTTTCAGAGCATTCAGAATACAATAATCCTTCGCTAGTCCATGTAGGACCTTCCGTTAAATTACTCTGATCGGCTATCTTATTCCAATTTAAATCTTTCATGGTCAATCTCCTTTCGGGTACAATAATGATCCTCTAAGTCCAGAATTCCTGATTCTGTAAAGGTGCCCTTCAAGACTAGTTACATAAATATCTGCTAGGTCTTTACCTCCAAATGTTATATTAGAAGGCCTCATGCAGGGAGTTCTAACAGTTTCAATTATTCTGCCCTTAGGATTAAAAATATATATCATGGGTCCTGGTCCAGATATTTCCCATCCACAAGTAGCAAGTATGTTTCCTTCAGAATCAAGAGTCATTCCATCTATGCCCCTGTGAGGGCCAAAATCATGTAAAACTTCATATTTTCCGAGAGTTTCACTATCGAGAACGGGATAAGATCTCAACTGCCTCCTTTGATTGCCACTAAAATCACTTTGAGCTACAAATAATTTCTTGTAGTCTGCCGAAAAAAGAATTCCATTGGGAGAAGAGCAGTCAAATGTCATTCTCTCGGTTTTGTAATTTCCAGATCCTATATTTGAAGCTTTTATCACAGAAGAAAAGTGCAGGTCAGGCTTATTGTCGATAGAGGATACCTGATCAGAAAACCATATATTATCTTCTAAATCAATTGCTAAATCATTAGGAGCATTAAGTCTCTTGCCGTAAAGTTTATCTGCAACTACAATGGTCTTCCTGTTCTCATATCTTACGATTCTTCTGCCCTTTTGCTCACATCCAAACAGTTCCCCTTTTGAATTATAATTAAGACCATTCACACCTAAAGTTCCCTCAATATCAATAGAAATATCATTTGTTGATGGGTCAAGTCTTAAAATCCTGTTTTCTATACCATCAGTAAAAAGTATATTTTTACCGTCCCAAACAGGACCTTCTGTAAGGTTTCCGTTAGCTCTTTTTAACTCTTCAAATTTCCACATATTTTTTGAATTATTATAAACTTTTTAACAAATATATAAGAAAAGGAAGGTCTTATGAAGGTTCTTGTAACAGGAGGTTCTGGGATAGTAGGTCATTACGTTATAGACGAATTAATAAGAAATAACCATGAAGTAGTGAATGCAGATAAGGTGAGATGGGGTGCGCTTTCACATAGTGGCACAACCGCAACTGCTAATGCAGATGTTGCTCTAGAGATGAGAAAATCATGGGGAGAACTGCCAACTTTTTTTGAAGTTGATGTAACCGATTATGGGCAGGTAGTATCAGCAATGGAAGGGTGTGAAGGAGTGATTCATTTAGCTGCTTGTCCAAGTGCGCAATACTATACAGAAGAATTCGTATTCTTCACCAACACAACTTCGATGTGGAATATATGCAGGGCCGCAGAACAGCTGAACATTAAAAATGTCCTTCTTGGGTCATCTTATAATTCAATTGGTGCAATGGGAACAGCAGCCAGATGGGATAAGAATGAGGTTAAGCCTCCAGAATATTTTCCTATAGATCAATATCAAGGGACAAGATCTGAAGATCCATATTCAGTGGCCAAATGGATAGGAGAGCAAGTTGGAGATGCCTTTGCAAGGAGGAATCCAGATATGTCTATCGGGAGCATGAGATTCAATGGAATGTGGGACGATGATAAGTTTAAGGAACTAAACAAAAATCCAATTTCTAATGCATGGGAGAGGTGCCAAGGATTCTGGACATACCTTCATATCAAGGATGCAGCAACTGCTTGCAGAATGGCAGTTACGAAACCTAAGTGGAAAGGTCATGAAAAATTCTTCCTTAATGCAAAAGACACGATGATAACAATTGATACTATGGAAGCCATAAAAATTGTATATCCTAACGTAGAACTAAGAGAGGAAATTGTTGGGCACAATGCACCGCTTAAAATAGATCTTGCTAAAGAAAAGTTCGGCTGGGAGCCTAAATTTTCTTGGAGGGATTCTATCTTTGGTTAGGCAACATCTTGAGATTGTTCTCCTAACCCTTCAATACCCAACTTCATAGAATCGCCGGCCTTCAAGTAAGTTGGAGGATTCATTCCAGAACCAACTCCTGGAGGAGTCCCTGTAGAAATTATATCTCCGGGCTGAAGAGACATAAATTGACTTAGATAACTAATTGTAAAAAATACCTTATGAATCATAGTATTCGTATTACCGTCCTGAACTCTTTGCCCATTAAGTTCAAGCCAAAGATTCAAGTTTTGAGGATCTTCCACTTCATCTCTTGTAACTAAATATGGACCAATCGGACCAAAAGTATCACAACTTTTCCCTTTGACCCATTGACCTAATTTTTCTAATTGAAATTCTCTCTCACTGAGATCATTTATAACACAGTACCCAGCAACATAATCTTCTGCTTCTGATTCTGAAATATATTTTGCTTCTTTTCCGATTACTACCCCAAGTTCTACTTCCCAATCAGATTTCACAGAATTTTTAGGAATAACGACTTTATCGTTGGGACCACTTATTGCACTAGTAGCCTTCATAAATAAGATTGGTTCTGCAGGCGGATCCATTCCAACCTCTTTTGCATGATCAGAATAATTAAGTCCAATGCACAAAAATTTTCCTACGTCTCCTACGCATGGTGCATAATCGATATCTCCTTGGACTAAAGGCAACGAATTGAGATCAGAGTTCATTATCACTGAAAGTGACTCATCTGTAATAGTTTGTCCATTCCAATCTTCTACTAATCCTGAAGCATCCCTAGCGGAACCTGAGTCGTCTAATATTCCGGGTTTAACTTTTCCATTTTCTCTGTACCTTAGAAGTTTCATCTTATCCTCTTATATTGTTTTTTCGTTTACATTAGAATACATTTTTAAATTAAAAATTCCAAACAGAAATTAGGCTTAATATGTCGAATAAGAAAATAATAATGACAAAAAAACCAATAGGTTTTCCTGAAGAATCTAACTTTAAATTAATTGATGAAGGTTCGATCGACTTAAAGGCAAATGAAGTCAGACTTCAAACTTTGTGGCTATCTCTAGATCCATATATGAGGGGTGCTATGAATAGAATTCGCGAGGGAGAAACAATGGTGGGAGAACTAATTGGGAAGGTGGTAGAGTCCAAGTCTCAGATAATTTCTGAAGGGGCTATTGTTCTAAGTAAAGCTGGCTGGCAAACAAGCCCTATAGTAAATGAAAATGATATAAAAATTGTCGATCCTAGAATAAGCCCATTAAGTTTGGCTCTTGGTGCAATTGGCATGCCGGGGCTTACCGCATACTTTGGGCTTACAAAAATAGGAGACCCCAAACCAGGAGAAACAGTAGTTGTGTCTGCAGGAAGTGGAGCAGTAGGTTCTGTTGTTGGTCAAATTTCAAAAAAAATAGGATGCAAAGTAGTTGGGATCGCTGGGTCAGATAAAAAAGTAGAATACATGACTAGCGAATTAGGATTTGATCATGGCATAAATTATAAGAATTCAGATTGGACTGAAAATCTTAGTAAAAGTACCGAAAGTGGAGTAGATATCTATTTTGATAATGTAGGTGGGATAATTAGCGACGAAGTAATAGATAGAATCAATGAAAATGCTAGGGTGCTTATTTGTGGACAAATTTCTCAGTACAATAATTCTGGGGTTGAATTAGGCCCAAGAAATTTAAAACAATTTTTATTTAAAAGAGCAAAATTAGAAGGATTCATGGTTTACACCTATGAAGATCAATACAAAGAAGGATTAGACTTTCTTATAAATATGTTAGATAAAAATGAACTGAAATTTAAAGAAACTGTGATTGAAGAAATAGAGAATGCTCCTCATGCCTTTTCAAAGTTATTTACAGGAGAAAACTTTGGAAAACTGGTTATAAAAGTTCATGACTGATTAATTTTTGGACTTTGAAAGAAGGGCAAAGATTATTGAAATAAAATTGATTCCTAATAAAGTAAAATATGTATTCCTAAACCCATTCATAAATGCAAAAATTTGATTGGCATCATAATAATCTATTGAGGAAAAATCAGGATTCAAATTCAAGTTTATAAAAGACAAAGTAATTACGCTTGAAGCTATAGCTATAGAAGTTCCCATGGCTATTGTTCTAACAAGATTTATTAATGCAGAAACTGAACCATACATATACTTTGGAACTAACGAAACTGTTTGGCTCCCATTAGGAGATGCCCAAATCCCCATACCAAGACCATGAAAAACTAATATAGATATCAATAATAAATTTGAAGAATCTTTTGATAATTGAGAAAACATAATTCCAGCCAAAAAAATTATTATTAGTCCTAATAATATAAAAGGTTTTTCTCCAAATTTATCTGACAATCTTCCGCTTACACTTGCTGTTATTGCCATTCCAACTGCACCTGGAAAAATCAACAGTCCGGCTTGATCTGGAGGAATTCCTTTTACCATTTGAATATAAAATGGCATAAGAAATAACGTGGAACTTCCTGCTAAAAATCCAAAAAGTCTAGTTCCCATTGAAAAAATAAATTTAGGGTCTTTTAATAAAATCGTGTCTAGAATCGGAGTATCTGCTTTTGATTCGACATAAATAAATAATGAGAAAAGTATAAATACTGCTAATACACTACCAATTATTAAAAAAGTAGACATCGACACAATGCTAAAGTTAATTGAAAAAAGCAAAACGCTAAATGCAGCAGCTGATATCAAAGATCCAGTATAATCAAATTTTCCTGAATTTTTTTTTCTAGATGCATCTACAACATTTGGATCTAAATAATAAAATCCTAAAATAAAGACCGGAACACTTAATATGAATTGAGTTAAAAAAACTGACTCCCATCCGAAATTAGAAACTAAAAAGCCCCCAAATATTGGTCCTGAGATTGCAGCTAATCCTACTGTGGTTGTGTTTGCTCCTAATCCAGTGCCTCTTTCCTTATCTCCAAATATCATCATAACCATAGCCAACCCCGTACTCATTCTCATAGCAGCACCAATTGAAACTATGATTCTTAAAAAAAGTAAAAATGAAAAGTTTTGAGAAAGAGAGCATAATAATGACCCAACGGCCATTATCACGACTCCAAATAAATAAAGTCTTTTCCTTCCTATCCTGTCTGACATATTTCCAGCCGGCAAAAGTATTGCAACAACTGTAATTGTGGAAACTAAGGAGACCCATGCAGCTTTTGAAATATCTAAGGAAAAATCTTTTGAGATTTGTGGGAGAGCAATTCCTATCATGCTCCCATCTAAGACTGCAGAAAAAAGACCAATTGCAATTGCAGAAAATGGTAACCATTTTCTTTGATGGGTTTTCATTCTAATCTATCAGCTAAATCTTGACAGTTATTAATTAAATCTTGGCAAAGAATTACCGCATTCCCTGCTATTACGTAAGATTGGTAAGATACTCGATTATTTGTTGAGGTAATTATTCCTCCCTTAGAATTTGCATTTACTGCTCTACCCACTGCAGTTTCTGCACTGTCTGCTCCAGAAGACAAAGCTTTTAAATGATTTTCATAAAATCTAATTTCTATATCCTTTCTATTATAAAACCCGTACCAAATTTCTTTGGCATCAGGGGTGAGAGGTTTTCCTTCTTTATCTAAAGCATCTGTTATAAATGATTTCGATTTTTTCCATCCAGCATTTACAAAATCATCAACAGAAAAAGACTTATCTTCTTTGGTGATTGAAAAATAAGAAAATTCTTCTGAAGATAAACTTACTTCATCTTCAGAGGTATTGCCTGAACTACAACTGAAAAATACCAATGAAAATATAAAAAATATGAATAGGTTTTTATGCACAATCTACAGACTGATTAAAATTGAAATCTGTCATTCCATCTTGATTTATTTCGCTCATTTTTACTCTTGTTTCTTCCCATAAACTTTTCCATTTCTTTGCATCTCTAAACTCAGAAGATAAATTTTTCCTGCTTCTCGCAACAAATCCAGGGAAAACTTCTCTGCCAGTATCTTGGCCAGTGGGATTATATCTTAAATCAAAACTCCATCTTATGTTATCGCTCACGTTTGATAATGATGCATGAACAGTTTTTTTATTTAAGATAACCAAATCTCCTCTATTTAAAGGAACTGGAACTGCCCCTTCCTCATCAAACAAATGTTCAGGGATTTGAGTAAGACCTAGGTTTTTATAATTTGCACAATGCCTCAAAATTTCTCCTTTGTGGCTACCAGGTACAACCTTTAAGGGCCCTGCCTCTACCGGTGCATCAAAAATAGGAAACCACACGGTTAGCATTTCTGTTTCCTGCGCCTTTTCATTAACAACTCCGGCATCTTGGTGATATGCAGTAGCGCCTATTATAGGTTGACCTATCTCATTCTTGGGTAGTAACTTTTCTGGTGGCTTTATTCTTACATGCTGAACAGGGTTAGAATATATCTCTGGCCCTATGATTGATTCGACTACATCTAGAATTTCCTCGCAAACAAGAGATCTGAAAACAGCCTCTCCAAACCACATAGGAGTATCTTTTTTAACACCTTGGAAAGGTAATGAGAAGTCAAAATACTGCGCGTGTACCTCGCCTGTTTCTTGCATTACTCTCGTAATTCTTTCTCCGAAATTGAGTTGTTCATAACTTGAGGATAGTCTATTTTCTTTAACTAGATCTGAGCACAAATTGTCCAGCACAGAATGATATTCATCAATTATCGGGTCTAATATTTTCTGGGGATCAAAGACATTCTTAAGAGGCAAAAAACCAAATTCTTCAAAATAATCGAGTTGTTTTTCAGTTAATTTAGACATTCTATTACTCTCTTAGTTTTTAAAAATATTAATTAAATTAAAATGAAAATTCAAATTATAAATTACCTAGGTATGTAGTATTATTAAAATATGAGCAATAAATATAAAAATAATTTTGCCGAATCTGCCAATAATCATATGTATATTGGGATGATTAATGAATCTAGTTTAGAAAAAGAAGGTGGCCCATTAATCGTAAAAAAGGCTGAGGGAATTTATCTTACCTCTTATGACGATGAAAAATATTTTGATGGGATAAGCGGAATGTATTTTAGGAATGTTGGCCACGGAAGAGAAGAAATAGCTAAAGCAATATATGAACAATTAACAGATGTAAGCATGAATGTTTACGCAGCTACTACTCCAGTAGCAGTCAAGTTAGCAAAAAAAATTGCCGACATTACCCCAGGAAATCTTAACAAAACATTCTTCTGTCAAGGGGGGTCTGAGGCAAATGAATCAAGCCTAAAAATGGCCCAAGCATATCATGTAAGAAATGGAGAAAGAGGCAGATACAAAATAATTTCTAGAGACGGTTCTTATCACGGCTCGACATATCAAACTATGTGGTTAGGTGGTCATCCCGGATTTCCAAGAACTGATTACCACCCTGCCCCAACGAACCTGATTCATGTGGATCAACCAAATTACTACAGAAGGTCAATTAAAGATCAAAGTCCAGAAGAATTTGCCGAATATCTAGTTAAAGACATAGAAGAAAAAATTCTTTTTCATGGCCCTGACTCGATTTCTTGTTTTTTGGGAGAACCTGTTTCTCAACCGCTAGGAGGAGTTGTGCCTCCAGATAATTATTGGCCTATGGTAAGAGAAGTGTGTGACAAATATGGAATTTTATTAATCTTTGATGAAGTTATTACAGGATTTGGAAGACTAGGAGAATGGTTTGGTTCTAATATAGTCAATACCACTCCTGATATTATGAGTTTTGCAAAAGGAGTCACAAGTGGATATTTTCCATTAGGAGGATCTATATCTACTAAAAAAATATCAGACTCTTTTCTCGGGGAACCTAAAAAATCATGGTCTCATATGTATACATATTCGGCACACCCTGGAGGTGCAGCCGCAGGATTGAAAAATCTTGAAATTGTTGAAAGGGAGAATCTGGTTGAAAATGCTAAGAATAGAGGTGAACAATTGTTCGAAAATCTCTCAGAAATAAAAAACAAATACAAGATTGTAGGAGATAATAGAGGGGTAGGTCTTCTGCAAGGCTTGGAAATAGTAAAAAATGAGGAAACAAAAGAACATTTTGATTCCTCTCTTAATTTAAACCAAATCCTTACAGAAAAATTGAAAAATAGGGGAATTTGGATAAGGGTTCCTGCTTTTATTCTTCCAGTTGCCCCTGCTCTTACCGTTACAAAAGATCAAGTAGATCAAATCTCTACTGCAATTGATGAGTCAATTGGTGAATTAGAAAAAGAGATTTCTTAACGCAAAAAAGAATAACTTTCTTTTAGATATTTAAATGCTGATATAACTCCTATAGTTGCTCCAATTAATAAAACAATTAAAGAGAATTCATGGAAATATCTCCATATAAGCAAAGTAGAATCTTTAACTAACGGAGCTCCAACTACTAAACTTATTCCGCTCATTTGAATTATTGTTTTTACCTTTCCTAAGGCAGAGACTTCAACTAATTTACCTTTTTCTGATGTAGCCATCCATTCTCTTAATGACATTATTAATATTTCTCTAGATATAATCACCATAGAGATAATAAATAAAGCATTAGAATCTCTGTTAAATACTAAAGATATCAGTACTAGAAAAACCAAAAATTTATCAGCAATAGGGTCAAGAAATGCTCCAAATTTAGAAGGGTTTTCCTGTCTTCTTGCAATAGCACCATCTAGGGCATCACTCAGTGATCCAATAACAAATAAGATAACTGAAAGTAACACGAAAAAATTAGAATCATAACATAATAACCAGGCGACTATTCCAGCTAATATGAATCTAGTAAATGTAATTATTGTTGGAAGATTTTTTATACTCATTAAGTAAATACCTAGTCCATGTCGACAGGCAGTCCTTTTAAATGTCCTTTTTTATGCATAATTTTCCACTCATCCAAAAATATTTTATTCCACTTATCTGTATATGTATTCTTTAGCATCTCCTGAAAAACTGGCCAAAAAACTATTATACCATCTGCTCCATCTTTCAAAGCAGAATGTGCCACATCCACAGACCTAACAAGTGCGGCAGTAATTTTTGGTCTCTCGGCCCAATCTCTAAATGTATCCACACAATCTTTAACTAACTTAGATGGGCTTACCCCTATTTCCTTCATAGGTTCGCAAAATGGAAGGATATGATCGGCTCCTGCTTGAGCTACAGATACTGCTTGGTTTAATGAAAAAACAGTTGTGCAGAATGTTTCAATTCCTTCTTTTTTAAGAAATGAAAAAGCATCTAATGCAATTTCACTGCAAGGAATTTTTAAAATTATTTGATCTGACATCTTTGTAAATACTTCACCAACATCTAGAAGTTCTTGAGTTGATTCTCCGTCTATTTCTATTGCAATTTTTTTATCAGTTATTTCAAGATATTTCTTTGTGAGATTTATCAATGATCCATATTTTTCAGTCAATTCCCTCTGAACAACTGTATTTGTAACGATTCCTTTGACACCAGAACCCATCCATCTAACAAGATCCTCTGGATCTCCAGCTAGCCATATATCAGGGCTTCTTCCTTCATTCATATAATTAATCTCCTAGTTATTTGGTTTATCCCAACCAGATCTTCCTCCGCATCTGAGGCATCTTCTAACTGAAAAAATTTCTTCAATATCCCCTTCTTCTGCAACATAATCTAAAATTACTCTTAAAGCTTTCGATCTATCTGCAAGTTTATACTTACTAGCCAAATATTCGAGCATATCCGTCATATCTTCTTGTATGCTAAATACTTCTTCTTTCTTAATGCCAGCCATAGAATTTATCTCATATAATTTCGTTCAAGTTAAAGGTTAACTTTTAATTATTTATTAATCTACCCTATATCTCTTAACTGCATCCTCATTAATTTCAATTCCAAGCCCACTTCTAGTTGGCAATTGTATGAGCCCATCCGTAAAATCAAATCCCTCTATGGCTAATTCGCGCCTAAGTGTTTCGTGGCACAATTGTGGCGGTAAATACTCAATAAATTTACATGAAGGAGTATTGAAAGCAAAATGGGCTGTTGCACTAATGGAAATAGAAGTTTTCCAACAATGAGGAACAATTATTCTTCTATTTTTATCAACAATATCTGAAACCTTCTTGGCCTCTGTCAGCCCTCCTACCCTTCCTATGTCAGGCTGAGCCACATCTACATTACCTCTTTCTATTAAATCTTTAAATTCATGAACAGTACTAAGCCATTCGCCAGCAGCAATTTTCATAGGAGCTTCATCATGCATTCTTGCATAATCATCAAGATTATCTGTCCAAACTGGAGTTTCTAAAAAATAAATATTAAATTCCTCCCAATCTTTCACTGTTCTAAGAGCCTGCTCAGCAGTTTCCCATTTATACTGAACATCTACCATAAGTTCTATATCAGGACCCAAAGCTTTCCTGACAGCCTCAATAACTTTAGTATGCTTATCATCATCTTCATTCATTCCATTGTGAGAATATGGTCCATTCATAGTAACTTCTGACTTTACTGCTTTAAATCCTAAATTCTTTGCTTTTTCTGCCCACTCTACTAACGAGTCTCTATACTCTTCAAAACTAGTACCTAAAGGCTGAAGTGAGGCATAAGGAGTTATAGTTTCATGAACATTGCCCCCTAATAATTCAAAAATAGGCTTATTCTCAAATTTTCCTTTAATGTCCCACAAAGCCATATCAATTGCGCCAATTGCATTTACCCCTGCGCCTCTTCTCCCAGTCATTGCTGTTCCAACGTAAAGTGAGTTCCAGCAGTCATCTATATTTAAGGGATTTTTTCCAATTAAAATATCTTTCATAGATTGGTCCATCGTGTGAGTCCCAGGTGATTGTATTAAAGCTTTGATAACCCAAGGATTTGTATCTGTTTCTCCATAACCAGTTATTCCTTCATCTGTCTCAATGATTACCAAAACTGTATCTTGGGCAGATGATGTAAGAGAAACGTCAGCATTATCTGCAACTAATACATATGTCTTTATATCTGTAATTTTCATATGTAAAATATATTATTAATGAGGACAAAATGAAAATTTTAATACCGCCAAGCGAAGGAAAGTCAGAAGAAAATACTACGTCTATAAAGTTTGAGGATACTAATTATAAATTTACTAATGAAATAAAAGGTGTTCTTAACAATTTGTCAGATTATGATACTTCAAATTTACAAAAAATATACGGTACATCAATTGAAAAATCAAAAGATTTACATATTAAAAATTTAAGAATTTTTGAATCAGAATGCTCCCCTGCGATGAATAGATACACTGGAGTTGTATACAATAATCTAAATCCATTAAATTTAGATAATAATTCCTTAGAATTTTTAAACGAAAATTTCTTAATTACTAGTGCTCTGCTCGGTTTGGTTTCTCCAAATGAATTGATACCTTTTTATAAATTAAAGATGAATGTCTTGAAGCTTTTCGATTATTGGAAACCTATATTTACCAACTTTTTAAAAAACGAAGATTTGATTATAGACTTACTTCCCGAAATTCATAGAAAATCATATGAATCAAAAAAGGTCTTAAAAATAAATTTTTTGTTTATAAAAAATGGAGAAAAAATTTCTTCTGGTCACAATGGTAAAGCAATAAAAGGTCAATATCTAAGATACCTAGTAGAAAATCAAATTTCAACTGAAAAAGGGTTTAAAAGTTTCAAGGAAGATGATTTTGAGTGGAGCGAAAAAGACCAAGGATATATTAAAGAAGTTTAACTTTCTCCTTATTACCAAATTCGTTGATAAAATAACTACATGAGTAGAAATTTATTTTTTATATTTTTAACTATAATCTTAATGATAATTGGATGTTCTCAAAATAATTTAACCACCAATACATTTACTTCCTCAGTAAATGGCCAAGAAATCTATTTCAGAGAGTATGGTAATAACAATAATCCAGAAATATTGTTTATTCATGGTTTAATGGGTAGCTCAACTTCTTTCACTAATGTTGCGAAGGGCATCTCAACTGAATTTAATGTCACTTTAATAGACTTGCCAGGGCATGGAAATTCAGGTCTTGAAATTGATTTCAGCATAGACAAATTAACCGAATTAGTAGATGAATTTATAAATAAAAAGTATACAAAACCAGTAACTTTAGTTGGGTATTCATTAGGCGGAACTATTGCAAATGCTATTTCAGAAAAATCCAATAACAAAGTAAATTCATATGTATTAATAGATCCATGGTTTAGTAATAATACAAGTACTGATTCCTTGGCATTTAATTTTCTTTCTGTAATTGAAAAAAATGCAAAAAATTCTTGGGCAACAAATAATGACTCTATCAATTATATTAAGAAAATGAATCCTGATTTATCAGAAGATCAGATTAATATTATATCAAATAATAGATTTGATTATGATATAAAAATTTGGGATTCATCAGTACAAAAAGGCACCCTCATAAGAAATTTAAATGTTCCTTCAAAGTCACCGTTACTTTTAATAAAACCTGCTGCAAGTCTAATTAAAGAATCACAAATCAAAAAATTATCCAAAAACTTCTTAAACCTAAAAGTACAAGCAATCCCAGATACAACGCACATGATTATATTCGAAGAGCCAGAATCTATTAGCAACCTTATAAAGGATTTTATAAAATGAAAAAAATTTTATTGGGCGTTTTAATAACAACTCTTCTATTTTCCTGTTCAAGCGATAATCAAAATTTAATATCTCAAGAATCTGATGAAATAATTCTTTTTAAACCCAAGTCTGAGCCAACATCGACACCCAAGCCTGAGCCAACATCGACACCCAAGCCTGAGCCAACATCGACACCCAAGCCTGAGCCAAC